>WNGD01001580.1_pt3 | contig 26900 bp, 24 predicted proteins | sample 5400671 | NCBI WGS metagenome assembly WNGD01 (sample SAMN13153369, study PRJNA577476) | soil metagenome | isolation source: 40 cm soil or saprolite under grassland replicate 2 | place: USA:California | collected 2016-06-15
GCATTCCAGGCGTCTGCATCCGCATTGATGATGGACACGATCTCTGGAGTGATCCCGGTAGCAAGGCGCTGGGGAAGTACCCGGGCCACAAGTCGTTCCTGGTCAGTGAGATGGGCGAGCACATTCTTGATCGACCATGCTCCCACGACGCCCTTCAGAGTGAGTACCTCATCTGGCACCTTCTTTACTGAGTCGAGAAGAAGCGCACGCTCCTGGTCGAGTGTTGCAATAAGATGGGTCAGCGTTGACATGTGTTTCCTCCTTTGAGATCCCGTATTCTCCCGCTGTTTCATCGTTCAGGAAAGGTATCATATACTGATATAATATAAGAGAAAACGATAGCTAAACGGGGAGGAACTTCACATGGATATATACCGCGCACTCAATGCAGATGTGCCGCAGTTGCTTTTTACCGTGATGCATCAAGCAGGCCCGGAGGTAGCGGATGAAGATTTCATTCGCACAGTAACCGCCTTGCAAATGGATATTCGCAGGCAGGCGCAGGCAGTTGGTGAACAGTTGCACCAGTGGTTAGAGCAGCAATATAGCCAACAGGCTGAGGAGACCGTGCGGAGACTCCAGCGTCTCGCCTTTCTCTCAGATAAAGCTGATTTGGGAGAAGTACAGCAGGTATTGGAACGTGACTATAGTCACCTGGCAAGTCGTATAGGCTCAGAGTCATTGATAGGCCTGCAAGGGTCCGCTGAAGAGACCTTTAGTGAGGAGACGCCTTCGGACCCTGACCTTGCCAAGCGTGTTGCAGATGGACGCGAGTATCTAGCCTCCCTCGGCTTCAAACCCGGTCAAGGCCCACTACACGAAGCCTGGCTGCTCTTCCGCGGCTCGATCCATTATGATGTGATGGAACATGTGGTGCGCGATCGCCTGGGTATCTACAGGGGTAGCCATGGAGCCCACATAGAAAATGTAGCGCGTACCTCCTTTGGCACCTATAATCTGATCTACCAACTCGGCGAAGGTCTAACCGCTGATCTTCCAAAAGATACTCCAAGACGGGAAGTGACATTTGCCTTCAGCAAAGGCCCCGTCCACTATAGCGACTTCCGGCAGGAAGTATCTGCCTTGATGGAACATATAGATGAACAAATACACCTGATACATGCCTCTTTCTGGCAGCGCAAACTGGGATTGAGCATAGGCAAGGAATTTGTGCTGCGCCTGCGCCTCCCAGTGGGTGAGAATCCATTGCGAGAGGTGATAGAGGTGATTGCTGGTGCCGGACGAGTAGGGAAAGAGACGATTGTGAAGCGGGGGAAGTTGTTGCTGGGGAGAAGGGTGCTGTAGATGTTAGGGATAGCGCTTGGGCCGTTTGCCTGGAAACCGCGAGGGTCGCCACTACATTTCCACAAGACGTGCCAGATCTGGCGCAAAACGACGATCAGTTGGTCTGGCGACCGCGAGGGTCGCCACTACATTTCCCCCCATAATGGTTCATAGCTTGATGTGTTGCAACTTTGTCGTTAGGTGAGACCACCAGATATGGTAAACATGGCCTCGTTGAATACTCCTCTACCTGGTGCAGTGGCTACAGCAAAGACAGGGTAAGCTTCTCCACCAGAGAAAGAGGTGGAGATGTAATCTCCTATCATGGCGCCCTGGGAGGTGCTTGCTAACCAGGATAACATCATGGGTCCGGCCAGTTTGTTCGTCAAGCTCCAGGTATTTCCTCCGTCAGTTGATGACGAAGAGCCAACATCGAGCTGACACGTGGAGGAGCTGCAGTTCGCATTTGGGTAGTAGTAGAAGGCAAGTACCAGATGACCAGCGCTTCCAGAGGTCGACCGGTCAACGGCAAGCCCCGGAATGAAGTGATCGACGCCACTTCCAACGTGGCCAAGGGGGATACGCCGCACTGAAGACCACGTCTTGCCATCGGTGGAGGTACTCAACACGATATCGTTGGCCTGACAGCCGCTTTCAAACCTGCAGTCGGGCCAGGCGACGTACACTTTTCCCGACCGGTCAATTTCCGCAGAAGGGAACGGAAAAGGTGCGCGCATTCCTCCTTTTGGATGATGGTAGTTCGACCTGGAGATCAGGACGATGCTGCTCCAGCTTGCACCTCCATTCGTGGACTGAAATGCTGCCATATTCTCAATGGTCAACGATGAAGTGAGCACAATCAGAGGCACAATCACGGTTCCATTGGGCTGAACAAGCGGCTGTCCCCCAAGGCCGGAAGCACGGTCGGCAGTCGTCTTTAGCTTTTCCCATGTCTGTCCACCATCGGTGGAGGTACTCATCAGAACCAGGGCGATACAACATCCCTCGTCAAACTCGGCATAACAGTGGCCGTAGAAGGGACTGGTGACCGTATCATCACAGGCAATCCAGTCTTTGTCGAAAGCACTCATTGGCCCACCCTGCTTCACGAGAACTGGGGCGTCGTAGGCAACTGAAGGGTCGCTGACCTGGTCATAGGTACCGCCTGCGTAGACAGTAGTGCCAGGGAGGAAGCCATATGTCCACGTCTGCCCACCATTGATGGAAGTCGCCCAACCGATGTTGGAAGCTCCACCTTTAAAAAAGCGGCCAGCTTTGAAAGCCGCAACCACAGTGTTGCCAAAGGCGAAGGAATCAGGCTCAACTTCCGTTTTGTGTTGACTTGTCTTGTTTGTGTAAGGATCACTACTGATTTGGGTGAGCGTCCCGAGTGTTGGTGTAGATGTGGAGTTGTGAGTGGTTGGCGTTGGTGTGAAGTTGTGAGGAGTTGATGAGCATGCGAAGACGAGAGAGCTCGCGAGAGCCAGTGCAATACTTGTTCGCCAGAGAAAGCGAGAAATGACTAACAAAGGTAGATTCTCCAATTGGAAAGTGGCATGAAATCTTTCCTTTTCTGTCATTGTATCAATTGTATCACTTGTAACATTTGTAACACTTGTAACTGATGCATCACTAGCTCGCGCAGCAACTGAGCTTGCTCACATCTTTGGTAAACGAGATAGCGACGATTTTCAGCGCTTCGGCCATCGTGGGGTAGACGTGGATCATATCGATGAAGTCGTCGGCGGTGGCACCAAAGCGCAGACCCATGGCTGCCTCATGAATCACTTCACTGGCGTTGACTCCAAGTATCGAGACACCCACTACGTAGCGCGTGGGGCGTTCGAGCACCATCTTGATGACCCCTCGTGTGTCACGGATAGCTCCTGCTCGTGGCACTATACTGAGGGGAACGGTGTTGCACTGGCAGACGATGCCGCGTTCGTTCGCTTCTTCATCGGTTAACCCTACGACTGCGACTTGAGGATCGGTGAAAATGGTGCGTGGAATCATGGTGTGATCTACACGGCGATTGGTACCAGCCAGAGCGTTGCTAGCTGCGATGCCGCCATCATATGCACCGACTGGCGTTGCCATCTGGCTCTCCGTTTCGCGCCCGATCACATCACCTGCAGCCCAGATGTGGGGTACATTGGTGCCCAGGTAAGCATCAACCATCACGGCACCCTGGTGGTCGAGTTGCACACCTGCCCGCTCCAGGCCAATCCCATCTGTATTCGGACGTCGCCCGGCTGCCACAAGTAGCTTTGATGCCTGAAAGTGTCGCTGTTGACCGCGCACCTCAGCAGTAACCTGTACCTCGCCGGTATTCACTGATACCTGGCGCACCCTGGCATGGGTCATGAGGCGAATCCCTTCCTCGCGCAGTATATCCGTCAGGGTCAAGCTGATCTCTGGCTCGTAGTCTTTGAGGATGCGCGCGGAGCGCTCGAGAATGGTTACATCCGTACCAATGCGCGCAAACATCTGCCCAAGCTCCAGCGCAATATAGCCACCACCAATCACGATCAATGAGCGGGGCAACTCGGTCAACTCCGTCTCCTCCTGGCTTGTTAGTAGATCACTTGTGAGATAAGGGGTATCAGCCAGGCCGGGGATGCCGGGGATGAGAGGCGATGAGCCTGTGGCAATGAGTACCTGGTCGCCGGTGAGCTGATGCAGGGTGCCATCAGGGGCAGTGACCTCGACCGTATGCGGGTCCACGAACACTGCATGTCCCTGCACTAACTGAATAGGGTTTGGGCCTTCCTCACTCGCCTCGTCGATGATACTGTTATAATGCTGATCACGATACTCATAAATGACCTCATCTTTCTGGGCTACCAGCGCCGGGAAATCTATGGACAGTTGTGTGGGAGTAAGACCAGGGTAACGGGGATGGGCTGCATCGTAGACCAGGCGGGCCGCCTCGATCAGGTTCTTGGAGGGCAGGCAGCCACGGTTGACACATGTGCCGCCGAGAGTGCGCATCTCGGTCATCACGGCCGTTTTGCCAAGCTCTTTAGCGCGGATGGCGGCGGCGAAGGCTGCCGAGCCACTGCCCAGGATGACAAGATCAAAAGTTTCTTTGGATGATGCCATCAGGTTCCTTTCTTCCTAATGTTCATCATTGGATGACGCCACAGGAGGCGACGCTTGCAGCGTGGTCTCGCATTACCGTGCCTCCCATTGCCAGCAAGTCGTGCACACGAGGGTCGGCAATGCGGTAATAGACTTGTTTGCCCTCACGAGAAGCCAGCACGAGTCCGCACCAGCGCAAGCAACCCAGGTGTGTTGAGATACGGCTCTGGGGCGCACCCAACGCAGATACCAGTTCGCTGACTGTACGCCCAGCAGCGGGGGCATCGAGGAGTAAATGTAAGAGACGAATGCGTGTTGGGTCGCTCAATACACGGAAGAAGCGTGCGTGGAGTTCGGCATCGCTTAGAGTAAGTGTCGTGGTGCTGCCCTGATGTTCTTTATTTTGTATGACAACAGGGGTATGATCTTCAACTTCGTGGATAGGTTCCATTTTTTGCTCCTACACATCAGGATATCCTGATATGTACAATTTACCATGACTTTATACTGAAAGTCAAGGAAAAGTAAGGTTGTAGATATGGTTTCAGATATTTGTGTAAAGGCCCCCAGCCAGGGCAAGCGCAAGGCCCCCACCCCGCTCCACACCACCCCTTGCCCCTACGATGATACGATTGCCGCTCTCGCGTCTCTTGTACATATCTAGACTGGGGCGTTCACGCATGCTAGACTGATTACGTTAGATGAGACGTCAGGGTATTACTCCAAAGTATTTGATACGCATCTAGACATAGACATAATGAACTGCTAAACTCCCCCTAAGGCCTCATACCTCCATTGGTGATACCAGGGGCAAGATAGCGCTAGTGCTAGAGCTACTCCTCTAAAAGCAGGACAGGAAAGACTGACTCCTCATCACCTGATATGCTCTCTGGACAGAGCAATAGTGATATGGTAGATTCATTATAGCAGGTAGCAATATCCAGCTTCGTCGCGAAGTACGACAACAGACAGACATCGAGCTATGGTGCTTGAGAAAGGCAGTGTCGCAACACAGTACTTCTTAGAGCAAGGAGTTTTATTGTATGGCTGGGCCAATCATTCGCACAGAACACCTTTCACGGTTTTTTAGCACAGTCAAAGCGGTCGATGATCTCTCATTGGAGGTGCCTGCAGGAATAGTCTTTGGTTTTCTGGGACCAAATGGCGCTGGCAAAACAACCACCATCCATCTCTTGCTTGGCCTCTTGGAACCAACCCAGGGTCAGGCCAGCGTGCTTGGCTTTGATACGCACACGCAGGCGGATGAAATTCGTACCCGCATCGGAGCTTTGCTCGAATTTGCGGGACTTTACGAGCGCATGACTGCCGAAGACAACCTGGACTTTTACGGGCGCATCTACCATATGCCTGACGCCGAACGGCGGGCGCGCATCAAAGAACTGCTCACCCACCTCGATCTCTGGGATCGCCGCAAGGACCAGGTGGGCAAGTGGAGCAGGGGGATGAAACAAAAACTCGCGGTAGCACGGGCGCTCCTTCACCATCCTCCATTGATCTTCCTGGATGAGCCGACAGCAGGCTTTGATCCGGTTGCGGCGGCGACATTGCGTGACGATCTGGCAAGCCTGGTAGCGCGCGAAGGGGTGACGGTCTTCCTCACCACGCACAACCTGACAGAAGCCGAAAAGCTCTGTGCCCAGGTGGGAGTGATTCGCCAGGGAAAACTGCTGACTGTTGGCAACCCTGATGAATTGCGTTTGAGGACAGGCGGTCCACAGGCAGAGATCGTGGGGGATGGCTTCAACGATCAGACGCTGGCATTGCTTCGAGAGCGACCGGAGGTAGCGAATGTCGAATTGCACAATAGTCATTTAACCATTGAACTGCGCGGAGAGAGCAAGATTGGCCCTCTCGTCAGCTTGATCGTGAGGTCAGGCGGAGAGGTTGAGGAAGTACGAAGGGGAAAGGCTAGCCTGGAAGATGTTTTCCTGACATTGATGGAGGAAGAAAACACATGAGCGACATCTGGACCATGGTGTGGAAAGAATCGAAGGACCTGCTCTTCCAGGGAGGGTGGAGATCGCTGATACGTCCCTTGTTCGTGATCAGCATTATGGGTATTTATCTTCCATTGCAATTCGGGTCCCAGTGGGTGGGCCTCACTCCACTTGGAATGTTGCTTTTGCTTTGGATCCCTTTCTTCGTGGTTATCAGTTTCATTGGCGATGCTATCGCCGGTGAGCGTGAGCGGCATACGCTGGAAACCTTGCTGGCCAGCCGCATGCCAGATCGGGCGATCCTGCTGGGGAAGCTCGTAGCAACTGTCCTCTATGCCTGGGGTATGGGCGTGCTCAGTTTATTGCTGGGCTTGGTATTAGTCGACCTGTTTCGTACTCAAAGGAACTGGATGTTCTATCCTCTCGATCTGTTCGTGGTTGCTCTCGTTTTAATCCTGCTCGCCAGTGTGCTTGCAACGAGCGCAGGCGTGCTGATATCGCTGAGAGCATCAACGGTGCGGCAGGCACAGCAAATTCTGAGCGTCGGCACGATCGTGTTTGTATTCGGGGTCACCTTTGTGCTAAGAGCCCTCCCTGCGAATGTTTTCTCATCGTTGACCTATTCGCAGTTTTTGCTCATTGTAATGGCGGTTCTTGCCGTGCTGGATGCGATCTTGCTTGGATTATCACTGGTAAGCTTCCAACGTTCGCGTTTAATCTTGAGCTAAGGAAGCACGGTGCAATACAATACGACTCCTATCCCCAGGTACTTTGCACTTCGTGACAGCTTGCGTCGACACTGGGCCATCTTGCCCCTGGTGTCACCAATGGAGGTATGAGGCCCATAAGAAAAGATCTGCCGATAAGACTATTCATCCAGCAGGAGAGCATATGCCAAAAGTGATCCTCACGTTGAATGACGAACTGTTCCAGGAATTCGCATGGGACGCATGAACTACCTCTTGATGCGCAAGAAAAAAAAGTGGCGTGAGACCCCTGGACGTAACAAATTGTATTGGATTTGATGGCAGCTACAAAGAATTCTGCAGGCAGGCTGCGTAATGTGAAGGAGACACTTTATGTCAACGGCGTCCGAGAGGCACGATATTGAGCACTTCAACCGCTGGTCACGCACCTACGAGGACTCCTTGCTCCAAAGGTTCTTTTTTGACCGTGTGCACCGTGCGGTTTTAAAGCTAGTAGCAAACAGAACTGATCCGGGGCGCATACTCGACGTAGGTTGTGGGACAGGCCGGCTCCTGCGAGCTGCCAGGGCACGATGGCCGAGAGCCGAATTGATTGGCGTCGACCCGGCAAATGGTATGGTGGAGGTTGCACGCCAATTGACTCCTGCTGCAACCTTTTATGTTGGCATGGCGGAAGCCCTTCCGCTGCCTGACGCATCGGTGGATGTGGCACTGAGTACGATCTCTTTCCACCACTGGAAGGACCAGGCAGCAGGTGTGCGTGAAGTAGCACGGGCGCTCAGGCCTGAGGGATATTTCTTCCTGACCGATGTTTCTGTCCCAGCATGGTTGTCACGCTTCATCCACCAGCCCCGAGTTCATAGCCCTGCTCACCTGCGGACTCTGTTCATGGAGGCGGGATTGAATGTCCTCATACAGCAAGCCGTTTTCTCACGCTATGTCCTGGCGACGGTTGGGGTATGCTCAAGAGAGACTGATGACAGGTGATTTTTGCATCTTCACATAGTATACTAAAAGCCATTAGAGGCGATTCTATTATCATGTGAGGAGAAGTATTTTTATGGCCGCACCACGACAGGAATTTCCGATAGAGCAGCAACTGCGTAAAGATATTCAGGATGCGCAGCGAGCACACGACCAGCTCAAGCTCGATACGTTGCGCATGGCTCTGGGAGCCATTCATAACCTGGAGGTAGCACGCACTGATCGCAAGAATCCGGAGTATGGGCAACCACTGACTGAGGCTGACACCTTAAAGATGTTGGAGCAGGAGGTGAAGAAGCGCAGCCAGGCGATTCCACTCTATAAGCAGGGCGGGCGTACCGACCTGGTCGAAAAAGAGCAGCGGGAGATGGAGATTTTGCAGAGCTACTTGCAGGGTTCGCAATTGAGCGACGATGGACTGCGGGCGGTGGTAGCCACGCTAGTCGAGGAGCATGGGAAGGAGTTTAAGCGGGTCATGCCGCTGGCTATTAAGGAGACCAAAGGTCGCGCTGATGGTGCTCGAGTGCAGCGCATTGTCAGAGAGATGACGTAGTAGGTTCGTCGAGGAGGGATGAAACCAGTTCCTTGAAACGCGGACATCTCTTCCCTTTCATGGTCTTTTCTTCACTTTCCGCTTTTTGGATATTGTGCTAGAATAGGTCTACAGTACCTTGACAACGGAATAGTGTTTCCAGGGTTCCAAGCTAAATCGTTCGCTTGGGTAAAAGCACTAGCGTGTTTGACCAATGTACACTCTCTTTCTTCTTGCCAGGAGACGAAAACCAAGGCTCCTGATGAGGTTCAAGAGAACAGGCACGTACCGTGAGTTACACGGGAACGCATACGCCTGGGGAGATTGCTGCTCTGGCTTGCTGGCATCAGCAAGTGAAACAGCGGTCGCTGAACCAGGAACCGAACACTAGATATGGCCTGTCCATATGTGGGTAAGTTTCGGATAACGGTCTCTCTATGAACGAAAGGCTTAGATTTCTCTAAGCCCTGTTTTATCTACCCCATCTCGTGATGTGCCATTTCTTGTGGTGGTTTATTCATCATCCGAAGCATGGGTATTCCACCTTTTCGGATGAATCGAATAACTAGTACTGCTGCCAGCACAAGAAAAATGATATTCAGTATCGTTGTATAGTTCCACTGTATCCCCTCCGTGATAGAAGCAACATTGCGGTTTTGTGGAATAATGCCAAGCGCACCGAAAAGGAACTCTACAATATATCCGGCGGCTGCCATCGTCACATAGAATGTAAGCAGGATGTAACCCATCACCCTCCACCCGTAGTACTTGCGATAAATGTCCAGAATAGGCAAGATGATCAGGTCTGCGAAAATGAAACTGACAACACCGCCAAAACTGATTCCCCCTCGCCATAACACTGCTGCTAATGGGACGTTGCCAACGGAACATACGAAACTCACAATGGCAACCAGCGGGCCAACCAATGGGCCTTCTATTTTGGCGAGAGTTGGATTGCTGCTGAAGAAAAACGCTCGCCAGAAAGAGTCTGGAACCCATGTAGCTAATGCTCCGGCAATCAGCAGCCCAAGCACAATATCGACCCACACAGATACCCAATCCATGACAAAATAGTTGCTAACTGCAGTAAAACCTCTTCCACTAAACAACCGTGAAAGAAGTGTCCCACTCGATACACTCATATCCATCCCAGCATGCCCCTCCATTCTGCCCACGAGTCCTTTCTCTGCTTGTGTTTTTGCCATCTGCACGAGTCGTGGTGTTAAAGTAAAATGGAAGATCAACGCAATGAGGATCACCATCAAAATGCCTCCTACAAACTCTGCTGTTGCAAATTGCCAACCCATAAGGACAATTAAGATAATGCCCAGTTCAATCACTAGATTGGTTGATGCGAGTTCAAACGCCATTGATGAGGTAAAACTTGCCCCTTTTTGCAAGATAGAACGAGCAAGAGCAACGGCTGCATAGGAGCAGGAACTTGAAGCAATACCAAAAAGCGTTGCAAAAGTGAGACACTTGGGACCATCACATCCAAGTGTCTTTGCCATTGTCTGATGGGAGACCACAGCCTGGACGATCCCCGAGAGGGTAAAGCCAAGAATTAAGGGCCAGAGGATTTCCCATAACATACTAAAGGAGGTATATAGTGCCTGAGCGACGCTCTGTACTATCTGCATAGAAGGTGGCCTTTCATTAAGGTTTGTATGTTTGCTTTTGCCCCTTTCAAAACCCATACCCCCCTGGTATGGGTAATAACATATAGATTATATTTGAGCATGTCAAGAGTATAAGTCAGTTTCAACTTGCTCGATGTTATATTATTAGCAGGGTGTGCGCTAGCTTAGAAAGAGAGATACTATATAATATACAGGTCGATGGGTGTAACATTGGCATTTCCTTATTCGTGTTTTGATGGAGGGGTGTTATTGTATTCGATTATTGTCTGGTGGAGACAAGGTTATGGCTCACGAGTATTTCAAGGAGAGAGATCACACGACAAAGCAATATATCCTTGTCGTAGAGGACGACGAAGAAATTGGCTTCCTGGTTTCTGAGGTGCTTTCGCAAGAGACATCCTATCAAGCGGTACTTGTTACCACTGGACAACAGGCTTTGGAAGCAATCGATTCCATGACTCCCTGCCTTCTTCTGCTGGATTATCGCTTGCCTGATATGGATGGTATCCAACTCTACGATCAACTGCATACAAAATCAGGACTCGAACCCATACCCACCATCATGATGAGTGCCACCTTACCACTGGATGCCCTGAGAAGGCGCAGAATTATCGGCATGAACAAACCTTTTGAACTCGATGATTTGATCCAGGCTGTTGAACATCTTCTGTCGTAGCTCATTGAAAAGCAGACAAATTGAGAACATAGACGCCGCAATCTGCTGGAGCCATGCATACCCATGTCCACCAGCACTGGCCCGATCATTCGCATGAGCATGCACATTACCACCGGAACAGGTGAGTGAAAACCCTGTGTAACAGGAACCCCTCCAGAATCGCTTTTCCTGCACACTAAGTTGCATGATGCTTGACATATATGGGCAGTCACACCGTGGCAGAAAAACTGATTGTTGGCCTTGCCCTGGCAAACAATCTCCTCCTTGTACTGTCACAAAAAATCAGCTAAGATGAGAACTGATCAAAAAGATCAAGATGCGCTTCCGAAAGCTTCCAAATCAAGAGGGAGGACACAGTGCCCTTAGTAACAGAACTGATTCCCAATCATAAGACGGGGTTTTTGCTCCCGGTGCTCTCAGACGCCGAGGAGGGTGAGGAGCGTATTCGTGCTACACTCCTCAATCCGACCTGTACTGCCTATGCATCCTGGTTAGATGGTCAGCTTGCCGGAGCTGCCGTGGTACGCTGGGAGGAAGTTGAACCAAGCGAGATCGTGTATATCGCGGTGACCGCTGATTTGCGTGGGCGCGGGTATGGAAAGCAGATCATGCACTTTTTACTGGAGGAATTGCGCAGGCGTGGAGGACATGCACTCCTGGTTGGGACGGCGAATGCTGCACTTGAGAACATCGCTTTCTACCAGAAATGTGGCTTCCGCATGTTTGAAATCAGACGTGACTATTTTGCGTATATTCAGCCGCCGATAGCAGAGCACGGAATTGTACTCCGTGATATGTTAGTTTTGCGATATGACCTGGAATGAAGCCCGGCCTGCTAGAGTTAGCAGATGAGGGCGAAGCGGATTTTTTCAAGGTTTTCTGCCAGATGGATTGCCCACATACGTCAAGCATCATGCAGCTTAGTGTCTCCTGGGGCAACTGCTTTTTCTGGTGATGACTGATAGCGTGTTCGTGGCCTTGTGTTCGTTCTGCCATACCCTGTTGACTAGTGGATCTATCTCATATCTCTGCTTGCTTATTTACCACTCACCTTTACACAGAACTCGGGATGGTGTCCTCGCCTGCGCATTCCGAACTGAAAGTGGGAGGGACTTGTTACTTGCGCATGCTCAATATTTTAAGTAAGCTATCATCATAGAGATAATTGAATAACTATCACAAAGGCTATTACATGCAGAACGAGCAATTCCTGCCTTCGTCAATTTTGGGTGTCGATATCGGCGGAACCTTCACTGACATCGTGCATTATATGCCGCCGCTCTCTGTGAATGAATCGGGGCAACTCAACATACACAAAGTGCCAAGTACGCCTAAGAACCCTGCAGTGGGCTTACTTAGCGGTATGAGTGATCTCAAGGTGGCATCAAACTGTGTTGTTGTTCATGGTTCGACGGTTGCCACAAACGCGCTTTTGGAGCGTAAGGGCGCTCGCGCTGCTCTCATTACGACCGGGGGATTTGCTGATGTACTTGAGGTAGGTCGTCAGGACCGTCCCGCGCTCTATGACATAATGCAACAACGACCGCCAGCGCTCATTCCACGGGAGCGACGGCTCGAACTTCCTGAACGCCTCGATTTTCGCGGGACAGTTCTACGCGCCCCTACTCTTGACGAGTTCGAAAAACTGTTGCAACAGCTTATGGTCTGCGTGCCGGAGAGTGTTGCTATTTCGCTTTTGTATGCCTTTCGCAACCCTGCGCATGAACGTGCTCTTGCCAGTTTGCTGTATGAGCGTTTTCCAGGAGTATACCTTTCTCTATCAAGCGATATCCTGCCGCAGTTTCGTGAGTATGAACGCACCAGCACAGTAGCAGTTAATGCCTATGTGCAGCCATTGATGGCACGTTACCTCAATAACCTGAAAGAACATATTCGGGGGCCCCTACGTATTATGCAATCTTCTGGCGGCAGTATTTCAGCTGCAGTTGCCGCGCAAGAACCTGTGCGCACAGTACTGAGCGGTCCGGCAGGCGGTGTAATCGGCGCTTTTCATATAGCCAAAATTGCAGATCATGACCACATAATCACGCTGGATATGGGTGGCACTTCGACTGATGTAGCGCTCTGTGCGGGAGGTATTACAGAAACGACCGAGGCAGTCATTGCTGGTTGTCCCATTGCTGTACCTACGGTGGCAATCCACACGGTTGGCGCTGGTGGTGGTTCTATAGTGCGCCTTGATGTCGGCAATGCGCTCAATGTTGGCCCGGATTCGGCTGGTGCTGATCCTGGCCCTGCCTGTTATGGCAAGGGGGATGATCTGACCGTCACGGATGCGAACCTTGTGCTGGGACGCATCGACCAGGCCTATTTTCTTGGCGGGCGGTTTACTCTCTATCCAGAACGTGCTTATGAACGGATGGCGGTACTGGCGCAGAAGATGGGTGTGGGTGTGCAGGAGGCAGCCCTTGGTATTATCCGCGTGGTCAACGCAAGTATGGAGCGTGCTATACGCACGGTTTCGCTTGAAAAAGGGTATGATCCGAGGCTGTTTACACTGTTGCCCTTTGGCGGCGCTGGCCCCTTGCACGCCTGCGAATTGGCTGAAGCGCTGCGTATCCAGCGCGTCTTCATTCCGCGCTATCCTGGCGTTTTATCTGCCATGGGTATGGTGCTTGCCCCAATTGTCAAAGATTATGTTCAGACGCTGATGCTCGACACGCGCGATGTTGACTCTGCTGTCCTCGAAGCCGCTTTTGCGGAACTGGAAGTTAAAGCTCAGGCGGATATGGATAGGGAAAGATCGTCCGGGGGCCAATTCACTACGTCCAATATTTCTCTACTGCGCTCTTACGATCTGCGGTATCTTGGTCAATCATACGAACTGATGACACCTGATGCAGGTAACTTAAGTGATACATTGACCAGTTTCCACAGCTTGCACGAACAACGCTTTGGCCATAGTCATGCTGAGCAGCCTGTGCAAATTGTTGCCGCGCGGCTCAAGGCCATAGTACATCCCAATGCGCCTGAATTGCCGGAACAGCCATTTGATGGCACTTCACCTGAACACGCCCTCATAAGAGAAGATGCTATGACCTTTGCTTCGGGAGAACATAAGGCGCGCCTATATGATCGTGCCCGATTGCGCCATGGCAACCGCATTAAAGGGCCAGCTTTGCTTGTGCAGTCTGATAGTACAATCCTGCTCCCCCCAGGCTGGGAGGGCTTTGTCGATGCATGGGGAAATTTAGATCTCAACGTAACAGGGGCTACCCCCGCCCTTACAATGAGCCGAGCGGAGCAGGGAGAATTCGATCCTGTGTCGCTCGAGATATTCAAACATTTGTTTGCCTCGGCTGCTGAGGAGATGGGTGTTACGCTGGGGCGCACGGCTTACTCGCCTAATATCAAAGAGCGCAAAGATTTTTCCTGCGCCTGTTTTGATGCGGAGGGTCGATTGATTGCCCAGGCTGCGCATATCCCTGTCCATCTTGGAGCTATGCCTGCATCGGTGCGTGCCGCCATTGAACGTTTCCAGTACTTCGAACCTGGTGATATTATCTTGTTGAATGATCCTTATCTGGGGGGCACGCATCTACCAGATATCACGATGGTGTCACCTGTCTTCATTGCTGATGATCCTGATGGCCGCACAGGTGAGCTTTTTGGCTTCGTTGCCAGTCGTGCTCATCATGCCGATATTGGAGGTATGTCTCCCGGGTCAATGCCCATGTCTCGGGAGCTGTACCAGGAGGGGGTGATCATTCCACCCATTAAGCTGGCGAAGAGAGGTGTCGTCAATCAGGAGGTGCTGGAACTCTTCTATCGTAATGTGCGTACTCCGTGGGAACGACGCGGGGATATGGATGCGCAGATGGCTGCTGCTCGTGTTGGTGAACGCCGCCTGCATGAAATCATTGCTCGTTATGGTTCTCGTACTGTCCGAGCCCATGCCGGGGCGTTGCTTGCGTACTCGGCACAGCTAACACGTGCTGCCCTGGCGCACTTGCCGGACAGCGAAGTAGAATTTACCGATTACCTGGATGATGATGGCTGGGGTGTCGAATCTTTACCAATTAGCGTGCGTCTACATGTAGACAATGGAACGCTGAGCGTTGATTTTACTGGTAGTGCTTCCCAAAGTGCCGGATGTATCAATGCTGTACTGGCAGTGACCCATTCGGCGGTTCTTTACGTGGTACGTTGCATTGTAGGTGAACATGTTCCCACCAATCAAGGATGTTTAGAGCCTGTGAACATGCTCGTCCCTGAGGGTTCTCTGCTTAATCCTGTTCTCAAGGGCGTTGAAAGTGAGGTTCAACCCTCTGCGCCAGTGGCGGCAGGTAATGTAGAGACTTCACAGCGGGTCGTTGATGTGCTATTCGGCGCGCTATCCCAGCTTGCTCCGGACCGCGTACCTGCAGCATCCCAGGGAACCATGAACAACCTGACCCTAGGTGGCTATGATGCTGAACGCGGAAAGGCTTTTGCCTACTACGAAACAATGGGCGGCGGCATGGGAGCGCGTCCCGGGGCCGATGGGCTTTCAGGCGTACATGTACATATGAGCAATACACGCAATACTCCTATCGAGGCTCTGGAGATGGAGTTACCAGTGCGCGTACGCCGCTATGCATTGCGTCATGGCTCAGGAGGCGCTGGTCGTTATCGCGGTGGCGAGGGACTTTGTCGCGATCTTGAATTCCTTGCTCCAGCTACTGTCACCCTGCTTACGGAGCGGCGTAAACGCGCGCCGTATGGATTGCACGGCGGTGAAGCAGGCTCGGTGGGGATTAATATGCTTGAACGTGATGGAAGAGTCAGACATCTTCCAGGAAAAGTTACGTTTGAGGCGCGAGTAGGAGATGTTCTTAGTATCTGTACACCAGGAGGCGGAGGATTCTTACCATGAGCACCTATCCGTCTCGCCAACGCCGCTACGCTGGCACTTATCCGCCTTGCCAACGCCGCTGGCGCGGCTACCGCTTCGCGGTCAAGCAAGACGCAAGGAGCGCTACTGCTGCGCAGTCAGGCGAGACGCAAGGAGAAGGAGAAGGAGAACTAGCATGGCGATTGAGCTGCCTTTATTTCCGTTAAATGTCGTACTCTTTCCGGGCGAAGAACTGCCGCTGCATATCTTCGAGCCTCGTTATCGTCAGCTGATTAACGAATGCTATAGGGGGAGGGAACCATTCGGTGTTGTGCTTATGCGACCGGAGAGCGAGTACTTGTGTGAGGAGCCGTATCCTGTCGGTACAATGGCAGAGATTGAAGCGCTCGATCGGCTGGAAGATGGTCGGATGAACCTGATTGCCAGAGGTTTGCAACGGTTCCAAATACTCAGCCAGCATCGCGATAAACCTTATCTCTCAGGATTGGTGGAAGTGTTCGAAGATGTAGCCGAGTCGGAGCAAATCCTTGTCCCTTATGCTAACCATGCAAGAGAATTGTTCAACTCCTACCTGCAAATTTTGCTGGAAGTAATTGGGAAACAGGATATTCAATTCAGCTTGCCGACTGCGCCAGAGGAACTTTCTCACTTCATCGCAAATTTTCTAGATGTGGAGAATGAGCGGAAGCAGCAATTTTTGGAACTCACTTCGACGGCACAACGCCTGGAGGAGGAAATAGAGACGTTACGCAGAGAAGTGCCGGTTATGCGTCAAATGCTTGAGATGAGTAACCGTTTCCGCCCAATCGACCCGGATCGCAGCATACTGAATTAATCCCTAATCGCTGCAGGTTACTCTTCTTGTGCTTCAGATTGTATTGATGTGCGAGCTCCGAGGAGGATGAGAGTATGAGTATTCAGAAAGGCGCAAAGCCAGGGGGTAATGTAGGTGAGCTTCTTGAGGCTGGCTTCGCTTTCAATTACGATCACCTGACCCTGGTACCCCGCACGGTCTCTACCTTGCAGCATCGAGCCGAAGCCCAACCCGAGATAAACTTCGGTCCATTTCGTCTCGCTTTGCCGCTGATCGGATCACCTATGCCCGACGTCTGTGGAGCAGAGATGTGCCGCATCCTGGCCCAAGAGGGGGCACTCGGCATCCTCCACCGCTTCCAACCTATCGACAGTCAAGAACGCGAATTCACGCTGACCCATCATCAAGGGAGCGCATCGCCTCCCCCCATAGGGGCAGCCATCGGGATCACAGGTGACTACCGAGAGCGCTTTCAGGCACTATACGCTGCCGGCTGCCGCCTCTTCTGTCTCGACACGGCTAACGGTGCTCACCTACAAGTCGAGCGAGCGATCACCTGGATTCGCAGTCAGGCTTCCGACGTGTTCCTGATTGCCGGCAATGTCTCCTCCGCCGAAGCCTTCTCCTGGCTGGAGGAGCAGGGGGTAGATGCTATTCGCGTTGGCATTGCCGGCGGCTCTGTTTGCGAGACGAGGACAGAGACAGGCATCTTCGTACCCACGCCGTATGCAGTGGCAGAGGCGGTTTCAGTGCGGCACCATGCGCTCATCATCGGTGATGGTGGAGTACGCACTCCTGCCGACTTCTGCAAACTGCTGGCCCTGGGAGCAGATGCAGTCATGGTCGGTTCGGCCCTCGCCGGCACGAAAGAGGCGCCAGGCAACGTCATTATGATGGATGGCAAGAAGTACAAGATTATGCGAGGGGCTGCGTCATTCTCCGTGCAACAGCAGAGTGGCAATGCCAGTCCGGGGTACGTCGAGGGCACCGAGACACTTGTGCCCTACCGTGAGACAGTCTCCAAAGTCCTCGACCGCTACCTGGCCGGGCTCCAATCGAGCATGTCCTACATGAACGCACGCACCCTTGAGGAGTATCGTCGTAACGTCGATTTCCTGTTCCTGCACTGACCCAGCATCACGCCACCAGTATTATCTTGATGGAGGTATACTTTCTCCATTCAGGGCTTCTGTACCGAAGCAGAGAAGAACAAGATCCACTAGAGGAGTCTATTTCTGCACGCTTCGTTTTTGAAGGAGAGGGAAAGTGATTTATGGTCGATTATTCGAATTTCCGGCAACGGCTAGATACAGTGCTGCGCACACTGGATGTAAAGCAGGTACAAGACTTTCTCGTAGCTGAAGGTCAATGGCAGCCAGGGCAACCCGCCGATCCCGAATATGCCATGTGGATGATGATTGCCGGGAGCCCAACATTGCGAGATTTGCACGAGCAAGCGCGACAGTGGCTGGTGAGCCATGGGCACGAAGCTGATGCAAATGCGGTGCTGAGAAGAGGTAGGGAAGGTACTGGTAAGCAGGGGAAAAGAGGTCAACGTGTTGAGGATAAGAAGCATGGCAAGAAATCCCGTCCTGGGTAATCGGTGTTTAAATTATTCTCCTGACATGTCTGGTGGAGTGCCTTTCACAGCCGTTTGCAACCAATCTGCTAGCTGTTCTTTGGTCATTTTGCCTGATGCAACTGCCATCATCACGGCATAATAATCAGACTCTGTGGCAATAGGTTCTAATCCATTAAGCTTAAGGAATGTGAACATAGCCATACCAGCAGTACGCTTGTTACCATCAAGAAATGGATGATTTTGGCAAAGATGAAAGCCATACGCAGCAGCCATATGAAAGATTGTGGAGTGCAAAAACTGGCCACTAAATTGAGCCTGTGGCATGTGAAGGGCGGCATCGAGGGCAGCATCGTCAAGTACACTATACGCTCCACCGTACAGGCGAATCTGATCATCGTGAATTGCCAGGACGATCTCTGCTGGAAGGAAACGAACCATTTTGCTTACTCAGCTAACTTGCGGTTCGCATTGCGGTAGCGGGGCTCAATCGTCTGATATGATTCCCATGCCTCCTGAAAATCAGAAGTGGCGCGTGTAAGTATTATTCTGTCGCCAGCAATTTCAACAGCGATCTCATCGTTTTCATGCAAATGAAGAGCCTCTACGAGAGATGCTGGCAGCGTTACTGCTGTCGAATTACCAACTTTGCGCAATTTCACTATCTGCATGTTTCTTTCCTTACTTGTACTTATGTGTATACCAAAGTGTATACTATATGTGAGCTGGTGTCAAGAGCTATTCAGCTATAAAAATGCGCTCCCTTTCTCAGAAAGGGAGCGCTGGAAGTATTCGAAGCTACTTTTCTGCTTCTGCTTTCTCCTTCTTGTATTGCGCGATGATTTCCTGCTGCACGTTGGGGGGGACTTCTTCGTACTGGTAGAATTCCATATTGAAAGAGCCGCGTCCCTGGGTGATCGAACGCAGGTCGGTGGCGTAATGCAGCATTTCAGCTTGAGGTACGTTCGCAGTGATCTGCTGCATGCCATTCCCCACGGGGGCCATACCGAGTACGCGACCACGTTTTGTGTTGATGTCGCTCATCACATCGCCCATGTTGCCTTCAGGTACAGTGATGGTGACAGTCATGATCGGTTCCAGGATTGTTGGGCCTGCCTGAGGCACACCCTCCTGCATAGCCAGTGAAGCAGCGATTTCAAAGGATTGTGAGGAGGAATCCACGGGATGGTATTTACCGTCTACCAGTGCTACCTTGACGTAGACCATCGGATGGCCGGCAATGAAGCCACGCTTGAGGGAATCGCGCACGCCTTTTTCGACACCTGGGATAAACTGACCGGGTACCACGCCTCCTACAATCTTGTTTTCGAAGACGAAGGTTTCTTCATCACCGCTTGGTAGTGGTTCGATCTCCAGCCATACGTCACCAAACTGGCCATGACCCCCGGTTTGCCGCTTGTGGCGCCCGTTTGCGCGGGCCTTCTTACGAATCGTTTCACGGTAGGCGACACGGGGCTCACGTACCTCGAGGTCCACGCCATATTTACGTTTGATGCCCTCGACCGAGATCTGAATGTGTGACTCGCCCATGCCGGAGAGCTGGACTTCTGCGGTTTCCGGGTCGCGTGCGACACGCACTGTGCGATCTTCCTCGACTACTCGCGCCAGTGCATTGCTCATTTTATCAAGATCGGCTTTACTCCTGGGGAAAACTGCCACCGTGTAGCAAGGCTCTGGGAAGTTAATCGGCTCCAATGCAGTGGTCGCATCTTTACTGTTTGTGAGTGTGTCTCCAGTGTGGGTGTTGGAGAGCTTTGCCACAGCTCCAAAGTCACCGGCTGGAATCTCTGTCGCGGTTTCTTGCATTTTGCCACGCGGAATCAGCAGTTGCCCAATGCGCTCGTCGGCCTTTGTTTGCACGTTGTAAACATGGCTATCTGGCTTGAGGGAGCCCGTGTAAACACGGAAAGTGCTGATGGTGCCTACCTGCGCTGCTGCGGTTTTAAAGACAAACATCGAGAGGTTGTCATCAAAGGCCTGTGCATCTTCCGGTACAGAGTCAGCTGCACTTGGCATGTAATCGACAATGGCATCGAGGAGCGTCTGTACGCCAATATTTTTGCTTCCTGAGCCGCACAAAACTGGAACCAGTTCCCCACTGCGTATTCCTTGTTTAACAACCGAGAGGATTTCCTCGTCGCTTAGCTCTTCGCCCTCCAAAAACTTCTCCATAACCGAGTCGTCACTCTCGACTGCTGACTCGATGAGCTGTTCGCGGTAGCTGCTGATTTTGTCTTTTAGATCAGCCGGGATGGGGACTTCTTGTACCTTGTTGCCGCCCTCAAAGATATAGCCTTTCTGTGATACAAGGTCAACAACTCCTCTGAAGCCTGACTGTTCCCCTATGGGGAGTTGTAAAGGGACGACTTTCAAGCCGAACTGTTTGCGTAGCGACTCCAGTGCCTGGTCGAAAGAAGTATTTTCACGATCGAGCTTGTTGACGAGCACCATACGAGGCAGGTTGTGCTCATCGGCATAGCGCCAGGTCAGCTCGGTGCCAACCTCTACGCCTTTGTCAGCAGTGACTACGACGAGTGCCGCATCGGCCACGCGTAGCGCTGCTTTTACTTCACCCACAAAATCGGCATAGCCAGGAGTATCGATAAAGTTGATCTTCGTGTTTTTCCATTCGACGGGTAACACCTTAGTGTGAAGAGTCATGCGCCGTTTTAATTCATCGGGATCATAGTCGGCGACTGAGTTACCTTCATCTACTTTGCCCTGTCGTGTGACAGCACCGCTATCATAAAGCGCTGCATCTACCAGAGATGTTTTGCCTGCGCCAACATGGGAGATTAATGCCACATTGCGAATATGTTCGGCTGTATAAACTTTCATGAAATGTCAATCCTCCTAAGCATCTATGCGTAAGGCGAGCTAGCCAGACTCCAAATATGCTGATCTGTCTTTTGTAGGCCGCCTGCATCCCCTGGCCATTCAGGTGTGTGTTCCTGTCTAAAGTGAAATACCATCAGGTTCATTAGGTATGTAGTAGTATATCAGTATCACGCTATTTGTACAACAGCGTTTGTAATTAACCAACAAGTGAGGTCATGCAATGATAGCCCTACCAAAAGCCATCACCTTTGATTGTTACGGCACGCTCATAGACTGGGAGAGTGCAATCCAGCAGTTCTTCGCCGAGAGTTTGGATTCTAAGGGAGTTGGGTATATTGATCCACGAACTCTACAAGAGGAATGGGAGGAGATTCAGTTTCGCTATATACAAGAAAAATATCGCCCTTATCGTCAGGTGCTGCAGGACACAATGAAGATGACTTTCGATAGATTCCTTATTCCTACTGACAAGGCAGAAGTCGAGGAGTTTGCGGATTCGATGGGCCACTGGAAACCATTTCCTGACACGAAAGACGCGATCATCGAATTGCAGAAATATCTCAAGGTTGCCCTTATTACGAACACTGAAAACAATATAATTGCTGAAACGGAGCGGACTATTGGCGTCAAATTCGACGAGATCATTACAGCAGAGCAGGCCAGGGCCTATAAGCCCAGCCACAAGGGATTTCTGCTCGCTCGTGAACGTTTGGGCTTACCCGTTTCGGAGATCTGGCATGCTGGCTTCGGCTTCAAATACGACATCGTGCCCGCGACTGAATTAGGATATACAACGGTGTGGGTGAACAGGCAGGGTGTGGCTCGCCCGGTGGATGTGAAGGAGACGTTCCTGGTGGGAGATATGAGGACGCTGGCATATCTGATTAAGGGGATTGCGGCTTCTTTACAACAGTAACGATATTCGGTTGCATAGGCTTATCGAAGACGTTTAAAATACTGTATGGTAGCTTTTATCCTCTTTAGCGGAGCAGTCTCTGAAGAACAAATCAGTCGTTGCATTCAGGCCATCATTTCTAGTTGGCAATATTAATATAATGTTCAGGCCATCAGTAGTGGTCGCTTTTTCCTATATTTTGCTCCTGGGCTTGTTTACGATCACCAGAGGCTATAGCGCGCTTGATTTTGTCCACCTGGGTACGATCTGGTCGCAGCATAATCCTGCAGGTACGTGGGGCTATGATGGGCAGTTTTACTATCAGATCGCACATAATCCGCTTAATGCATATATGTACATGGATAATGCCTCCTTTCTCTATCAACACGTTTTGTATGGCCTGTTTGTGGGCGCGCTAAGCCTGGGGCAACCTGCGCTCATTCCATACATGCTCCTGTTTGTCAACTTGCTCTCTGTTGTGTTGAGCGTTGAGATCATCTCCTGGTTGCTGGTCAAGCATGGCTTATCTCCCTGGTTCAGCCTTGCCATCAGCCTTTATTTTGGGCAAGCGACAGCTTCCATGTTTGATACCGCTGAGTCATTCACTTATTTGCTGGTTTGCATCGGCGTGTGGCTTCTGGAAGAAAAATATCTCACATGGGCCGCTTTGCTGATGGGGCTGGCTACCCTGTCGCGGGAAATTGCAGTATTGTTTCCCGCAGGGTACGCCCTCTACTTTCTCATACGCAAGGACTGGCAGGCTTTCATCCGCTTCACCGTATTAGGCATTTTGCCACTGCTCCTATTTTTGATTACCTTGCGCTTCATCTTTGGGGAAAGCGGCGTGACGTTTACGCGACCATTGGAGCATATACCATTTGCCGGTATTTTCTTTTATACCCAGGCCCCAAGAAAATTCTGGCTGCTGATTCTGCTCATACTTATACCCACAGTGGGTGGTTGGATGGTGATCGGTAGTGAGCTACTTCGTCGAAAGCTTGTGCAGGTATTTTTCGTCTTGCTGGCGAACCTCGCGCTGATTACATTCCTGTCCCACTTCTCTTACTTTGACCTCGTCTCCAGCGGGCGAATAGCTGTCGGCCTGGTCCTTGCGCTGCTACTTTATGGCATAAGTACCAAAAATAATCTCATTTTATGGGCATCGCAGTTCTACACGCTCACCTTACCTGTTTACATTGCCGCAATTCTTCTACATGTTCCGACATTCCTGGCTAAATTACCTCTGGTGTTCGCTCCGTATCTATTGTCCTGACTCCCCGCTGCTGGTATACTGAGAGAAAATAGCGGTCTCTGCATCCTTCTGGGGGAAATACCTTTCCCGTAGGGGTGAGGGCGGCGTAGGGGCCCGATTATGAATTTTACCGACCAAGATCGGCAAGAGGGTCTGGAGAGACGATCAAGACTGTCATCCTGAGCGTAGCGAAGGATCTGTCTGGCCGGGCACCGAGATCCTTCGCTGCGCTCAGGATGACAACCTATGACCGGACTTGGTCGGTAAAGTTCATCATCGCGCCCTGGGCTGTGGGCCTTTATGGTCGCCCGCTGTCCCATAAAGGATGGAGAGCCAGATAGTGTACCAGTTCATCAACATTACATCAGAGGGAGAAGAGCAGATGACAGTAGATATCAGCGACATAGAGCAGATCATAGCCCAACAAGATACCTGGCGGCAGACGCAGACTATCAACCTGATTGCCAGCGAGAATACTCCCAGTGAGGCAGTACGACGCGTACAGATCTCCGATTTTATGGGCCGTTATGCCGAGGGGCATCCCAATGAGGGTGATAAGGTGAATCGCTATTATCAGGGGACGCGCTATATAGACGAGATCGAGCGCATGGCTACCAAAGAGATGATCGAGCTTTTTGATGCTAAACAGGTGGATGTGCGTCCGATTAGCGGCAATGCCGCCAATACCGCTATTGCACTGGGATTTTTGCGAGGGGGTGATACTATTGTTGCCAACTCGACCGATGCAGGCGGACATATCAGTCATGGGCCGGTGGGTGTCTTTGGCCGGCGCATTCAGAGCCGGGGCCAATCGCTGAAGCTGGGTACCCCAAACTCGATCAATCTCCATATTTTGCCACTTACTGAAGACCACTATCACATTGATCCAGTAAAAACCATTGAACTGGTCGACCGCGTGTCACCACAGGTTGTGATCATGGGCAAGAGCCTTTTCCTCTTCCCTGAGCCAGTCGCAGAAGTTGCTGCTTTCTGCAAAACGAAAGATATCCCGCTACTTTATGATGGTGCGCACGTGCTAGGATTGATCGCAGGTGGCGAATTCCAGTCACCACTGCATGAGGGAGCAACGTGGGTCACGGGCAGCACGCACAAAACCTTCCCTGGTCCGCAGCGTGGTGTCATTCTGAGCAACCTGGATGCAGAAGACGAAAAAAAGTACTGGCCTGCCGCTGATCGAGGCGTCTTCCCCGGCTCCTCCAGTAACCATCACCTGCACACGCTACCCGCGTTGCTTGTCGCCATCCGGGAAATGAAGAGGTATGGACGTGAGTACGCCAGGCAAATTGTGCGCAATGCTCAGGCGCTTGGTCGTAGCCTGGATGAGCTTGGCACACCTGTCGAGGCACGCGATTTTGGCTACACTAAAAGCCACACAATCGCTGTGAATGTTTCGCAGTGGGGTGGTGGCGTCGAGGTTGCCAAACGTTTAGAGGCAAACGACATCATTGTGAATTACAACATGGTTCCTGGTGATACCGACCCACGTAACCCCTCGGGCTTACGTATTGGCGTGCAAGAGATGACGCGCTTTGGCATGGATGAACGCGCCATGGGCGAACTCGCTCAACTGATCCATGACGCTATACGGGGGAAGAACGTGAAAGACCAGGTACATGCGTTGCGCGGACGTTATCTAGAGATGAATTACGTGTAATGTAAAGATTCTGGTGATCTTCGTAGTCCCTCTAAGCAACAAAGCTTAGACATGGTTCAAATGCACTTGATAGTTGCTAACCAACAGCAAGGTCCAATCCTGTCATGCTGAGCGCGTGAGCCGAAGCCCTGAGCGCAGCGAAGGGGAAGCATCTCGCTGCAGATCGCGACAGACCCTTCGCGGAGTTTACACTAAGCACAGCGAATGTGCTCAGGGTGACACGGTGTGACTGGTCAAACGGTCCAGGACTTTTCTTCAAATTGAACCTTGCCTTACAGGGACAGTGGATTTTTGTCCTTAGAGCGGCAAATCAAGTTCTTCTTTCACTCAAGAAGCTTCCTCTCGCTCTGCTGGTCCATGGATCAGGATGGCCTCCAGCGGCTCATCCTCCGTCCAGATCTTATGATCGAGTTGAGCGGGCCATAAGACAGCGTCACCAGCTGTGACACTCTGTGTCTCTCCGGATGCGGAAGGTGATCCCAGTATCATCCTTTTTCAGGTTCGAGCCGAACGATTGGTAACTTGCGTGTTGTACGTTCTCTATACAGACATAGAGGAGGTAAATCGTAGTAATTGCATCCATAGGCGTTCATATTCAGCGTTATCTTCTACCATACTGGCAGTACAGAGTACGATGATCCCGTGAGCTTCGACAGATACGTGTGGATTAGCTTTAAGATTCATCATTACATAAGAGTTTATCATGGGAAACAGAGATATCAATCGGTAAGTTTATCCACCAGGAACATATCTAAACTAGAGCATGCAAAAAGTATATACTTGAGGATGTCTGAGTAGGTCGTGATAGTACTTGACAGGTCATTTACTTACATTGGTAAATGTGTGCAGATACGGTAGAGCCATACCTGGAAAGAAGGTGGGTAACGATGAATCACACAAGAACGGCTCTCATTACTGGGGCATCCAGCGGCATCGGTCGCGAATTAACAAGACTATTTGCTGGTGATGGCTACAATCTTGTACTCGTGGCACGCAGTCAACAAGGGCTGTTGGAACTGGCGGACGAGCTAAAGGCAAGATATGGAGTAGCAGTAAAGGTTATTGCGAAGGATTTATCTCAAGCGTCAGCCCCAGGTGAGATCTTCACGGAACTTCAGCAAGAGGCCATTACAATTGATATTCTTGTGAATAACGCGGGATTTGCAACCTACGGTTTATTTCCTAAAATAGACCTCAACACAGAGTTACAAGAGATGCAGGTAAACATGGTGGCCCTCACTCATTTAACGAAGTTATTTCTGCCCGGTATGCTAGAGCAACAGTGGGGAAAAATATTAAATATGTCTTCAACTGCTGCCTTTCAGCCGGGGCCTCTCATGGCGGTCTACTATGCTACCAAGGCTTACGTTTTATCATTTTCCGAGGCACTTGCCGAGGAACTACGGGGTACGGGTGTAAGCGTAACTGTCCTATGCCCAGGAGCGACGGCTTCTGGTTTTCAGAGCCGGGCGAAGATGGAAGATTCAAGGCTGGTGAGCGGCAGGAAGCTGATGAATGCAGCGATGGTTGCGCGTGCTGGATATCGTGGATTGATGCGGAACAAAACGGTAGTCGTGCCGGGCCTGGTGAGCAGGATGTATATTTTAGTGGTGAGACTTGTGCCAAGAAGCATTGTGACACGTTCAGTCAAGAATATGCAGGAACGTGTACGTGAAAAGTGATCAAGCGGTAGATATTATGGCAAACCATTGCTTTTCAGCACAACATGAAGTATGCTCCTACATGTCTACATTCGTGAGAATGGTGTACGGGAGGACTGATTATGAGTATTTCGTTTCCAGGAGAGTCACCTGAGTACCGGGCTGCGCGCGACCGGCTGCTCAAGCAGGAGGTCGAGCTGCGCCGCGCGACTGAGGCGGTGGCGGCCGCCAGACGCGAGCTGCCGCCCGGTGGGGCTGTCCCGCAGGACTACGTCTTCCAGGAGGCAGGACCCGGCGGCACCCCGACCGATGTGAGGCTGTCGGAGCTGTTCATGCCCGGCAAGGACACGCTTGTGATCTACAGCTTCATGTTTCCGCGCGCGCTCGACGACGAGCGGCCGTGCCCGTCGTGCACCTCCATGCTCGATGCGTTGGACGGTGCCGCCGA
>WNGD01001335.1_pt1 | contig 26892 bp, 34 predicted proteins | sample 5400671 | NCBI WGS metagenome assembly WNGD01 (sample SAMN13153369, study PRJNA577476) | soil metagenome | isolation source: 40 cm soil or saprolite under grassland replicate 2 | place: USA:California | collected 2016-06-15
GCTTGCAGGATTGAAACCTGAGAAAACGCTTCCTACTAACCCAGGTAAAACACATACCGTCATCCTTACAAACACCATGAAAACTATGCGTTTAAACGCTGACTTTCTCAATGAAAATGATCGATCCAGGCAAGGCACGTTCATTGACAACACCCCACAAGTAAGCAGCGATGTATTTAGAATGGCGCGTGTTACCTGACTGCACCATTTTGAACCGAGCCGGAAAGAGAAGCTCCCCCCACCCAAAAGAAGGGAATGCAGCGTGGTTGCCTCGTTCCCTTCTTTTCGTGATGGTGAGCGGCGTGTATGGGCGCAGGCTAGACCCATTGCGGCGTGCAGGCGTGCAGGCGTGCAAAAAGCATCTCTAGGACACAGGTGGTTGTTTCGCGTTGGCATCCGTCCGCTCCTTTCTTGCTTGACATACCGTTCAATCTTCGGGTACAGTAGAAAAAGGTATCGATCGTTTTTCCTTGTCACCACCTTATTCGGTCTCCAACACAGACCATTTCGCCGTTCGATCAGACGGAAAGGACGACCATGAACACTCTTACCACCTTCAGAAATCTTTTGCTCGACATCTTCTTTCACGACTTTCTGACCGCATGGGCCGCCTTTCGAGCAAGAGACCTTTATACACGCGACCCTGAACATTCCCTTCAACGTCCTCATCCCGCACCAACCAACCAGGAGATTGAAACCCTCGCCTACCAGGAAGCCGAACGGTACTATCAACACGGCTGGATTGCGTTCCTACTCAAACGGACTGGAATAGGAACGCGTCATCACATCATCGAAACCTACGCAAAGACGTTCATCTCCAGCTACGAGCGCATGAACCACTACACCCAACAGGCCCGCTACGATTGACCATCTTTGCCAGAACGTTGTCGGCGTAACTGCTTGACGACCCCCCTCAAACGAAACTCTGCCCACAGACGAAGCAGAAAACCAATTCCCTTCAGCAGCGCCAGAAACGCCACCATCCCAAGAAGAATATCCATCCACAAAGGCATAGCAACACCTCCTTTATGCAATCAGATCAGAACGATCAGCTTCACACGAAGAGGAAGAAGCAAACGCATCTACCGCTTGCCGGACAAACCTCCATGCGAATGCCTCCCCTGTTTTTCGACGTTCAGCCGGAAGAATCCCTTCATGTGCATACTTCAACACCGTCGGCTTCGAGACTCCTAACTTGTCCATCACTTCCCGCACCGTATAGAAAGCCGCTGCATCATACTCAGGACGAAGCGCATAGTAGGATACCCCATCACACACGCTCACCGTGATCGCTTGCCGTAAACGATCCATCGCCCGCTGCCTGGTCTTACGAATCACCGACTCAATCGTCCCTAGCTGGTACGCAATCTCCCCCGTCGAAAGAGGCGTCGAGGTCTCCCCATCCAGTCCATAGGACAGACAGATCACCTGATACTGGTAGGGAGAAAGCACCTGTTTCATCAACGGACACAGATCACGATGCGGCCTGCCCTCAACCCCTTGACCCAACAACGCAGACACCTGAACCGATGGAAACGACCCATCCTCACCTTCTTCTTCACTGGCAGAAAGCACGTCGTGAAGACTGCTCATGTGAGAACATTCCCGCCAGAACAGCCAGTCAATAATCCGCTCATTGGACGTGTGCATCTCGACAGCCAGTTCACTGACAGAGGGCATCATCCTCTTGCGCTCACAGAGCGAACACACCGCCTCTTCTAACTGAGGAAGAACCTGCATCGCGTCAGCAGGCAGACGTACCAACGAACGAGCCTGGGAAAGAAAACGACGAATGGCATTGCGAATACAGGCTGCAGCAAAACTCAGAAACGACTCAGGAGGATGCTCCATTTTTTCCAAGGCGATAAAAAGTCCGGTCGATCCCTCTTGCACAAAATCCAGAACATCCATCGAAGGAATGGCACGCGCATATTTCCAGGCCATCGCCAGGACTAACCCCTGATACCCCTCAACAAGGCGACAGCGCGCCTGTCTTGCCAGAGACGCGAAGTGAGCATCCCCAGGATGATGTTTCGCACGCTCAAGAGACAACAACAGCGAGTGTTCTTCTTCAACCGTCAACGGGCATTGTGCTTTCATCCAGGACACTTCACGCTGGTATTGATCACGGGCCATCAAGGAAATCGCCCGACTCTCTTCATAGCGCTCATTGGCCGGAACCTGAGAAGCCATCGGTGACATAGACCCTCCATCGAGATTGACACGCCAGGCTCCATGCTGCATACTGAGCCGAGAGAACCTAGCAACGCTCACAAGCACCAAACTAGTCTCTACGCTGGACTAGTGGCGGCAACCACTAGCCAGCATCTTGACGCGCCTACGAGAACCCCCACAGCCGTTTACAGAGATCACAGAGCAGCTGCACCCGCAATTTCCCTTGACCGTCTCGCGTCACCACCGCAGAGCACAGCGCCCGCTTGCGGCACCAGTGACAATAGGTATCAAACACGTCGCGCATACGCACCTCTTGAAACTAAGCGACCCGACGCAAGACACGCCAGTCACGGTTGAGTAGATCAAAATCAATGGGAGAGCGAAAGAGGTCTTCGAAGTGATCCTCCTGATAGACACAAGCGCACTCACCACAGACCAGAAGAAAACCGAGAGCATTGGCAACATCGGTATCTGCTACAGGAACAAGCTCCACGGATTTTTCCTGACACACTTGGCACGTCTTCATGCGTTCAGCCTCCTACGGGTACCATCTGCTCTGCTATCCACTTTACGTTCAAGGCAGACCCAAACTATGGACAGATCAGACAGCTTACCAGACACTTTACCGGACACTTTGAGTACCGCTTAAACTATCAAATGCCGACTTCCAATTTCCAATTTCCACTATGAAGATTATATCATTGCGTTAAAGCAATTGTCAATAGCCAATTCCCAATTACCAAAGTTCTTTTACCAAAAACCCTTTACTATTTGCCATCTGTCAAGTACAATAGAGTTGGGCAATATGCAAGGAAAAAACAAGGGAAAAACAAGGAAAGGCAAATGAACGCGAATTTTTACAACGCAAAAGAAGCGATGGAAATACTGAAACTTCCCACAACCAGCTTCTATAGAAAAGTAAGAGAAGGCGATATTCCGCATAAAGGAAAGCGCCCCAACATGCAATTCCCAAAGGAAGCTATAGATGCGCTGGCAGAAGCGAATGCCGAAGAGGATAAAAGCGATGAGCTAAAGTTCAAGCTATCGACTTTAAATGATGCCTGGAAAAAGCAGGAAATCACACGTCAACCTTATCCTGATGAAGACGCTGTACCATTTAAAACAGTTGTTTCGTGGAGAAGAAGGAACGACGAGATATCGATGCACGTCGAAGAAAGGGACAAAATACTAGGTTGGACAACCTTTCTCCCGTTAGACGAAGAGATCATCATGGACCTCTTACACAGCAGGATCACAGAAAAAGACATACCACCTCTAGCAGTCAAGAAGTGGACCGATCCACAACTATCGGTCTACATACCAATCATAGAGGTAGTGCCGACTAAAAATGCTGAAAAGGACAAGGAGGTGGGCCTATATCTAATCAGGAAAACCGTAAAGTGGGCAATCTCACTAATGCTACAGCACGACATAAAAAACTGGTATGGAATAGGTACTTCACCAGAAGGACAAGCCATACTAGAAGCGCTCGGTTTCAAACTCCTCACCAACCTAGATAACGGAGAGAGAAAGGGTTACATGCTCGAAGCTCAAGCAGAACCAGTCAGACTCATCAGTCACTTTTTAGGATCGGTAGAAGGGCAAAACAGCCACGTCAAATTAATCCGGTAGATATTCCTGCTTAACGAGCGAGAATGCACCATAAAACCGCCTGTAGCCTAGTGTCACCCCTATCGAGTACGCGGAGTACTCTAACCTGTTCGATAGCACGGCGGCGCTGGCGACGGGCGGCAATATGGGTATGCAGGGGACGATCGGCACGGGCCAGAGTCCAACCGGCACGCTCACGCCGAGCTTTACCCTGAAACTGTCGAGCGCGGAATTGCCACAGGACAGCTCGCAGGTGATACGCATCTTCTACGCCACTAAACACCAGCTCGACGCTAGCGCTTCAACTATCCCCGAGGTGCATCGCGATATCATTGTGCTGGGTGCATGCGCTTATGCAATGGAGGCCTACCAGGTTCCTACTAACGACAACTTCGATTTTCAGGATGGCGCCCTGCACGATCGCATCGACGACACGAAGATCCCCACCGCGTGGTTGGCCGCGACGAAAGCAAAGATGGAGCAATTCGAAACACGTCTGCAAGAGGTGAAGAAGCAGCGCGATTTCGCCTATGGAGCGCGCGTCCACTGGGGCGATGTCCCCATACGTTGGCCGCGACTGTAACAGCTTGTTCCTCAGCCCGATGAACAAACGGCGTGTAGGGCTGAATAAAGGACCGTAGGGATGTACAAACACGCTGGGAGAAATCTGGCATGGCAACAATTGGCATCGACTGCGAACTCATTCTGGACGGCACCGGCTACTTTATCAAGCCTGGTACCTACCGCGTGCAGCAGCCGCGCCTGCGCAAAATGACGGTGCGCGCGGATGGAGGGCTGGCCTACGTAGATCTGGGACCAGGCAAGCGTGTGTGGATCATGGTCGTTCTCTGTCTGAACGATCTCACACGTTACGATGGCACATCCACGGGGATCACGGGCCAGCAATACCGCGACTCCCTGCGCGCCTCCTACACCAGTTCCGTAGGCAGCACACTGGCATATAGCGACCCCCTCAACCCAACGGCGGTCGCGGTCCACTTCGATACCTACAAAGAGAGCATTACCGATATACATATACAGCAGGTGGCATTAGCAACAGGAGGAACGCCAGCGCTCTCATATGAAGTAATGATAGAGCTTATCGAAGCATAGGACTCTAGTTGACATATCGTAGTACATTTTTGCCGGTTCCTTGACGGCTACCGTATCGCCCCTCTACACTGGATGACAGTGAAAAAATAAAGCTTGTCTTAGATAATTCCACTATTCTCTCTTAAAACAAGATCATCGTGTTGGGAGGTTTGATAACGGTGAATAAAAAATCGATAAGGATGACGCAGTGGATCTTACGCGTCATGGCGATAAGTCTCGCGCTAATGTTGTTCTCTGTGCTTGGTGTTGTGGCGCTGCTCACCACTGCCCACGCCAGTGGTCTGGCGCAAACGATCGCCAGCGACGCTCCTGACGTTACCCCTTCAGCCACGGATGGCACCACGCCCACCGATACTCCTACGCCCACACCCACGCAGACTCCTACGCCCACGCCAGTACCGACAAAAGCTCCCACAAAGCAACCAACTAGCGCGTCAAAGGCTTCGGCGTCCACGCCCACGCCAGTGCCGACGAGCGCGCCGGGTAGTGGGAACGTCCCCATTGCGGGAGCGACCGCGCTAGCGCTCGGCCCCGGCGGTACTCAGATCACACCAACGCCGCATAAAGACAAGCCGACGCCAACACCCTCTCCTGGGGCAACGACCACGCCGGCAGGTAGTGGGCAGAACGCCGTGCCATCTGCTAACACCATCAGCAATACAGCGGGCACAACAGACAACACCGCGCACAATGGAATGATGACGCCGCTTACTGCATCGCTCGCGGGAGCAGGTGCCTTCATCGTTCTCTCGACCACAGGTTTAGTCGGCCTGGTCGTGTGGAGGAGGCGCAAAGCAACGCAGATGGCAGGAGCGCTGGTAGCTCAAACCCCCTGGCCAGAGCAACCTGTGCTCCTTTCCGGCAACTACTATTCACAACCGACCGAGTTTGCAGCGCCCGCAGCGAGTGGCGCCATGATCCCATTTGCGCTGCAAGGTTTCTCGCAATACTCGCCCATGCTGGGCGCACCCGACGCCTCTCAACTGAACGCTCCCACGTCGCTTCCGGCCAGCGACTTCCGGCCATTGCAGCTCGACTTTCCTCAGATTATCGGCATGAACGATGGTGCATCAATCCATACCCCACTACCAGCCGAGCAGATCTCGCCTGCGAATTGGGGAATGAGTTTCCCTCAACCACCGTCCACCCCCGCCCAGGCCGAACCGGCGCTCCTGGATCTACAGTCAGTTCAACCGGGCAATCTGCCTGAGCACCAGGAGCCACAATCTGATCCATTCCTGGAGGCGATGATGCAGCGCGCGCAGATGGGCATCTTCGCACTACCGGGGAAAGATAGCTAAGCTCGCAATAGGGCAGATCAGCGCCAGGGAGCCATATGATATCTGGCCTCCGGCGCTGACTTCTTTACCCTACCCGCCCTCCCGGCTCTACACGCGCTGCACGCAACGCCGGATAGATCCCACCGCAACAGGCCACGATTATCGATCCACCGCATACCATCAGTATCAGGATGGGACCCACTACAGGCGTCAGTTGGAGCGGCACAACCATGCCAGCGCCGATGAACAGACCAGGTACCAGACCTGCCACCGTGCCAATACTACTCAACATCAGTACCTCCATCATTACCTGAAAGCAGATATCACGCCCCCGTGCGCCAACAACGCGACGCATACTCATTTCGCTCGTGCGCTCAGCCACAGCCGCCAGCATGCTCCGCATACACAGATAGCCGCCCACAAGCAGTGCAACCAGCGCACTGGCAGCGCACAGCATAATTATCAACCGTGTATACCGTGACGCCTCAGACACCGCCTGTACGCTCGCAATACCTACGACAGCAACCGTAGCAACCATCGTTCCGAAAAACGGGCCGGAAGCGATGAGCAACGAGCGCACACGGTACGCGCGAAGCGCCACCAGCGCGCCCCTGAAAGAGGCATATAGACGTGTGCTGAAGCGACGTTTCGGGTGCCTGCTTCCTGCGATGGGCTGTGCCACATTCTGATCCCCCGTGGCAACAGGCACCGGGTGAGATACCATGAATTTCCTCATAACAGCTCCTCCTGTATCCGTATTCTTAAAGTCTCGCGCTCACTGATATCCTCACTTCCAGGTCTCCCATAGCCACTCTTCGCCAGCTCATCGATAGCGATGCGCCGATCAATCACCGGCGCATCTTGCGCTACACTCCCATCCTGCAAGATGATCTGGCGTTGCGCGTAGTGAGCGATATCTGCCTCACGCGTCGCCAGCACAATAGTCAGGCCACGCTGATTCAACGCCTGTAGAAACGCCATCACCTCCAGGCGACTGCGTGTATCCAGTCTGGCCGTTGGCTCATCAGCCAGCAGCAGGAAAGGATTATTGACGAGGGCGCGTGCCAGTGCCACACGTTGTTGTTGCCATATGGAAAGTTGTGCGGGACGCTGCTGCAAACGCGTGCCAAGCCCGACAAACTGCAAGAGGGCTCGCGCGCGCCGTTCCTGCTCCGCCCGCGTAAAGCCCGTGTATAGCAGGGGCAGCGCAACGTTATTGAGCGCACTCACTCCTGGCAACAGGTCAGGCTCCTCAGAAACAAAGCCAATATACTGGTTTCGTACATCCGCCAGTTCGTCAGCCTTCAAACGACTCATCGTTTTAGCCGCCAGCCAGTAGTCGCCGTGCGAGAGTTGTGTCATGCAACCCAGCACATGCAACAGCGCGGATTTGCCAGCCTCCGCTGGACCGGTTAGCACTACAAACTCGCCGCGCTGTATCTGGAACGAGAGGTCGCGCAGGACGGGTATCCTGGCGCTCCTGCGTTGAAACGCCTTGCTAAGGTTGCGTACAACTATTGCTGGCCCGTTCGCGTTCGACGCCTGTATCAGAGACATGTCCTCCTGCTCATCGACCGGTGCAGGGAGTCCTGGAACGTTCACGGCTGTTCCCTCGGACCCACTGAAAGCCTGCGCGGAAAGCGGTCGCGTATCACGCTTCGTCATGTCACCTCCTGAGCGAGATTTCCCCTTGCAATCATAGAGCTAATTGCTGCCCATACGCGCCGCGACAAGCACCATATCATTCGTAGAAAGACCATCTAGCACCTCATACACGCTTCCATCCGTCAGCCCGACCACCACCGGCCTGACCACGACTTTTCCTTGCCCGTCAAGCGCCAGCACATACGCTGGCTGTTCATAGGGAGTGCTCTGCTGCAGGTTCTGCAACATATCGTTCGCCTTCGTCAGCGCATCGGTGGCCTGGGCACGGCTGATAAGACTTCGATGAGCCGTTTCGGGATGTGAATCAATGGCTGCACGCGCAAAGTCTAGGGCTCTAACGGGCACCATTACCGCATCGGGCAGGTCGTTTGTAGTGATAATCGCATGCGCAGTCATTCCTGGAAAGATGTGGGTAGTACTCGGTATACTATTGGTAACAATATTGATGAGTACGGTATAAGTAGTGCTATTCGCAACAGACTGGCTCAGGGGCGAGATAGTGGCTACGATGCCATTAAAGGACTGGTGGGGATACGCATCCAACGAGAACCTAGCAACATCGCCGACAACGATCGAGCTGATGGAGGATGCATCAACGTTGACCTGCACCTGCATCTGCGTGAGATCCATGATCTGTATGAACGTAGGGCCTGGCACGCTACCAACCGTGCCATCGATGGAGGCGATTGTTCCATCGTGCGATGCTTTGAGCACAGCATTGTTCAAATTATACTTCGCGCTCGCCAGTTGGGCCTGGGCGGTGTTCAAGGCCGCCTGCGCCGTATTGATCGCACCCTGCGCGGCAGCGCCCTGCACTTGCTGCTGACCCAGGGAGCGCGCCAGTTGCTGAGTGGCAGCATCGACATCGGCCTGGGCGGAACTCAGTGCCAGCGGATCAGGCGTCGGTTTCGCTTTCACAAGAGTGAAAAAGCTGTTCGCGCTGTAGAGAGCATTCTGCGCAGCAGTAACATTCGCAGCAGTCGCAGTTGAAATCGCATCATAGCTTGCTCTAGCATTATTTAAGGCTGTCTGCGCGGCATTTCCATTGGCCTGCGCCGCATTAAGTGCATTTTGCAGTGATGTTGCATCCAGTTTCGCTAAAATTTGATCCTTTTTGACCTGTTGTCCTACATTGACATCGACTTCCGCCAGTTTCCCACTGCCCACAAAATTTACCGTATACATAGTAGTATGCAATAGCCCGTTCGCGTTGACTGTTAGCACAAGATCGCCCTCGGTCACGCGCTGCGTCTGATATACAATACGCGGCCTGTGCAGCCCCACTACCACCAGCACGACTGCTAGCAGCAGGAGCGCAAGCAGTATAGATGAAATAATGATCAGCCGACGGCGCGGATGCGGCTCCGGCGGGTCGCTGGCGAAGAGATCTTCATGAAAATCAGGAAATGGAAGAACCTCTTCATCTGATCGTTGACTCTGCTGCGACATACAAACACTACCTCCTCTTCTTCTTTCGTATAAGGTTGGGCGATAAAGCCCCCTGATATCATTATAAAAACCTCCCTAATAACGAGTTTATCCATTACTGAGTAGTTTCTCTTGCAATGCTGCGCAATAAAGAAGTATATATATCTAACAGTTCATAAATTATTTTTGTCAGGACCATCAACCCATACGACCTGGCAAGAAAGTTGGCAGGATGTACGATAGTTATATAGAAGAGGTCTTCTAGAGAATTGAGAGAGTGCGAAATGATAGTCCGTGTGCATGGTTTCGACTGGGTGGTTTATAGCGAGCGTATTATGCCAGCATTTGCGAATTGGCTGATCGACAACGATGAGAGCGCGATCTATGGCCTGTACAAGCAGACACGCAGTGCAAAAAGTGAGCAATTCGTCCCTGAAGCGGTCAAACATTTATGCACGTGGCCGCGCGCGCTGGCATTCGTCAAACAACTGCCGCGCGGGCCACAGGCGCGCCGTGAGTATCAGAAACTGTGCGCAGCGGAACTGTTCACGATCCTCAGCGACAACTATATGCGCCAGTATCCGCCGCACCTCTACCAGAATTCGGAGGCGCTGCGCGCTGTCTGGGGCGCGGTCGTCGAGCAGTTCTGCCTTCCCTGGTTTCAGACACCAGACCTCAAAAACAGGCAGGAGCCGTCGCAACATGTAGACCCCACGACCAATCTTGAGTTGACGGATGAGCTGGAGACGAGCGGAGAAGAATTGATCTCGCTCCTCCAATCCGCTGGCCTCAACGAACTGGCGCAGCAGGTGAACGAACAGGTGGAGAAGAAGGCGCCGGAGAAGATCGAGCCGCCTGCCGTTCAGCCCCTGAACCTGCTGAACGACACTGATGAAGAGGATGATGTGACGCCCGACGAAGAGGATGCGGAAGATAGATTTCCAGGCTTATCGCTTGGTCGCCATCCCGCAACGCTCCACCTGCGCGGGTGGCTGGCAACTATCTCGGTACGGGCAATGGCGCTCTTCGAGTACCTGGCCTGCGGGCGGCGCTGTATGCCCTTCGGCTACCGGGCAGGCGAACCGTTCGAAGCCTGCATCGGCTACCTGACGCCCGACGAGGTCTGGCAGCTGGCGCTCTGCCTCGCCGAGGCGCAACCGCCCGATCCTGATAAGGCAAAGGCCGATTACCAGGACTTCCGCGATCAGCTCTCGGAAGAATGGGACGAGTTTCGCCTCATTGACGAGGTGTTGCCCGCGTATGCCGGTAGCTTTATACAGGCCGTCCATAACGCCGCTCACCAGGGTCTGGGGCTGATCTGTAGCGTTGGCTAAGTGCAACTCATAGGAGATCTTTGCCATTATCCTGCAATACCGAGTCTAAAGAGCGCTGGGCGTCCTCTTCCTGCGCGCCTTTTGCGTATTGTTGCCTCACCTGGAACAGACGCACCATCAGCGCGATATGTCGATCTATCGCCAGCTCACATTCGCCCGGCTTTAGTGCCTCAAATTTATGCACTGTAGAGAGCGATGTGATGCGCTTCTCCAGCATGTCCAGCCAGTCGTGAATGCGCTGCAAAACGTCCTGCTGGCACTCTTGTTTGCTGATGGGAAGATCGGTCATGGCGCGTTTCTGTTTCTCTGCGGAAAATTCAAGCATGGAAATGTCCTTTCTGAAATTGCGTACTTCACGCGTGCGTGAAAACTAGCGCATCCGTCGCAGGGAGACGCGTACATGGCTCCCGCCGGGCACGATGCCGACAGGCAGAACTTCGATGATCTCATATTTCACGGCGCTGGCAACCGCTATTGAGGTCGCGGTGGTTGTATCCGCCACAAAAACAGCCCCCGTAAAATTCGTTCCCTGGGGAGCGACGATGATGGTATCGACGTTGTGTGGCAGCGCCTGTCCGCTTGCATCGAGCACCTGGGGCTCGATGACCTGTTGGGAGCGCATGATGACCGGGAGCGCCACGTAGCTAGAGCTGCCACCCGACAGGTACACGACGACGACGGTGCGCTGGCGGCCCGCAAAACTGCGCGCTACGACCTGTAGCAGGTGCTGCGCCTTGCGTGCATCAAGAGGCATGATGCTATCCCTCCTTCTCCGGTCGCGTACTGCGAATGCGCGCCTGCTCCTCGTGTACGTCCACCTCTTCGCCCGCGAACTGGAATAGCAGGCGCATTGCCGTCTCATCGCTTACCCAGCCCTGTTGTCTGGCCTGTACCAGCGCGGAGACCAGCGTCTGCGTTGCGCTCGCCAGCGTCTGGTGATCATCGACATCGATCGCGGGAAAGAGCAGATCGTAGTGCGTATCGATCTCCGGCGCGAGCCTCTGCGCCTTGCGCGCCTCCAGCAGCACGCGATCAAGGACCGTACGCAACAAGGAGCGCATCACGTACTGACGGCGCTGGAATTTGAGCAGCGTGGGCAAGCCGATTCACTCTTATTGCCATTCCGACGCCCAGTTTCGCTGTTTCCCCGTTCCAAAATCTCGGCAAATTCGCTCAGCCCAGCAGGATAAAGCCATACAGCAAAACTTGTGCTATCACGCTTTACCGTTTTACTGCTTCTTTGCGAGACATCTTTGAGGATTTGTAGGGCGATATCTCTGTCAGGTATGACTTGCAGGTCGGATAGTGTTACGTTATCGCCAATTGGGACGACATGGGAGACTTGTCTATGCACCCCCAAAAACCCTGCTCGCTCTCGTATCATATTCCAAGTCTTATCGGGGAAACGCTCAAGGATAGTCCATTTATCACCTTGAGCGTAATTTGTCTTAATGTATTCGTCCTCTTCGGCGCTCCACTGTTCGACGTGCCGTCTGCCTCGCTGGCACCAGATGAGGCAAACATCTGGTCGGATGGCAAGCGGACCGCGCCAGAAGACGGTAAACCGTAACCAATGGACGCTAATTTCTTCGACTACGACACTCTCGGTAATGAGCCTCGCCAGCTTTTGCTTCCTCTCCATTGTGCAACCGTCAAGTTTGCCGGGGATGTCAGATAGCACGTCTGCCAATTCTTGGAAGTCTTCTTTGAGAGTTGTCTGTGAAGTATTCTCTTTTGCCTCAATTAACGCTTTCTCCTGGCTACGTAATCCTACGAGTGTTTTGTTGTATTTTGTTTTTTCTTCAGTAGTGAGGCTCAATATTTCGTCGTGGAGGAATGCTAGGGTCTTTTGTATTTCCAGTTTCACGTTGGCGAGTTGGTCATCTATAGAGACGATGGCTTCAACGTGTTCCTCCTCAAGCTCATCAATACTGACTTTGATGTGCTGAGCAAGGTGCTGATCGGCAATTGCTATCTCTTTGGTACGTTCTAGGAAAATGTCGTCTATTAGGCTGGCAGGGATTGAGAATGTCTTATCACGGTGCATCCGGCCTTTTTCTTTGCTGTGCTGCGCAAGTGTCAACCGCATATAGGTTGGCTGCTCAGGATTGGCGGTATAGATCGCCCCGCGTGGCGTCGTGAGTATCTGCTTAAGTACGGTCTGGGCGCTATTCGCTTGGAACTTTCGTCGTTCGAGTCCCTCGATGGGATTCCCGTCTAAGTCATGACCGGTGATTCTCTGGTACACCCACATAAACAACTCTTTATCGACAATGGCTGGATGATTGTCCCAGCGGACAATTGTATCTTTGTATATCCAACACCCGATATACGTGGGATTAGTCAGTATATGAATTAGTGAGGCAAAGCTAGTTGGTTTAAAACCGCCAGGGAACTTGGTCATATTGATCTTGAAAACGTACCGCAAAAAATCCTCCGCTGTCGGGTCTGGGAATAGGAACGGCATTGCCTCTATCTCATAGGCCAGCTTCGCTATTGAGTCTAGCTCTTTGAAACGGCTAAATAACCAGCGGATAACTGGTATCCACGGTTCATATGCTAATATAATTTGTTCCTTCTTAGCGGCTTTCTTCTCAACGACATATCCCATTGCTAGGTTACGCCCATCAAACAACCCTTGCAAGGCTTTCGCTTCTTGGTTTCCATTCATACGTCCGTACACATGATCGTCAAGGTAATTCCGGCTAGCAATCATTTTCTCTAGTAACGCATTGCGGTCACTAGACTTCGTGCAATCATAGCGACGATGATCGGTGCGGACAAAAAGTAGCACATCCTGTTCTGCAAGGAGTTGTATGAATGTGGTGTCATTGGTATGGTACTCATCCCTGAATAGCCTATCTTCGTGCATGATAACTAGAGATCCTATGTTCCGTTTTATACCGTCAGAACCTACAATACCCCGTTTTATATCGTTGTACAGGCGGTTTAATTCTTTTCTTTGATCAATGCGCTTCTGACCAGAAACACCAGCACCTTCATCATAGACACGTATCCATTCATCAGCGATATCACCACGAAGACGCATTGCATACTGAACGAGTTTTAACTGGCTTTCGCGTGAGAATGCGTGATCCTGGTCAGCTCCATGATCGGATTGCCGAATGAGGACAGCAGTATAACGCTCTTTATCAATCTGCTTAGGCATATCAAAATCATCTTTTGGAACATATTTCTTGAGTTTTCTCACTAGTTTGCTCCTTTTCACGCACCTTTTTAAGGTACTCAAGTGATTGTCGCTGCTGGTCTGGTGTAAGAAGGTTCCATGCTAAATTAGCAGATAATAAAGCTATGGATAGAATTTTGCCTTTTCGCTCGTTCATTGTTCTGCACTCCTCGCTATAGTTAAGCCTTCACCTCCTTACTTCGATTATAGCATAAGTGCATTCTATAGTCTAACCAGATGTTCTAATTATATACATAATCGCTATGTACCAAGGTCGTGCTTTTGGAGCCGTGTGATACGTACGATACATATGGATTATGTACTTTCGGTCCCTCCCTTGATGCTCGATTTCACCCTGTGAAAATTCATCCGCAACGCTGCGGCATTCTCAGTGGGGTTGCCTGGGCGGTCCCCTCTCATTTTTTGCTTTCAAATGTTTCAGCCACGATGTAAGGCACCTTGTCATGTGATAGGCTTTGTATCCGAAGCATTTGAAAGCAAAAAAATCTTTCTCTCATCGGCTTTGCCGTTCCTTCTGGAGATTATCCTGCATACACAACAATCACACGGATATGCTGTATATCCATCGGGATGGTGGCACTGCTCACCGACACACTTTGTATTCCTGGGACATGCAGTAATAGACTGATGGCCTGGGCCTTCTCCTTGCCCGCAATCAGGATTTTTAGACGTTGCTGCTGCTCCTGACTGATGTGATAGGCGTAGTCCTGTGCCATCGAGACGTGCAATTGTGTCCGATGATGGTCCTGCACTGTTGCCTGAGTGATACTACTTTGTATCTCGCCGAGAGAGAAGTATCCATCTCCGGCCTGTTGGTCCATGATCTGCGTGAGACGGCTCTGGTAGGCTTGTGTGGTATAGGTCATCCCTGTACACGTCTCGCTGACCGTGATCTGGACCTGCCTCGCTTCCTCTCCTGGCTGGTGATCGGGTGTGATGTGCTGCTGGCAAGCAAGCGGCGTGATCAGCGTCTCATCTGTGTGGACCTGTGTTTGTAATGCTGCCTGCACGCTCTGCACGACTCCCTTGTCCAGACTGGTCGCCACCGTGCGGATATCTTGCGCGGTGACAGTCCGGTAGTCGCGTGCGAGCTTCCCACCCGTAAAGGGGCCGTTGACGGCGGACACATTGAGGCGGCAACAGGGGCCGTAGATGTCCCCTCCTGCAATATTGCCTGCTGGTCCTGTCACGACGGCGTGTGCGGCAACGGTGCTTTGTCCAAAGGTCGGATAGCTGGCGGCGGGGATGATAGCATCCTGGTCGGTGATGATCTCTCCTCCATCGGTCCCTGTCACCATCGTTCCTGCTGGTATCACCTGGCTGTATGTGGCGGCATTATAGAACGTCAGAAAACCGTGTGCGGCTCTGGCATCCTGGTGAACCTTGCCTGTGGTGGGAACGGTCTGCTGCTGGCTCATCGTCACGGCGGGTAACGCTCGGCCTGCGATCTGCTCGGCGGTAGGTGTCTGTCCAGCAACGATGGTGATCACGCTGTTGGTCGTGATCTGCTTGCTGATCGGGACGATTGTTACGGTGGCGGTCGGGGCCAGCATGGGTACAAGAGAGACCATGCTCACGATACCCGCGAGAAGCAGACACAACGCCAACCCGACGACCACTAATGGGCGTATGCTCAAAGAGCGGTGTGATGGTTGCACTGGCTTCGGCGGCTCCTGTGTGTCCTCCTGGGGAGCTGCTGGCTCTGCTGCAAGCTGGCTCTCGACGGTGGGCGGCTCGTCTCCTTCTGGACCGACATCGTAGATATGCACATCAATAAAACGGGTTGCCTGTCCGTCTGATATAGGCGCATCCTGGGCAGGGGGAAACAGATCATCGGTGTTGTAGGTCTTCATGGCGGTGACTCCTTGAAACAAGCAGAAGGAAGAAAGCGTGCTCTCTTCCTTCTGCGGTCCTTACGCGGATACAGGGTGAAACAACGAATCAAAGGTCAGCACATCAAGGATATCCTCATCTCGTTTGAGCTTGCTCGTAAAGTGGTCAGGAATAGGTGTGCTCCATTCGAGCAGGATAAACCCATCCTGAGCCTTCTCAGTAATGCCGTAGAGCTTGGCCTGCATTCCGTCGTCCCGCCAGTCTTCGAACTCTTCGACAAGGGAATCCAGTTCCCGTTTCACACACACAATCAGCATCATGGTGGGCATCAGTTCATTCCTCCTGTCGTGAGCCTATCGGCGGGCGTCGAAGGACGAAACCCACTATGATCGTTGATCAAGAGATAGCGCGCAGTGCCAACGGCGATGATCATGTCAGGATAGCCGTCGCCGTTGACATCCTGAAAGTGAACGGTTGCCGGTTTCAGGTCGGTGCCTGGGCCTGAGAAGACTGGACCGACATACACCTTTGTCTTTTGGAGCGCGTTCTCCTGCAACTCAGTAATGAGGATATGCCCATGCAGGTTGACGACGATAAAGTGACTGATGCCGCCGTGTCTGACATCGGCGTCGATCTGGAAGGTGCGCGGGTACCCGTAGTGCCAGGTGTCCTGTTGCACCTGGCACCACTGCAACAGGATGGACACAAGTACCCATCCTGCAAGCATAATCAGCATGAGCGTCCCGAGATACACCGTGAAGTGAAATCGCCTCCTGTGCGGCGTGGGCGCTGGTTGCGGTCCCTCAGAAGCAGGACAGGAAGCGCGTGAGGCCCGTTGCATGGGCGGGGGTCCCTGATGACGAGTGACACGTACCATAGTACGCGGGACGCTCGTCGTCGGAGCGGCATAGCGTCGTGCGCTTGTTGGCAGGCGCACATCATAGAGACGATCGTCGTCCTCTTCATCAGCATAGACGGGCTGCCTGTTGATCGGGCGGCGCTCGTCGGTGAGGTAGGGGCGGTCTTCGGGATGAAGACCGCTTGAGGTTCCGACACTATGACGAGCTGCACCCGTCGTATCGGCATGGGCGCGCCGTGTGGGAACGGAAAAGGTGGCGGGAACGCCTTTCTGCTCTCTCATACCTGCACCTCCGCGTGAACATGGGTAGAACAAGCAAGCGGGTATGCTCGGTGAGCAGAAGAAACAGGAAGCTGATGGACGCGCAAGCACTCAGGGCAATAGAGGACCACGCCACAACTGGTACAGACCTGTTCTCCTGGGCGAAAGGTTGGGATTAACAGGTGCTTGCCTCGTTGACAATTGGCGAGGTTGTAGGTCCGTCTGGTGGCTTGTCGTTGCCTGGCGGTCGGTTTCGATTTCGGTTGCCAGCGTGACATCTCGTTCCCCTTTCTAAAAGGTTTTTCCCCGATAGAGACGATCACGATCTGCGTCACTGGCTAAGCCGTCTTGGTGATCTTGGTGCAGTTCGGCAATGGATTCCGCATTCTCATGGCATTCATGGGCCATGTCATAGCAGAATCCTGTGTTGTTGTGAATGCATGGGCTTTCAATGACAGGAACGACGTAATATTCGTCGTCGTCGGTGCTGTTCATCGGAATGTTCTGGCTCATAGCTCGCCTTTCTTGACTTTGGCACACCATGAGTATAGAATCTCATGGGGCCAGACTGCGTACTTTCAAAGGGTCGGGAATGGTCCCGTTGGGCTGGCTCCGTCTGATACACGGAGCCAGCTTTTTTATTGCCTCCTTTCGACTAAACTTTCGTTGACAGCTTAGTTTTGTGTGTTGTAAAGTACAAATTGATCTTACGATATGAGTATAGTTTGTACTTCGTGAGAAGTCAAGATTGTTAAGAATGTGATATAAATTAGTGAGAGAAAGGGCGTAACTAAGCGAATTTGGAAGGATTTTATAGGATGGATAAGAAACCTGTAGGGGTGCCTTTACAAGAAGGTATGGAACTTTTAGGATTAGACAAGAGCGGATTTTACTACTATGTCAATAAGAAAAAGATCAAAAGTTACACAGATCAATCTCCTGCTTTGTACGATTATCAAGATATTATGGTAATCAGGGAACAGCGTTTGCAAAGATTGCAAAGGCAGAAAGCGAAAAAAATGCCAATAGAGATACCTTTAAAAACATCTAGAGTTTATCGGGTTCTTCCTGAAGATATGGTAGATTTAGCTCCTGTGATTGAGCAAATTTTTGATACGCGTCCAGATATCGAACGATGGTCTAGCTGGATACGCAAAAATCCAGATGTTGGATACATGGTTAAATCTGAGGGTAAGATTGTTGGATGCGGTTTTATCTTACCGCTAACAGAGGAAAAAATTCTTGATATCCTCAGCAAAGAGATAACGCCTCCTACATTAGCAGATGATATCTTGGAATATAAGCCAGAAGTACCTGTATACCTGTATGCTCGTACTATTGGGGTATTGCAAAATGAGGCTATTAGTATTCGTCAACGTCGCCACTGGGCAAGTGTCCTTGTGCGTCATATCGCTGATGTTGTTATTGATTTAGGAGCAAGAGGAATTGTGATAGAAAAGATTTATGGGCGTAGCGATTCAGAAGAGGGTGCTCATCTGATGGCTGGTATGGGATTTACTCAAATTCGTACAGTGACATCCCACAAAAATTTTTTGATTGATGTGAAGAGTAGTGGATTAGAGATGGTCCTTCGTTATGAGCAAGCTCTCAATGAGTGGCGTCATCGGCATGGAGGAGAATAGCTATGCAAGAAAAAATACCGATCAGGTAACATCGCTACTCTTAATAATCTGGTTAACTAAAAGGCCCACTAAGAAATTACTTGGTGGGCCTTTTTTAATTTACCGCCCAAAATCGAGATCTCTCTCGTTAGGCGCTTCATTGGTTTCTATCGACGGATCGTTAAAAGGTGATTGTTCTAGCTCTGGACCTTCTAAGAGCCTGCTATCAATGTCGATGATTGGGAGTCCTTCGGTGATCACTCCCCTGTCTGTTAAATCTTGGAGATAGTCTTGTGGCAGTTCTAAATCCTGAGCCTCGATTTGTGGCAAGACTAAATCTTGTGGTTCTACCAGTTCGGACAGGGGAATCTCTGCTAATTCTTCAATCTCTGTGAACTCTTGTCCTGGCTCATTGTTCATCACTTTCTCCTTTTCCTATGCTTGCACTTCCTCGTGTTGTGCCTTTGGGGCCAATTCGCGTTGTGTTTTCTCTTTGGCGTCCTCGAAGACATTTTGAGCAAAAGAAGTGCCATGCGCCTTTGCAAGAACGGCATAGGCCAGTCTGCGACCGATACCAGCATTGCGAATAGCATGGACGATCAAGGCGGCCATCCGATCGAATCCCTTACGGAGATAGTCCCGTTGCTCGTCCAGTTCCAGCGCCCGATCGTCGCGTACCTCTCGGCGATGATCGGCTAACGCTTGCCGAATTTCGTGTCGCATCATCTCTTGCAGCACTGGCAAGGACTGCTGTTCCACAACTTCCCCTTGTTCTCGTGCTCGTTCCTGACGGATCAAGTCGGCAACGACGACATTCATCCCCTGCTTATTGTCCCGCTTTGCTCGGTCTGCAAGGTAGTCTTTTAAGTCCTTTGCTATCCATACATTCAACTGAACAAGTTGCTCGTCTGGCATGTTTTCCTCTTTCTATAGGTAATACGTCACTACATAACGCATATGTATTCCCAAAATCCCTACATAGCAAATCTAGTTTGTCGTCCCGCTTGGCAAGCGGGACGACAAGAATGGTACAAAGACAATATGTATGGTGCGGCTCCCTTTATCTTGCCTTACCTGCAAGCATGCATGGTGTTCAACCGCTGCGGCATGAGCCACGTTGCTCGGAGCGGTGCAGGTCGGGCGCTTCGCGGTAGTGTTGTCCCATTGTTCACTGAAAAAGACTACTCACCTGTGTCTTCTATATTAATTAATATCTCCAGCTAGCAGGCTTATATGTAAGTAACTTTTAATCCACCATTTAATAGTAAGGTAATTGCAGTACACTACTCTATTATGTTCTTATGGCAAGAACCCACGACCAATAGTAGAAACCATAATAAACGTTACAGATAAATATCCAACAATAATAGTAGTATCCATAGGTATAACCAAATTCTTATTGATTTCCCATGCTGCTTGTTTAGCGCTAACATCATTAGGAAATATGAGAACTGCTACATGGCTATCGACGAGGACCCCTCTACGTCCGTTATGCATTGTTTTAAGTATGGCAATAAGAGAGTCAAAGGATGGGAGGCGGAAGCGAGTATCCCAACGGTATATCTCAACACATATTTTTCTTCCCTTTGGTCCTGTAAATACAGGCAATGGAGTCCCTGAGTTTTGCACTAACTTAAGAGAAGGGTACTCAACTGCCAACCAGTCTATAATTATATCCCTTGATTGAGCATCCCAAGTATAATCGGGCGTGTAGGGTATTTGGGCATTGGTTTGTTTCAGTTCCTTTGTAACCTGTGGAGGTGTTTCTCTAATTTTTTCGACCACCATGCGAATACCATTTGCCACATCCTGAAGCGCTTTGTCCGTATTCGACCATGTAGTAATAGGTTTGCCATCCTTTGGCAATGCCTGAAGTCTGAAGAGAGGCGTTTCCTTCCAATCAGTAGGGCGGATAATAATGGGGATAACACGAGCTTTACCTATGTCATGTAATTTCATTGCTTTGGTAAGCTCAACGTTCCAGCAGTAATCAGAATCAATAAAGCTACGACTAATTAGAAGCAGGATAATAGGAGATGCATCTAAGTGCCCTAGAATTTCTGCCTCCCACTCATCTCCTGCCAGGATACTGCGATCAGTCCAGATATTAATAAATCCTTGCCTTTTGAGTGTACTGAGAGAAGCTTCAATCTTTTTTTGCCAGTCTTTATCAACATGCGCGTAAGAGAAGAAGACATCTAACGGCTCAGGCATAGTTCCCTCTAATGCTTTGAAAATACATCTTAAATTATATAGCTTTCACATATATACTATCAAGCCAATATCTATTACGAAACAAACACAGTTTTTCTTGCTATAACATGAGACTTACTATTTCCCGATAATCGTTTTGTTGTTTCCTGAAGAAGGCCGATAAGCTCATTCTCTGTTTTCATTGATATCTTTTACACCTCTCTCCATATTCAGCAATTTCCTCGCTCTCACCTGCAACGCTACTAGCTCACTCATCTTATCACTCACTACTAACCCGCTCAACTCTCTCACGATCTCCCTGAGTGCCGCTACATCCTCACTTTCACTTTCCTGTCCATGCTCCCGCTCCCATTGTTCCCGTATTGCTCGTATCTTCTTCCAGGACAAGCGATGCTCTCGATGGCAGCGGGAGCAGTACAGCCAGATATTCGCCTGCTTGTCGATGGAAGCGATGAGTTTGCGCGGCAAGTCCAATTCGTTTGAGGGCGCACAGTCAATGAGAAGGCGTCCTTGCTGTCGTAGTTCCTTGTATCGTTCCTGTTTCGTCATAGTTATTCATCCTTAACAAGTTGGCAGTATACTAACTTGTGTGTAAATGAAGGAGTCTGGTTCCTGAACTGGTCAACAGTTCAACGTCACCAGGAGGATAGCCATGACTCATACAGACAACCATATCGAAGATGTGCTGGGAAGTCAAGAAGCCATACGCCCAGACGGTGAAAGAGCGACTGAGGCAAGCAGTACGCATAGCGCTCATCAGTGTGTTGGAGGAAGAAGTGACGGCCTTCATCGGAGCTAAACCTTATGAAAGAAACGAGCAGCGTCGGGATCAACGCAATGGGCATTACACGCGCGATTTGGAAACCACGGTCGGCCACCTTGCCGATTTGCCAGTTCCGCGTCCCCGTGGTGGGCACCAGACGCAGGTATTTGAGCGCTCCCATCGTCGTCAAGACGAGTTGGATAGCGCCATTGGCGAGATGTTCGTGAAAGGCGTCAGCACAGCAAAGGTGGGCGAGGTGATCGAGACGCTGACCGGCTCTCAACCGAGCGCATCAACCGTTTCGCGGGTCTTTCATACGTTGGAGACCGAATAGGAGCAGTGGAAACAGCGTCATCTGGCAGAGCATTCTGCCTATGCGTTTGCTGATGGCACCTACTTCACCGTGATCTCCAACGGCGAGGGCTGTAAAATGCCGATGTTAGCGGTGGTGGGCATTGCCACCACTGGGGAGCGAGAGGTCCTCGCCTTTCGCGTGGGTGACCCAGAGAATCAACAGGCATGGGAAGACCTCTTTGACGATCTCAAAGCACGAGGAGTCAAAGCCATTGATCTGTGGATCAGCGATGGAGGCCAAGCGATGTTGAACGCCATCAGGACGAAATTCGCTACCTCGCAGAGGCAACGCTGCGTGAGGCATAAAATGGAAAATGTGCTGAGCTATGTTCCTCACAAACAGCGGGAACAAATCGAGCCGGAACGCGTAAGCTTATTCTACCAAAAAAGTCGGCAGGAAGCTGACCAAGCGGTGGCAGCATTCATCGAGAAATACCAGAAGATCTATCCAACGGCAGTTGAATGCTTACAGCGAGATCTGGAGGCGTGCCTGACCTTTTACTCCTTCCCTAAAGACTATGGGAAGACGATTCGCACCAACCATGTGATTGAGCGGCTTTTTGGGGAGGTGAAACGTCGTTCCCACAAGATGGCTGCGGCCTTTCGCAACGAAGAGAGCTGCGTCCTGCTTTTCTACGCGGTGATTCGCAGTCTTAAATTCAACAAGCTCACGATGCCATCGACATCGAAAGAGCAACCAGGCTCTGTCATTTTACACAACCCTTGACATACTGCCTAAGTGTCAGACTACATAATTACATAATCGACATATTGATTTCTGGCTTTATTTGTGATATCTTCGATTGTGATATCTTCGATACAGCTATTTTATCTTATCGACCTGTCCAGTTTCCTGGTACCATCATATTTGGCACGGTAAGTTGCAATGGTTGCGAGAAAGGTTGATCCTCGCTTCTCGAAGCACACAAGGAAGCAAACTCTTATAGGGTGGCTTAAGACTTTCATGAACTACTGTAAGTCAGAGAGACTCTATTTTTAAGAATCTGAGAGAGTATTTGAACGGCAATTTATCGGTGCAAACTCTCTCTAGTGCGATTGTAGCATTGGGAGGAAATAATGATGGAGAGCAGATTCCTGGAGTACCTTGAAAGATTGGCTACTGATCCACAAGAAGCGGCAAATTTCCAAAAAAATCCTGTTGCTGCTGCGCAGGCTGCAGGCTTATCTCAAAGCGAGGCGGACACACTCAAAAGTAGAGACCCGGATGCGATTACTGCTACTATTGCAGTAGCAGAGCAGTTTCCAAAGCCGCATCTTGTAATTGTAAGGCCGCTTGTAGTTATTCGAACAGGGTTTCACGCCAGTTATGAGGACACGCATCAAAAAGTAGAAACGCCAGATTGGGGTGACTAACATCAGGGAGTTTGCCTTGCTTCCGCAGTGACGCAACAACAAGAGTGAGATAGAGTGGATTTACATTGGTGGCCCATCGAGAATGAAGCAGCTTCCCGACTGCTATCAACTGTCTGCCGCCTGACAGAGGTAATACGGCCTATCTAAGTTTAGCTGCGTTATTGTTCAGCCCTGAGTCTTTGGTTCTCCTTGCTGAGATCAATAGTCTCTTAACTGTTTTTATGGGAGGATACTATCTAATATGGAGCAAAGCGAGTCTTCTGGTTCATTAGTTATAGTAGGAACAGGCATCTGTGCCTTCAGCCAAATAACCGCTGAGGCACGCGCCCATATTGAGCAGTCTGAAAAGGTTTTGTACCTTATTGCGGATCCTGCAATGGAAAGCTGGATTCTCAAATGCAATCCGACCGCAGAATCTCTTGACGGTTTCTATCAGCCAGGTAAGGACCGTCTCACAACATATCATGAAATGGTTGAAAGAGTTCTCTCGTGTGTACATGAGGGTTTAAATGTGTGTGTTGCGGATTATGGACACCCTGGTTTCTTTGCTTACCCATCCCATGAGGTGATTAGGCGTGCCAGCCTTGAAGGGTTTACTGCAAAGATGTTGCCAGGGGTATCATCTGTCGATTGCTTATTCGCTGACCTTGGTATTGATCCTGGATCTCACGGGTGCCAAATTTTTGAAGCAACCGATTTTTTAGTTTATAAGCGAAAGTTTGATCCATATTGCTCATTGATCTTATTACAGATTGGACTTATCGGCGAAATGGGGTACAAAGCTAGCAACGATGTATGGAATGTAAATAACCTACGTGTATTAGCAGAAGTGTTAAGCGAGCACTATGGGACTTCTCATGAAGTAGTTGTCTACCAAGCAGCACACTACTCCATCTGCGACCCAATCATTACCACTGTCCCCTTAACCAATCTGCCAGAAGCAAAGACTATTACACCTATCTCAACACTTTACGTCCCCTCTAGGGCACCTGCAACACCTGATATAGATATGCTCAATCGCCTAGGTATACCACTACCACATCTCAGAAAGAAGTAAAGCTGCGCTCGCAGGCACCCTGCCTGCAAAAAGCTGACGCTCAGGCCAGAGTGTTGGACAGCATGGCTTGAAGGAGTGGATGAAGCAGGCTATACTAGAGCTAACATTCTCGATAAGAGATCGTGAGAGGAAGAAGCGAGAAACATGAGTGCGAAACCAGCACCGCAAGAAGTGTTTCTGTCCTATGCACCAGAAGATGAGCCTTTGTGCCTGAAGCTAGAGAAGCATCTGAGTCTGCTCAAACAGGAGGGACTGATCACGGTCTGGCACAAAGGTCGGATCGGGGTAGGCACTGACCGGAACAAGGAACTCCATGAGCACCTCTCTGTGGCCTCGGTGATCGTGCTCTTGCTGAGTAGCGACTTTGCGGCGTCAGAGGCATGCATAAGCGTTGAGATGAGCCTGGCGATGGAGCGACACAAGGCAGGGGAGACCTCGGTTATTCCAGTGCTGTTGCGCCCGACGGACGATTGGCGGAGCACGCCCATTGGATCACTTCAGATGTTACCCAGCAATGGAGTACCAGTGATAAACTGGTCCAGCCAGGATGATGCCTTCGCAGATGTGGCCCGTGGGATCAGATCGGTGCTGCAGGATGGAACGTTGCCACCAGCAGTCATAGCCCCTCTTTTCTTGCCTTCAGCCTGGAATATACCGTATCCCCGTAATCCTGTATTCACCGGACGTGAAGAGATCCTTGCACGTATCCAGAACCAATTACAGGCAGGACAAGCCGCCGCCCTTTCACAAGCCCAAGCGATCAGTGGGCTTGGTGGTATAGGCAAGACCCAGATAGCCGTTGAATTTGCGTACCGACATGCTCGCGACTACCAGGCGGTGTTCTGGGTGCTCTCCGATACGCGTGAGTCGCTGGCCTCAGGATATATTACGATAGCTGAGTTACTGAATCTGCCACAAAAGCATGAGCAAGATCAGGTACTTGTGATCAAGGCGGTAAAGAGTTGGCTACAAACACATGGCTCGTGGTTGCTCATTCTGGACAATGCTGATGATCTGGCAATGGTGTGTGAGCTTATTCCCGCTACATTTGGTGGTCATCTCTTGTTGACGACACGTGCTCAAGCAATGGGAAGACTTGCCCACCGCGTTGAGGTAGAGACGATGAGTCTGGATGTGGGTGCCCTGTTTCTGCTTCGTCGCGTGGGCTTGGTTGCGGAACATATTTCCCTGGATACTGCCTCATCAGAAGACGTGGCAGCAGCTCGTTCGATCACTGAAGAGCTAGGAGGGCTACCATTGGCGCTTGATCAGGCCGGCGCATACATAGAAGAAACGGGATGCTGCTTAGAAGACTATCAGCGTCTCTATCGCATTAGGAGATCCGACCTCCTGAAAGAGCGCGGGGGCTTGGTTGAGGATCACCGTGAACCAGTGGCAACAACATGGTCAATCTCGTTCAAGAATGTGGAGGAAAGGAACCCCGCTGCTGCCGATCTACTGCGGATCTGCGCGTTTCTCCATCCAGATGCCATCCCTGAAGAGATAGTTACCAAAGGGGCTGAGCATCTTGGGTCTGCATTGCAGGAGGCAACTCGTAATCCGTTGTTATGGAACAAGGCCATTGCCGCATTGGGAGTCTATTCCCTGATACGCCGTGATGGCGAGAGGAAAACGCTTTCGATACATCGGTTGGTACAGGCGGTACTCAAAGATGCAATGGGGGGGCAAGCAAGGCGACAGTGGGCAGAGAGAGTGGTACAGGCCGTCAACGAGGCGTTCCCTGATGTGGAGTTCACGACCTGGCCTCAGTGTGAACGGTGCTTGCCCCATGCGTTGGTCTGTGCAGACCTTGTGCAGCAAGAACAGATCATACTGCCAGAAGCAGCTCGAGTCTTACGACAGGCCGGATTGTATTTGACCGATCGTGCCAGCTATAGCGAAGCCCAACCGCTGCTGGAGCGAGCCTACCAAATCAGTCAACGGGGGAGAGGGTTAGAGCATCTCGATACTGCGAGGGATGCAATCACTTTGGCGTACCTTTATGAGGTCCAGGGGAAGTACTGTGACGCAGAGCCGTTGTATGAGCGTGCTCTAGCACTCCGAGAACAACTGTTGGGAGCGGATCATCCCGATACGGCAAGCAGCCTCCACCGCTTGGCCATGCTTTATGGAAACCAGAAGAAGTACCGTAACGCAGAGACGCTGATGAAGCGTGCTCTGGCAATCCAAGAGCAGCAGTTGGGAGCGGATCATCCCGATACGGCAAGCAGCCTCAACAATCTAGCGGAACTCTACAATGATCAGGAGAAATACTCCCAGGCGGAACCATTGTATGAGCGTGCCCTCTCCATCAATGAGAGACATTTGGGAGCCACGCATCCCTATACCGCAACCTGCCTCAATAACCTAGCACTTCTCTACGACCACCTAGGCAAGCACTCGCGAGCAGAACCACTGTATAGACGTGGCCTAGCGATATATGAGCAGACACTGGGCCAAGACCATCCTTACACGCAAACCGTCCGCAAGAATTACACGAGACTGTTAGAGACCATGAAACGTGCTCGTCAAAGGAGCATGGATGAGATGACAAACGCAGAACTACTAGAGTGACTCAATTGTAATGTTGGCTGTAAATTTCGTATCATCTCAATAATTCGGGGAAAGAAAAACAGAACCTCTGACGAGGCAATGGTGTGAGAAGAGAGGGGAAATAATGGTGAAAAGGAAGAGACGCATTCAGCTCACGTCACGAGAGACCAAGAGGCTGAGAGCGGTTG
>WNGD01002850.1_pt2 | contig 26870 bp, 19 predicted proteins | sample 5400671 | NCBI WGS metagenome assembly WNGD01 (sample SAMN13153369, study PRJNA577476) | soil metagenome | isolation source: 40 cm soil or saprolite under grassland replicate 2 | place: USA:California | collected 2016-06-15
CCGGGCCAGTAGAGGCGCGCCATCGCCTGATTGACGATCCGAACGCAGGGAGCGTCAATCCGATTTTCGGCCTCGGTGAAATCGCGTCCCTCGACGAGGCGCGTGCCCATGGCCTGAAAGTACTCCGGACTGACGCCGCGTCCGGCTACCAGGACGGTGCTGCCAGGACCGCCAGGGGAGTTCGGCGGGGAGGGAAATGCGAGCGAGACATGGAATCCCGTGAACGGCAGGTTGTTCGCCATTCCCGCAGACTTTACGCCCGGAATGTCCCGGATACGTGCCAACACGCCGCGGTAGAAGTCGGCAGACTGCGGGGGCGAATACTTGTAGTTCATCAGCGGCACGCGTACGGTCAGGAGGTGATCGGGATCGAATCCCGTTGGCGTGGCGGCCAGCTGCCGGAAGCTTTGAACCATCAAGCCCGCCCCGACGAGCAGCACCAGGGCGAGCGCGATTTCGCAGGTCAGCAGCGCGCTCTGCAGACGCGTTCCGCGAGCGCCGGCCGCAGCCCTTCCGTGCTCCTTCAGCCACTCGCTGATGTCGATGCGCGAAGCCCTCAAAGCCGGCAGCAATCCGACGCCGATTCCGGTGAGCAGGGAGAGGGCCGCCGCAAAGCCAAAAACCGCCAGGTTCATCGAAATGTGGTGCAGCGCCTGGGTCTCAACCAGGTTGTACTGCGGAACCAGACTGACGATCACGGCGAGGCCCGAGCGCGCCAGCATCACGCCGCCGACGCCGGCTGCAGCCGCAAGCAGCACACTTTCCACCACCAGTTGCCGGACCAATCTCGGCCGACCAGCGCCCAGCGCGGCACGAACCGCTATTTCGCCCTGACGCGCCGTGCCCCGAGCGAGCAGCATGCTCGCCACATTCGCGCAGACGATCATCAGCATGAAAGCCACCGCGCCGAGGAGCGCGAAGATCGCCTCACGGAGCATTCCCCGAACCTCCGGACTCCTGAAGGGAACTACGGGAGCGCTCCACCCGGAGTTTGTCTTGGGGTACTGTACCGCGAGGCGTGCTGCGACGGTGTCCATGACGGCCTGAGCCTGCCGGAGCGTAACGCCTCGATTCAGGCGCGCGACCACGCTCAGCCTGCGATCCTCATGGTTCGCTCGGTCCGCCGCGCTGAATGTCAGCGGAGTCCACATCTGCGTGTTGGCTGCCGGAAACTCAAAGTCCGCTGGAGCGATTCCAATAACCCAGTACAACTTGCCGTCGAGCGCAAGCGCCTTCCCAAGGATCCGGGGATTAGACGCAAAGTGACTTCGCCAGTACTGATGGCTCAGGATCACCGCCTGAGTCTCGTTCGGAGCGAACGTACGGCCGCGGAAGGCGTTGACGCCCAGCACTTGAAACAGGTTCGGTGTCACCGGCGACGCCCAGACTTCGTCCGGGTCGCCGCCGCCGGTCAGCGCGTGAAATTCCCACGACTGATACGCAGCGACTCCTGTGAACACCGGGGCCTGTGCTTGCCAGTCTGTGAAGTCTCCGGCGGACACTTCGTTGATCTCACCGGGCGCCGTCGTGGGGCCCTTTTCAGTGATCGCCACAAGTTCGGCGGACCTCGCATAAGGCGCCGAATGGAGCAGCACGGTGTCGACCACGCTGAAGATGGCGGTCGTGGCGCCGATGCCGAGGGCGAGGGTGATGATCGCAACCGAGGTGAATCCCGGGCTCTTGCGCAACATGCGGAGGCCGAAACGAAGATCTTGCGCGAGATCCTGCAGCCAATTCATTTTGCGCATATCCCGGCACCTTTTGTTTGTTCGACTCCGCCCATTTCAAGCAGCGCGATCCGCCGCGCCGCTTGCGCCGCCATTCCCTTGGCGACGTATTCCTCAGTTTTCTGTTCGATGTGATCCCAGAGTTCCTCCTCCAGTTCCTGGTCAACCTTTCTTTGGCGAAATAACGACCTCAACCGAAGAGGAAACATGTACAGCCAATGTTCAGGTCGCACGACACGACCCTCCTTCACTCATGTCTCAATGCAACCATGGGATCAACGCGCATGGCCCTCCGCGCGGGCAAGTAGCTCGCGGCGAGCGCGACCGCCGCCAACAACAGCGAAGCGGCGGAGTAGGTCAGCGGATCAAGGGGCGGCACGCCAATGAGCAAATTGCCGACGAGCCGGGCCATTGCGGCCGCGGCGAGAACTCCCGCAATAACGCCAACGCCTACGATGGCGAGTGCCTGAGCAAAAATCATTTTCAAGGTTTGAAATGGCTGAGCACCGAGCGCCATACGGATGCCGATCTCGTGAGTGCGCTGGCTCGCCGCGTAGGAGATCACGCCGTAGACGCCGACGACGGCGAGAAGCAGCCCGAGAGTTCCCAAGGCACCAGCCAGGGCCGCCACAAATCGGAACAGTAGGAAACCATTCCAAGTGTCGAGCGCGTCGGTCATGGTTTGCACGTCGAAAACCGGCATGGCAGGCTCGAGAGAGTGGATCAGGCTGATCATTTCCCGCGCCAGCGCTTCGGGAGCGGCTGCGGTGCGGGCTTGAAGAGTCGCAATGGGATGAATGTGCTGGGCGAGTGGGACGTAGAAGAAGGGATGGATTTCCGTGAGGTCGTCAAGACCGCTGGAGGCCCCCCGGCTATTTTTGACTACGCCAATGATTTCCACGGAGTGGCTCGGATCATGGGTGGTGCTGAAGCGCCGGCCGATGGGATCCTGGCCGCGCCAGAAGCCATCGGCCATGGATTGGTTGACGATGGCTACAAATTGCGAGTCCCGAGTGTCGGAGTTGCGGAAATCTCGGCCACTAAGCAACGGGATGCGCATCGTCTGGAAATAATCCGGTGTGACAGCGTTGTAGCCCGCGAAAGGAATTCCCTCGTTTGGAGGGGCTTCATAGCCATCAACCTTCAGTCCGGCAGCGTAATCGTAATAACCCATGGGCACCGCGGCGGCGAGGCTGGCGGATTGAACGCCCGGGATGGCGTGGGCCCGGTCGAGAAGAGTCTGGAAGAAGCTGCGGGCATGAGTTTCGTCATAACCTGCTTCGTGCGGATCAATGGACAGATTCAGAACATGCGTGGGATCGAAGCCGAGGTCCGAGTGCTGAATGTTTTCGAGACTACGCGTGAAAAGGCCAGCCACAATCAGCAACATGAGCGAGCCGCCGACTTGCGCGGAGACGAGCGCGCCACGCAGACGATGGCCGCTAACACTGAAGGTGCGTCCCCCCTCATGAAGGACTTTGTTCACGTCGCCACGCGCAGTGCGAAGTGCCGGAACCGGTCCGACGAGCAAAGTAGTCAAAGCAGCGGCAGCCAAAGCGTAAAGGAATACGCGCCAGTCAAAACGAAAATCGAGCACGATGGGGAGCGCCGTGTGGAACGAGATGGAGCTGAACGAGCGGCTGCCGCCGACTCCGAGAATGATTCCGGCGGCGCAGCCCAGTGCGGCGAGCAGAAGGCTCTCGGTGAGCAACTGGCGGATGAGCCGGCCGCGCGTCGCTCCCAGGGCCGCTCGCATGGTGACTTCGCGCTGGCGCGCCGCCGCGCGGACCAGGCAAAGGCTGGCGATGTTCATACAGGCGAGGACAAGGATGGAAGCCGCGAGAATCAGAAACAACGCGCTCGCAAGAGCCAGTATGCGCGGACCAGCGGGGCCGAGCGACATGCTAACCGGGCCAAGTTGGATGGCGCGAAGCGTGAGCCAAGCATCCGCTTTCGCATTTTGCAGAGTCAGGCGCTGTGAGACCACTTGCATGGCTGAATCGGCTTGCCGCAGGTTGGCGTCTGGTTTTAACCGTGCAACCAGCGTGAACCTTGGTTCACGCGCGGTGAGAAAGTCGTTCGACGCGTCTCCCAGCACCGCTGCCATTCCCACAGGCAGATAGCCTTGCGTGTCGAGCAAGGCATTAAGGCCATGGAAACTCTCCGGGGCGACGCCGATGATGGTTACCGGCTGGCCGTTGACGGAGGCTTTCTTGCCGACAATGCCAGGGTCGGCATTGAACCGCGATTTCCAGTAGGAGTAACTCAGAACAAGAACGGGACCGGCGCCGGCGACTTGTCCTTCCGAGGGAAGCATGAAACGCCCGAGGGCAGGCTTGATGTCTATGAGGTCGAAGAAATTACTAGCCACGTAGAACGCCCACATCGGCTGGCTCTTGCCGTCCACGCTCAGACCGTCCATCTGATACATCTGCAATGCGGAGACGTCCGAAAAAACATCCCGCGTCTCTTTGCGAATCTCGAGATAGTCCGGGTAGGAAAACGTCGTGCCAGTGCCGCCATCCTTCCCGGTAGACGCTAGAAAAACCATCTGCTTCGGGTGGCTGAGGGGGAGAGGCCGAAGAACAAGACAATCCACCAGGCTGAAGATCGCGGTGTTTGCGCCGATTCCGAGCGCCAGTGTCAACACGGCGACCGCTGTGAACCCGGGAGATTTCCGCAATACGCGCAGACCAAACTGCAAATCCTGTACGAAGTCCTGAATCAGATTTACACGCCGCGCGTCGCGGCATTTCTCTTTGGTCTGCTCGATACCACCTAGGTCCAGTCGCGCGCGACGGTGTGCCTCTTCTCGCGTCATCCCTTGTGCGACGTATTCCTCGGTTTTTCGTGCGAGGTGGTCGCGCAGCTCGTCGTCCAATTCCTGGTCCGCCTGCGCCCAGTGAAACAATGACCGGAGCCGCAGGGGAATCGTGAACAGCCAATGCTCCGGTCGCATTCTCCGGCCCTCCTCTACTCCTATGAAAATAGCCGCGTATCTCATTGAAAAGATTGGCTCAACAGTGAGCGGCTATTTTCATCCTTCGTTGTGGCTCTCCGAGAGCCATGAGTTACTCGTACCTCAGCGCGACCATAGGATCGACTCGCGACGCCCGCCGCGCTGGCAGAAACGCAGCAAGCAGTGCGATTGCAACCAAGGAGATCGTTGCTCCCATGAGCAGCGAAATGTCCGTCGGCTTGATGCCGTAGAGCATTCCGTAGATCTCCGAAGACAGCAAACGGGCGGCCACAAGAGCGCCGCCGACACCTATCGCAACGCCGCAGAGGATGACTACGAGCGTTTGGCGCAACACGAGTATTCGGACATCCCTTCGCTGAGCTCCCATAGCCATGCGAATGCCGAACTCATTCGTTCGGCGTGAGACGCCATAGGCAACAACCCCGTAGAGCCCAATCGCTGCGATTAGGCAAGCCAACACCCCGAATACTGACGACAACAATGCAGTCAGGCGCTCCTGGGAAATCATGCCATTGATGACCGTGTCAAAGGGTTGCATCTCCTGAATTTGCAAAATCTTGTCGCTTGCCCTTACTTCCGTCCTTACGATACCTGCCAATAATTGCGTATTGAGATTGGCGCGAACGAGAAAACTGTCGCCCTCCCGAGCCGGCAAATACACCATCGGCCATACCCTCTCGCGAACTCCATAATGCTTGGCATCACGGACCAGACCGACAATTTCGCGAACGATTTCCGGTTCAAAGTCGAGTTTGATGCGCTGTCCGATAGCGGATTCTGAACCGAAATAGTGGCGGGCAAAGCTCTCGTTGACCACAGCTACCGGGGGCTTCTCGGCCTGATCTTGGAAGTTCAAATAGCGACCCTGTAAAAGGCCCAAGCCAATAGCCTCGAAGAATCCAGGTCCCGCCGATATCAACCCCACGTCATTATCTTTTCCAGGCGATGGGTTCCCAATTACATCAACACTACCCGACCAGCCGCCGTCCCCGTACATGCTACCCGACGAATAGCTTGCAACGATCACACCGGGATGCGATTCCAAGCGCTGTTTAATTTCTGCACAAGCTTGACGAAGACGGTCCTGGGAAGTTCCCTTCGGGTGAGAGAGGTCGAACGTGACGACGTTTTCGGCGTGGAAGCCGAGGTCGCTGCTCTTGAGATTGTGCAAGGTTTTAACAAACAATCCAGCGCCAACCAACAAGGGCAAGGAGAGAGCGAGTTGACCAGCGACGAGAAGTCTTCCCCGCCAGCCTGACCCAATTACACGCTGGCCACCATGCAAGCTCATCTCGAGTTTTTCTCTGGAAGCGCGCAGTGCCGGGCCAAGCCCAAATAGTATGGCCGTCGCAACGGCAACCCCGCCTGTAAAGCCAAACACGGCAAAATCCGGCCGGAGATTAAACGCTACGGGCAGCGAAGATGGAGGAAGCAGAGAAACTAGTAGGCGTGTGCCCCAGGCCGACAAGAGTACGGCGACCAAGCAACCGGAGAGCGCCAGGGTCAAATTCTCTGTGAACAATTGCCAGGCAATCCGCGTACGGCTGGCACCGAGAGCTAGGCGGACCACGATCTCACGGTGACGGGCGGCGTTGCGCGCCAATATTAGGTTGGCTATGTTCGCACAGGAAATCAGAAGTACGACGGCGGCAACGCCAAACAGAACTAGCAGCGGTTTCTCATATTTGCGTCCCGTGGTCGCAAGGCCTGAGGCGGCGGGACGAACAGTAATATGCTGGGCTGCGAGCATCTGTTTGAAGCGCGGCGAAGCAGTGGGTAGGAGCGCATCAGCAACATGCGCGCGGAATGCAGCCTCGAACATGGCCTGAGCCCGTCCTGGGTCAACTCCGTCATGTAGCCGTACAAGGAGGCGCAGCCAATTGAGGTTCGGGTCCGGTCGCCATCCTCGATCAGCGCCCGCAGCGGTCGCGGGCACCCACATGTCTACTGAGACCTCCGGTTCGATTCCGGTGAACCCGGGCCTGGCGATGCCAACGACCGTATAGGGCGTCTCGTCATAAAAAATTGTCCTACCGAGAACCGATGCGTCGGATTGGAAGCGGCTCTTCCAGAACGTATAACTCAAGACTGCAACGTGATTCCCTCCCAGGACGTTATCGTCTTGCGGTTCGAGGACGCGACCCACAATTGGCCCAACGTTTAGAACAGAAAAGAAATTACCCGAAACGGCCTCTCCCGCAACACGCTGATCGGAAACTCCGTTGAGTCCAAATTTGCGCGCCCCAACAACTTCTGTGGCGAAGACTTCGCCCCAAGCGGAGGCTGTTTTGGCGAATTGCTGAAAGAGCGGATAGGAGTAGCTAAATTCGCCAGCGAAGTCGCCTTCCGAAGAGGCGCGCATTACATGAAAGATTTCCTTAGGATCGTTGACCGCCAGCGGCGTCCACAGAGACACGTGGAGGAGCGTAAATATCGCAGTGTTGGCACCGATGCCGAGAGCAAGCGTCAGGATAGCGACCGCCGTGAAGCTGGGAGATTTGCGCAACATGCGCAGACCAATGTGCAAATCCTGGACGAAATTCTGAATCCAGGTGACACGGCGTGCGTCGCGGCATTGCTCTTTGGTCTGCTCGACACCGCCTAGGTCGAGCCACGCCCGCCGCCTCGCTTCCGCTGGTGCCATCCCTCGTGCAACGTATTCCTCGGTTTTTCGTTCGAGGTGGTCGCGCAGCTCGTCGTCCAATTCCTGGTCCGCCTGCGCCCAGCGAAACAACGACCGCAGCCGCAGGGGAATCGTGAACAGCCAATGCTCCGGTCGCATTCTCCGGCCCTCCTTCACTCCTATGAAAATAGCCGCGTATCTCATTGAAAAGATTGGCTCAACAGTGAGCTGGCTATTTTCATCCTTCGTTGTGGCTCTCCGAGAGCCATGGGTTACTCGTACCTCAGGGCAACCATGGGATCGACACGCATAGCGCGGCGGGCGGGTAAATACCCCGCCACCAGCGCCACCGCCGACAGCACTCCCACCGCTACCGCCATCGTGTATGTGTCCTGCGCCGCCATGCCAAACAACAAGCTCTGCAACAAACGCACTGAGCCCAGCGCCACTCCCACCCCAATCGCCACGCCCACGACCAGGATCAGTAGTACTTCGCGCAACACAAGTCTCAAGATTGATCCCGGCTGCGCCCCCAGCGCCATCCGCACCCCAAATTCCGTCTGCCGCTGCGTCACCAGATAGCTCACCGCCCCAAACAGCCCCATCATCGCCAGCAACAACCCCAGCATTCCAAAAAATCCAGATACTGCGGCCAACAGCCGCTCCTGCACGAGATCGTCACCCACTTGACCAGCAAGCGTACGAAAGTTCAGAGGAATGTCCTTACTCACCTCTGCCGCAGCCCTCCGTACGGGTTCAATCAGCATCTCGGGCGCGACAGTCGTTCGAAGCACGAACTCTTCAACAGATACGCGTGAAGGTATCTGGGCCGCGGGAAAGAACACTGTCGGCGGAACAACTTCTCGCACTCGTTCGTATTTGGAGTCCTTCACCACACCTACAATTTCTACTTGTGCCGGTTCGTCTCCCCACCGGAAATGTCTTCCCAGTACGTTCCCGCCTGGAAAGAATTTGCGCACTGCCGTCTCGTTCACGATCGCCACATGTGCGGAATTCTTCGAATCGTGTTCATCGAAGTCGCGCCCCTGCAGGAGAGGGCTGCGCAATACCGCGAAATAACCAGGACTCACGAAGTTGAGGTAAATGGATGCCTCATCGCCTGTGGGCGCATTGGGAGCATCTGTGTGAATGATTTGAAGCCAATTGTCATCACCAATGGGTGTTGTAAACGCACGGGCCGTCGAAAGGACGCCCGGAAGTGCACGCAGCCTCGGCTCGATCTCTTCATAAATCGCTGTTCGCTTTTCAGGTCCTGCCTTCGCCGTGTCTACCGCGAACCACGGTGGCGTCGCGCTGACCACCAAAACATTGCTACGGTCGAAACCTAGGTCAAGAGTCACCAGCTTCACAAAACTGCGGAGCAGCAGGCCACCTCCGATCAACAGCACGAGCGTAAGCGCTACCTGCCCGGCCACAATCCATCGGCCTGCTCCTAATCCCCGTGCATCTCCGGCGCAGGCCCTAGCCTTCATCGCCTCAATCAGCGCGATCCTCGTCGAACGAAATGCGGGCAACAGCCCAACCAGAATCGCCGTGAGAGCCGCAGACAGCGCCGTGAATACCAGCACCCTTGCGTTGATGGAAAGATCGAGAAAGACGTCGTTTTCTGCAGTAGCTAATTGCCGCACCAGTAGCGCGCCGCTCCACTTTGCAAACAGCACCCCAAGTCCGGCCCCCACAAACGAGAGCAGCACAGATTCTGTGAGCAGTTGACGAATCAACCGGCCCCGCCCCGCTCCAAGGGCTTTGCGGACGGCGATCTCCTTTCCACGGGCTGTGCCCCTCGCCAGCATCAGGCTTACGATATTCGCGCACGCGATGAGCATCACCACCGCGACGATGACCATCAGCACGCGCAACGCCTGCCCAAACTCGCCGCGCAGTTCTGAAGTTCCCACACCCGCCGGAACGCTTACCAGTTTTGCCCTCAGGAATCGCCGTTGACCTTCTGCATCCCAGCCCGGTAGCGCCGCATTCATCACTCCGGGCGAAAGTGCTTCTAGCCGTGCATTCAGTTGCACTGGTGTTATTCCCGGTTTGACGCGGCCCATGATGCTCAGCCACCAGCGCGAGCGGCTCTCTGTGTTTCGCTTATCGAAGAGCGCGCTCGCGCAGATCGGCACAGCCACGTCAAACTTCTTCCCTACCTCGACGCCGTAGAAGCGCGGCGCGCTGACACCGATCACCTCGAACGGTTGCCCGTACAAGGACAGCGTCCTGCCCAGTACGTTCCTCTCGCGACCAAAATTTGTCTCCCAGAATCCATAACTCAACACCGCAACGGGAGCGCAGCCCGGTCGGTCATCCGCAGCTGCAATCAACCGGCCTTCTGCTGCATTCACTCCGAGCGTGGTGAAGTAGTTCCCACTCACGAACAAGCCCTGCACCGCTCGAACGTTGCCGCTCCACTCCAGCGTGAATGGTTTCGAACGGCTCCAGGCAAACACTCCCGCGAAGGCCTCCTCCTGATCACGCACGCCTTCCCACAGAGCATTCGTGAAACCATCGCGGGCTTTGTCCTCGGGCTCCTGACGCAGAAGCAGCACCAGCTCTTGCGGATTTCCTACCGGCAACAGCCGCAGCAGCACCGCGTCCATCATGCTGAAAATGGTGGTAGTGGCGCCGATGCCGAGCGCGAGCGTGACAAGAGCAACAGCGGTGAAGCCGGGAGATTTGCGCAATATGCGCAAACCAAAGTGCAAATCCTGTACGAAGTCCTGAATCAGATTTACACGCCGCGCGTCGCGGCATTTCTCTTTCGTCTGCTCGATACCGCCCAGGTCGAGTCGCGCCCGCCGCTGCGCTTCCTCTGGTGCCATCCCTTTTGCGACGTATTCGTCGGTTTTTCGTTCGACGTGGTCGCGCAGCTCGTCGTCCAGTTCCTGGTCGGCCTGCGCCCTGCGAAACAACGACCGCAGTCTTAGGGGAATCGTGAACAGCCAATGTTCCGGTCGCATTCTCCGGCCCTCCCTCACTCGTATCTCAGGGCTATCATGGGATCGACGCGCGTCGCGCGCCGTGCGGGGACGTAGGATGCTGCCAGCGCTGAGAGGACGAGGGCCACCACCACTGCTGCGAAGGTCTCTGGGTCGCCTGGTTTGACTTCGAATAAGAAATTCGCAAGCACGCGCGTTAAACTGAGCGCGCCAGCTCCCCCCAGAATGATTCCCATCGAAATCAGAACGAGCCCTTTTCTCAGGAGCATCTGTAATACGTCAGCACTCTGCGCGCCCAAAGCTATGCGGACGCCGATCTCTTGTGTGCGTTGCGCGACCGAGTAAGCCAAGACGCCATAAACGCCCACGATCGTCAGGACCAACGCAACGAGGGCGAATGTCATCAGCAATCTCGCCTGGAAGCGCGGCTCGGCGGTCGTCGTAGCAAGCAGGCTATCCATGGAAGTGATCGACACTGGCTGGTCCTTATCAATTTCTCGCAGAATGCTCCGCATCCCGGCAGCAACGTTTTCGGAAGGCGATGCGGTTTTCACGACGAACGTCATATGGCTGAGAAGGAATGGGTGCGTGATCTGAAGATAGGACTGGTAAATTGCGGGATCGGATTTTTCCGCCAACCCTTTTTGCTTCACGTCATCTGCAACGCCGATGACGGTGAGCCAGTCTCCAGGTCCAGGATCATCTTCCATCGAGATGCGCTTCCCGATCGGATCTTCGCCAGGCCAGAGCGTTTGCGCGACGGACTGGCTCACGACAACGACCGCTGGCGCAGTGGCAGTATCGCGTTCGGTGAACTCACGTCCGCGGAGCAAGTGGATTTCCATCGTCCTAAAATAACCGAAACTCACGCAAGGCTTATCGACGATGAAGCCCTTCGGCCGCAAACCGCCTTCGACTTGGAAATCGCCTCGGGTCAACTCTTCGGCGAGCGGAAGGTAGTTCACCAGCGCGGCAGCGAGCACGCCTGGCAGCCGGGAAAGCTCTGCCATCGTTCGTGTATGAAACGCTTGCAACTGAGCCGCTGCGCGATAATTAGAATCGGGCAAGTCGACCGTGAGAGTGATCAGGCGCTGCGTCGAAAAACCAGGATCCACACTCCTCAGACGCAAGAAGCTCTTCAACATTAAACCAGCGCCGGTAAGTAGGATGAGCGCGAGGGCGATCTCTGAAATGGTCAGTGCGCCTCGAATACCTTCATGGCTCCGAGTCAGGGTGCGTCCCGCCGAACTCAACGCCTCGCGCGTGCTATGTCGCGTAGCCCGAAACGCCGGGGCCAAGCCGAACAGAATGCCAGTAAGAATCGAAAGGCCAGCGGTGAAGGCAAGGACCCAACCATCGATCCGAATCATCTCCGTGCGCGGCACTGTTCCCACAGGCGCGAGAGCGGTGAGGGCCGGCACACCCCAAAAGGCCAGTAACATTCCAGCCGTGCCTCCCGCGAGGGAAAGCAAGATACTCTCTGTTAGCAACTGACGCACCAGCCGCCAACGGTTTGCGCCCAAGGTGCAGCGCACCGCGATTTCATGTCCTCGGCCGGCTGCCCGGGCCAAAAACAGATTGGCCACGTTCACGCAGGCGATCAGCAGAACGAACGCCACCGCGCCAGCGAACACGAGCAGCGAGCGACGAATGTTTGCAACGAATAAATCCTTTAATGGAATAATTTGCGGCCAACGGTCGCTTTTGTCCTCGCCTGGACCGAGAGGCAGCCCGTCGGCGAAGGTTTCGAGTGCAACGTGCGCCTGTTGAGGCGAGACGCCGGGTTTCAGACGGCCCACTACTGGCCGAATGAAGGAATTGTGACCGATTTGCACGGCCAGCGGCATCCATACCTTGACTTCGGGCAGTGCAAAGCCGACGGGCATGATGCCAATCACGGTGCGGGCCACGCCGTCGAGGCGAATTGGTTTCCCTACAATTTGCGGGTCAGACCCAAAGCGCTCCTGCCAGAGGTTGTTGCTGATTACGGCGATATTGTCGCGGCCCGGCTGATCTTCTCCGGCAAAAAATTCTCGACCGATTGCGGGGTGGGACCGAAGCGTCGCAAAAAAATCGGTCGTGACATACGAGACGGGAATTTGGACCGGATCACCCGCGTCAGTAAGATTTGCCCTATCTCCTCTGGTAAACGTCGCTGTGCGCTCGAACACCTGATCCTGACCACGAAACGCGAGGTAATCGCGATCGGAAACGCCGGGTTCCCATCCGAAAGGGCCAACTCGCGGCACCAGCGAAACCAGGAACAGACGATCCGGTTCCGGGAACGGCATGGGCCGCAACAACACGCCGCTAACGACAGTGAAAACGGCCGTGTTAGCGCCGATGCCAATGGAAAGTGTTAGGACGGCAACGGCGGTGAACCCGGGAGATCTGCGCAGCATCCGCAGCCCGTAGCGCACATCTTGCGCAGAGTCCTGAATCCAGTTCACGCGTCGCGCGTCGCGGCATTTCTCTTTGGTCTGCTCGATACCGCCCAGGTCAAGTCGCGCGCCGCGGCGCGCCTCCTCTTGTGTCATCCCTTGTGCGACATATTCCTCGGTTTTTCGTTCGAGGTGGTCGCGCAGCTCGTCGTCCAATTCCTGGTCCGCCTGCGCCCAGCGAAACAACGACCGCAGCCGCAGTGGAATCGTGAACAGCCAATGCTCCGGTCGCATACTCCAACTCTCCTTTACTCGTACCTCAGAGCGACTATCGGATCGACACCCATCGCGCGACACGCGGGCAGATAGCACGCCGCCACGGCAACCGCCACAAACAAAATTGGCACTGCGGTGAACGTCAACGGATCATTGGGCGCGACCTGATACAGCAATGTCGTGAGCGACCGGGTCGCTGCCAGCGCCACGACGATGCCCACCGCGACTCCTACCACCGCCAGCTTCAATCCACTGCCAATGACCATGCGCAGTACCTGCACCGGGCTTGCGCCCAGCGCCATGCGGATGCCGATTTCGTGGATCCGTTGCGAAACCAGATGGGCCATTACGCCATAGATTCCGATCGTCCCCAAAAACATGGCCAGCGCGCCGAAGAAGACCATGAGCTTGGTCATCACGCGGTACCCTGCGTCCACAACAGCTATCAGGGTTTCGAGGGGAGCCGAAGAAATCGGCTGGTCGTTGTCTACCGACCAAATCGCATCGCGGATAGCGGCGGCCATCATCGTCGGATCAGCGGATGAGCGCACAACGAACGCCAGAGTCGAGGAAGGAAATTGGGCTAGGGGAACGAACATCAGCCATCCGCCTCGCTCTCGCAGGTGATCTCTCATAATGTCCCGTACCACCCCCACAATTGTGGCGACGGTATGTTGTTCGCCAAATCGAATTTGTCGTCCAATGGGATCTTCATTCGGCCAAAATTCCCGCGCGAAGCTTTGCGTGATAATCACGACTGGCGAACTTCCTTGCGAGTCCGCAGAATTAAAAAAGCGGCCTTTGACCAGCCCAATCTGCATCGTCGAAAAATAATCGGGGGAGGCGGCCGCAAAGCCTGCGCCAGTTCTTTCTCCCGGCTGAGAAGGCCTCCTAACGGCTTCCACTTCGACGCCCTGGCCAAAGCCGCCGAACGGAACGTTGCTGGCCGCGCCCGCCGAAGCTACCCCCGGCAACGCACGGAGGCGCGCCAGAACTTCTTCACCGAAATTTCTCTTCTGCGAGTCATTTATGTATTTCGTCCTGGGCATCACAAGTTGCGCAGTCATGACGTTTTCCGGGTTGTAACCGGGGCTGGTGCGTATGGAAATGATGAAGCTCTTAACCACCAATGTCGCTGAGATGAGCACAACCACAGCGAGCGCTATCTCCGAAGCTACGAAGATTCGCCGCAAACGTGCGCCCCGTTGGCCGCCCGACGCCTGGCCTGACGCTTCCTTGAGCGTCTGATTAACGTCTAGCCTTGCATTCTGGAACGCCGGCGCCAGCCCGAACACTAACCCACACACGAGTGCAATTCCGAGCGTGAACGCCAGCGTCACGAAATCCAGGTCAACGTGTCCGTAATTGATCATGTATCCGCGAATGCGGCCCGGAATCCACGACTCGATCAGCCTCATCAACCAAAAGCCGAAAAGAGTTCCGGCGACTCCGCCCAGGAAAAAGAGAAGCAGTGATTCCGTCAGAAGCTGCCCAGCCAGCCGGCCTTCGGTCGCGCCAAGCGCCCCGCGTACGGCGAACTCCCTCGTGCGGCTTGTCGCCCGAGCCAGCATCAGATTTGCAACGTTCGCGCAGGCGATCAAAAGGATTAGCCCTACGATCACGAAGACAATCATCAGCTCAGGCCCTCCTTCTTTTCTGCGAATATCCCAGGTCATGGAGTTGACAAGCCAGGTGAGATTGGCGTTCGTCTGTGAAAACTGCTTTTCAAGGCCTGAAAAAAACACTCCTGCTTCCGCTTCAGCTTGCTCTTGCGTCACGCCGGGCTTCAGTCGGCCAAATGCAGGAAGCCAGCTACCGCTGCGGTCCGCACGCTGCTTATCGGTGAGCGCCAGCGGCGTCCATAAATTCGCGATGCCCATTAGCGGAAACTGAAACGTCCCCGGCATAACACCGATTACCGTGTACGCTTCGCCTCCAACGGTTATGTTGCGTCCGATAATTTTCGGGTTGCCGGCGTATCGGCCTTGCCATAATCCCTCGCCAAGAATGCAAACGTGCGGAGCGCCTGAGCGGTCGTCATCTGGTATAAAGGTTCGCCCTAAGATGGGCTTGGCGCCCAGCGCATCAAAGAAATTCCAGGTCACTCGCCCGCCGTCGACTAACTCGGGATGCCCGTCACCCGTGAGATTGAGACCCGCACCAGCCCAAGCTACGATTTGTTCGAACGAAGTGTTCTGCCGCTGAAAGTCGAAGAAGTCGGCAGGGGAGGTGACGTGCTCGCCGGTCCATCCGTTTTTCTTGTCATGCGTCGCGAATACCATCAAACGGTCGGATCGCGGATAGGGCAACGGTTTGATAATCCAGGCGTTGATACAGCTGAAGATGGCAGTGTTTGCGCCAATCCCGAGGGCTAGCGTCAGGATCGCGACGACAGTGAACGCGCGGCTCTTTGCCAGCATTCGCAAGCCGTAGCGCAAATCCAGAATCAGGTCTTGAATCCAGTTGACTCTGCGCGCGTCACGGCATTCTTCCTTTACCTTCTCCACGCCGCCCAGGTCGAGCCGCGCGCGCCGGCGCGCCTCTTGTTGCGTCATTCCTTTTGCGAAATATTCCTCGGTTCTTCGTTCGAGGTGGTCGCGCAGCTCGTCGTCCAAATCCTGGTCCGCCTGCGCCCAGCGAAACAAGGACCGTAGCCGTAGGGAAATCGTGAATAGCCAATGCTCCGGTCGCATATGAAACCTCCGTTTCGCTCCGCGCGACGCTCACGCCTCTTTAAGCTTAATGACCCGCGAAATGGCGCTCGAAAGCCTGCCCCAGTTATCTGCTTCTTTTTCGAGCTGTCGCCGCCCGAGCCGCGTGAGCGAATAATATTTTGCGCGCCGACCATACTCGGACGTTCTCCATTCGGCTGTGATCCAGCCCTCTTGCTCCAGCTTGTGCAACGACGGGTACAGCGATCCGTCGCTCACCTGCAAAACGTCGCCGGACACCTGCTTTAATCGCTGACTCACAGCGAAGCCGTTCATCGGCTCAAGCGCAAGAATTTTCAGCAGCAACATGTCCAACGTGCCCTGCACAAGATCGGAAGGCTTGCTCATGTCTATGTCCTCGGTAACCGAGACTAGCACCTCTGCGCTCGGTAAGCAAGGGGAGGTGCTTTTTCGGGGCGCGAGACTGGCGGTTTGCGTTCCATTCAACGTGCTCCTGAGCAAGGAATCCGAGTCAGAGAGGCTTTCGTCTCTCTGACTCGGCTAGGTGGATGTGGCAGCCCTTCATTCGGCAGCTTCGGGCAACTCTTCGATGTTCTTGTATCCGTTGTTGCCCTGACCGACGTTCACCAGGCAGGGAAGATGGAGTTCCATCACGGCTTCGATCTCGTTCGCCGGAATGTCGTAACCACTCGCTTCCAGACGCTCCGCCAGCTCTTCGGGACGGCCGAACACGCGCACCGTCTTGCCGCCGACATCCACCTTGAGAAAAAGAGAGTCGCCCTGACGGGTTTTCATGCGATCAATCTTGGTGATGACCGCATGAACAGGACTCCCTTCAGTGGCGGATGTGGCACGAGACTTGATCGGCTTTGTTTTTGCCGCGCTCGGTGAAACAGCTTCCCGAGCATAGATGGCAACCTCACTGTCGATCCTTATATCAAACACCAATGGCTGCGTGATTTTCCAAAGACTCGTGCTCGCTGCGATATCCTGTCTGACCTCGGCAAACTTTCCGAGAAATCATTCGGCTTCCTTACATCGAAACTAGCTTCGAGGATCCGATCGTGTCACTGCAACCGAATGCGTTCCGAATATGAGACCCAGTTCACTTTCACAGTCTGATTACCCGTAAAATCGGCCCCGTAAGAATTCGCCAGCTACAGGTTATAAGCCTCAGTCTGGAAAACGGATATAACGGATATTCCTATTCATTGACAAGTGACAATTGTCGCTGTACACTGACCCCGTGATCGTCAGCTTCAAGCACAAGGGCCTGATGCGGCTGTTCGAGCAAAACGATCGCAGCGGCCTTCGCGCCGACCTGATCGAGAAAATCGACCGCATTCTGACAGTACTGGACGCCGCTTCCGCCCACGCTTACGACGTTGCCTTGGTTGACTACCATTAGGAAGGAGAATACTTATGCCCATGAAGAGCCCGGTGCATCCTGGGAAGATTATCAGGCACGATTGCCTTGTACCGCTCGGGCTTACCGTCACCGCCGCTGCCAAGGTTCTCCGTGTGAGTCGGCAGGCTCTGAATAACCTTCTCAATGGCAAAGCGGGCGTTACGCCGGAAATGGCCATCCGGCTGGAAAAGGCTTTCGGTGGCACTGCGGATACGTGGCTGCGGATGCAGATGAACTATGACCTTGCGCGGGCGATGAAGGCCGAAAACAAGATCAAAGTAACGCGCTACAACCCGCCCGTGCGGCAGCCTGACCCCGGCGACGGTAACAAGTGAACTGTTGCCTGCACTTTTTAACACCTTGCACCCACACCTGCCCTTGCCCCTACCATGGGATCGTATGTTCTCCCAACAAGGGGATGCCGACTGGTTCGATTTTTGGCTGAATGGGCATGAAGATCCCGGCCCACGAAGGCCGATCAGTACATTTGATGGCGTTAACTCCACAAGCTCCAAAAAGAGAACGAAAAGAAGTCAAGAGCCCCAGCCAACTGACGGCGCTGTCACGAAAATGTCACGCGAAGCGCGGCAAAGCGCAGCAAACTGCGAACAAAAGTTGAATACCAAAGGAAAAGTTGACTCGGCACGTTTGGTCAGAACTTGCCGATTTCCCTCGGTTAGCGCCAACTCTGGCAAGATTTGATGACATCACTTCGACGGCTGTTAACCGAAGGGTTGCAAAGGCCCAGAAGCATCGGCGTAGGCGCTAGGCCATTCCTGCCTTCGGTTGTGGGCTGCATCGCGGTCCACCGTTTGGTCAATCTAGGCCGACGCTGGAGATGGTGGAACCAGGACAAGAAGCGTCACGGCCCAGCACACACGCATCGGCTCACCGCAAGGAAATCCATCGCTTGAAGCAGCTTTTGGCAGAGAAGACCCTGGAGGTGGATTTTTTCAAAGGTGCCTTGCAAAAAGTCGAGGCTCGACGCCAGAAGCGCGGTGGAACTGGCGAGACAGCATCTACGAGCAGATCCGAGAAGTAATGCTTTTGCAAGGCAGCCTGAGTATCGAACGCATGTGCCAGTTGGTGCCGGTCAGTCGCAGAAGTTTCTACCGCTCGCTGAAAGAGCAGCAACCTGCCGAAGAAGAGCTGGAGGTGCGATCTGCCATCCAACAGATTGCCCTCGAGCATCGCCGCCGTTACGGCTATCGACGAATCACCGCGGAGCTGCACCGTCGAGGAATGCAGATCAATCACAAGCGTGTGGTGCGGATCTCCCTGCCACCTCCGCCGCCCCCTCCGCGTGCTCCTTCACAACCTCTCGGGGATCCCTGTCGTGTCGCAGCCCGGCAAACCTTGAATGCCGAAGCCCGACCCGCATCAGTCCACTCAAGGGACTCAGTCTGTGCAACAGCTTCCGGGCGCAGCCAAACGCATTCCTTCAGCTATCCGCCGTGGGGGCGGAGGGGTTGGAAATCTTCAGGGGGTTCGTGGTGACTTCAAACGCGCCTTCAAAAAAGCAATACCCAGAACTTGCTGCTGTCAAACGAACTAAAGCTGTAAGCCTCTCGGGTTTACCCAAACGGTGTAGGTCATTAACCCAGAACTGTCGCCGATGCCCAAAAACCTCGCTTTTTTCAAGTACACAAAAGTCGTCTCCTAGAATGAAACCGATTATCAGCGTGTGCGAAGAATCAACTTGGAAGCGAACATCTGCTCCGTCTTGCCCTAGCCAGCTAGCTGTAACCCGCAGTAGTTCTTTCGCCCCATCGCGGTAGATTATGGCAGCTTTGACAACAGCTTCCTTATTCTCAGCTCCCTTGATCGCATCGTTAGAGAATTGCACGACCGCTGCACTATTCCCGTTGTCATGCTGAAAGAACAGGCCACCGCCGCCGCTCAAAGCTTCTTGGATAGCGATTGTGTCTGTACCGCAAAACGCAATGTTAGCCTTTGGTGGCCGCTGATAGGACGCTTGAGCTACACGACCTGGCTGGGCTTGTGCCTGAGCAGTACCCGCTGGCTGGCCGATGTTCACGCTGACTACGGGTGCGCTGACGCTCTGATTGATTCCCGAGTCAGCAGCTACAGGAGAATTGCTCACCTCGGAGTCTTGGGCGTTCAGCGTCGCTGGGGGCGCGGGTGCCGGATTGGACGTGCTTTTGCGAGAATCAATCCACCGCTTCAGCAGAAGCAGGATAATGGGCATTACAACAACGGCTATGAGCCATTGATAGTTGCTGCCAAGCCAGTGCATTTGGCCCCACGCCTTCCGTTGCAAGTCTGTCCTTGGCAAAATCGGAAGTCAACGAAGTATACGTCTTCAACCGAAATGAACTGGAACGGAACTGATCTCCTGGCTCGGTATAAGGCAGTTGGCATCGAGCTTGTTGAGAACGCAAAAATAGGCTGGCGCCGCGATCAGATTTGCGAGAGCAGCAATGAAAAGAGAGCTCATGGTGGTACCTGCCGTGATCTCACGAGTGATCGGAACCGCTGTACTTTGAGATCCGACGGAGTTTTTGGTCCGCAGGTTCGCTTAACGACCGCAAGTTCATTTACGGTATGAACATCGTCAACCCCAGGGAAGAAGCTGCGACCTTGAGCTTGTCGTCCAGCGTCGCTAGCTGCAGGCCCAGGGGTCGATCATGCTTCCGACACGGTCTTGCCATTGACCCTATAGGTCAGCCGGAAATTGGGCCGTGACCGGGCTGGCCTGGTTGATGACACTGACAGTCCGGCTTGCCGCACCTACCTAACGTGCTGGTAAGGCTGCCGGGGCGAACATCACCCAGTTGCGCAATGCGCTTAGCAATTACTTCACGTCCTTGTTCTAAATCCGGAAGGGACTGGGTCTTGTGGTGGGCCTCCTATTCCGAGCGTATTACAGACGCAAGGAAGTAGCCCTTTGTCCCTGTAAAGTCGCGCGCCCCTTGTAAATGTGTCGGCGGCCCTGGTTGTAATCAGCCACCCACTCCTTGAGAATTCTCCGCAGGTGTCTCTCGTTCAGCGGAATCAGGAAATCCAAACACTCGCGGCGGATAGATCCAAACGAGGCGTTCGCAGAAAGCGTTCGCCCTGGGGCGCGTGGAGCGGCGTTTTCAAGATGCTCAAGCCCATCGACTTCACGGCCGAATCGAGTTCGGAGGAGTAAATGTTGTCGCGGTCGTGGATGAGGAACCGGGTACGGTTTCTCTCCCGTGATGGTCTCCCGAAACTGCTGGAGCGTCCGCGCTGGGATGAGTGGTGACGTTGCAGTGAGCGATCCTGCGCGTTCCCACTTCCATGATCACGAAAACGTACAGCACCCGAAGCTGGCTGTCACACCGACGAAGAAAATCACAGGCCAGCAGGCCCTGGAATGACCATTTCGAGGAATCAATCGGTCCACCCTGCATTAAGCCTGTTGGCTACTCCAGTGCGTGACGATAAAACGTGCACGCCGCAAACGCTAGTTATGATGCCCATGAAGCTGTCAACCAGGAGAATTGTGGTTTGCGGCGCTCCTGAAATTGTTGCCAGTGTGAGAGTCTTATCCGAGGCGGCGCGGACTACCACCCGCAACGGCGGGATGAGTGGTAGCAGACCGTACGTCCACGCCCAATTAGGAAATCCCTGTACGCCCATTCAACATGGAAGTAGCATAGGCAACCACTATGAACCGTCGTGAAGCAATAAGCTCTCTTTCTTTCGCTGGCGGCGCGTCCTTGTTCGCTCCTACATCGTTACTGGCGGACGTTCTTACGCCAAAATGTGATTCCAGTTACGCTCAGGCTGTGGCGGGCACAGCGACCGTGAAGATCCGAGATATCAAAACCATTCTGACAGCGCCGAATGGTATCCGGTTGGTCATCGTGAAAGTCGAAACGACGGAGCCCAGCCTCGTGGGTTGGGGGTGCGCGACCTTTACACAGCGTGCGCTTGTCGTTCAGACGGCGGTCGAGCAGTATCTGAAGCCCTTTCTGATCGGGCGCAATGTAGACGAAATCGAGGATATCTGGCAGTCGAGTTATGTGAGCTCGTATTGGCGCAATGGGCCGGTGCTGTTCAATGCGATGAGCGGCGTCGACATCGCCCTCTGGGACATCAAAGCCAAACGCGCCGGCATGCCGCTCTATCAACTGCTCGGCGGCAAGGTGCGTCACGGCGCGGACTGTTATTTTCACGCGAGCGGCAGCAGTTTTTCCGAGGTGGAAGAAAATGCCCGGCGAGCGATGGAGCAGGGCTTCCGCCACGTGCGCGTGCAGGTCGCAACGCCCGGTTACGCCGGCTACGGAGCGCGTCGCCCCACACCTGCCCCTGGTGGCACGGCGGGCGAAGTGATCGGTCCGACCAACCCGAGAGAGATCTGGGAGTCGGGGCCGTACGTACGGATGGTGCCCAAGTTATTCGAGTACCTGCGCGTCAAGTTGGGCGACGAGGTAGAGCTCCTCCACGACGTGCATGAGCGTGTGACGTTGAATCAGGCAATCAACTTGTGCAAGGCGCTCGAACCCTATCGCTTGTTTTTTCTGGAAGATCCGCTGCCGCCGGAAGACAACGATCACTTCCGCTTGCTGAGGCAGCAGACCAGCACTCCGCTGGCGATGGGCGAACTGTTCAACACGCAACACGAATATGTGCCGCTCATCAAAGAGCGGCTGATTGACTTCATTCGCATCCACATTTCGCAAATCGGGGGCTTGAGCCCGGCGCGCAAGGTTGCGGCCCTGAGCGAATTTTTCGGCGTACGCACGGCCTGGCACGGACCGGGCGATGCGTCGCCGGTGGCGCACGCCGCGCAGCTCGCACTTGAGCTGGCGAGTTACAACTTCGGTGTCCACGAAGGCAGTGGCTTCCCCAAGGAGACGCAGGAGGTATTTGTGGGCTGCCCGGAAGTGACGAACGGCTACATGCTGGCGCAGGAGAAGCCGGGCCTCGGCATCGAGGTTGACGAAAAACTCGCGGCGAAATTCCCCTTCCCTGCCGGTCCGCCAAATTTCGATTATTCCTGGGGGACCACGCGGAGGCGGGACGGCACGGTCATCAGGCCTTAGCGTGTCTCGGAATTATTCAAAGAACGTAAATCGATGATACGGAACACCGCATGATCCTCATCATTAAAGACCTCCAACCCATCAAGCAGTTTGAGCGGATCTGAGATCCATGCTGGCGTGGCTCCTTATGATAATTTCGGGGCTGGCCGTACAAGATGTCGAAGCCGTCGATGTCGGGCGCCAGGCTTTCGAGTCCCGCTGCGCCAGATGCCACGGGGCAGACGGCAACGGCGGTGACATCGGCCCACCAATTGGGTTGCGTCTGTACGCATACAACGACCGGGAGCTGGGGAGTTTGATCCGAAACGGCCTGCCCGCACGAGGCATGCCTCCAAGCCGCGTCCCAAGTCCTGAAATGGCGCAATTGCTGAATTTTCTGCGTACGATTCAGCATCGCGCCGCAGCCAGTCCGACGGGCGGTAAGAAGCTGCAGATTCAGACCACGGAAGGCAAGACCATCGAAGGACACGTCCTCGGCGAGGGTTTTTACGACCTGCAGTTGCGCACCGCTGACCACCGCGTACTCTTGCTGCGCCGTGCCGGGAGCCGCTTTCGCGAAGTGACCTCCGACACGGACTGGCCTACTTACAACGGCGAGCCCGGCGGGAACCGCTACACCAAACTTACGCAAATCAGTCAGGACAACATTGCACATCTAGCGATGACGTGGATGTTCACGCTTCCCGGTGCAGGCCCCCTCGAGGTCACACCTGTCGTCGTCGGCGGAATGATGTACGTCACTGGCCCCAATGAGTGCTTCGCGCTCGATGCCGGAAGTGGCCGGGAGATCTGGCATTACAAACGGCGGCGCACAGGGACAATGTCTGTAGGCGGCGGTGCGAACCGTGGCGTTGCCGTGGCGGGCGACCGTGTCTTCATGGAAACCAACAATGCGCACATCATTGCGCTCAACCGTTTCACCGGCGAATTGCTGTGGGATTCGGAGCTCGCGGACTCGCGCAAAAACTACTTTGCAACGTCGGCGCCTCTTCCGGCGAGGGACTTGGTCATCTCGGGCGTCGGTGGGGGCGAGCACGGCGCGAACGGATTCGTCGCAGCTCACGATCAGAAGACTGGCAGGGAGATCTGGCGATTTTCAACCGTCCCGAGGCCAGGAGAACCAGGATCAGAGACGTGGCAAGGGAAGGATATCGAGCATGGCGGCGCTCCGACCTGGTTTACCGGGAGTTACGACCCCGAGCCTGACATAGTCTATTGGCCCACTGGCAATCCCAGCAGGGAGTATAACGGAGATCTTCGCAAGGGGGACAATCTCTATTCCGACTGCATTCTGGCGCTAGAAGGCAAGACCGGGAGACTGAAGTGGTACTATCAATTCACACCACACGATTTGTGGGATTGGGATGCCACGGAAACGCCAGTGTTGGTGGATGCCGAATGGCAGGGCCAGCCTCGTAAGCTGATGCTGCATGCCGATCGCAACGGATTCTTCTACGTGTTCGATCGCCGCGACGGCACCCTCCTTCTGGCCAAACAGTTTGTCAAGTATCTGACCTGGTCAAGCGGGATCGGACCCGACGGGCGACCCATCAAGCTTCCTGGCCAGGAACCCACCCCCGCGGGCACGAAAGTGTGCCCATCTCAGGATGGGGCGACGAATTGGTTCTCCCCCTCGTTTAATCCCGCAACCAGCCTCTATTATGTCCAGACTTTTGAAAAATGCAGCCTCTACACAAAGAGCGATTCGGGAGATTGGGAGCCAGGGAAGGCTTACTTGGGCGGGTCGCAGCGTACTACACCGGACCCCGCGCCGCAGCGGATTCTGAAAGCGATAAATATCTTTACGGGCGACATTGCTTGGACGCTGCCGGAGCCAGGACCCGCCAACTCGTGGGGCGGCACGCTCACCACTGCCAGCGGCCTGGTGATTTTTGGCGAGGAGGGCGGAAGCCTGATCGCGGCGGATGCGGCGCACGGCCACCCACTGTGGAGGTTTCAAACCAATCAGACCTGGAAAGCGTCGCCTATGACCTACATGTTCGATGGCAAACAATTCATCGCCGTGGCTGCGGGGCCGAACATTATGGCGTTCGCGATTCAAGATTAGCGTACAACGTCGTGAAACCCGGACCAGAGTGAAATTTGAAGGCGACGGTTTGCTAAAACGCTATGCAGTCGACGAACATGCTCGTCTCAATTCCTGTCCGGGGGAAGTTCTGACCAACCTTCCTAGTGATCACAAGTCGGACATCCTTGCACGTAACCAGGCGCTCCCCAGCAAAGTGCGCTGCTTCAATGACTTGCTTCTTCCGCAGTGCTCGCTAGATCGGAAAAACAACTGTCCCTATCAAAAATTCCGTACGTGTTGAAATCATTGCATTTGCAAAGCAACGACGTGTCGCCTTTCCGCGCCAATGCTGTGGCCACAAGCCTCGCCTCGCCTGGACCGATCGCGTCCTCTGGGTTTGGCTCTCCCGGCGGTGAAACGATTGGCGGTCGGCACTGCTCATCCTCAAGCCCGAAACCGTCATCGCCTGGCACTGCAAGGGTTTCCGACTCGATTGGAGCGGGCGATACACCTCCCCCATGCCGCCCGCACCGAGGGGGGCGCCAGGCGCTAACATTTCCTTCCCCTAAACGTCTTATGGATAAGGGTAAGGAACCTCCATGAAGGATAAGCAGAAAAGCCCTGGAGACCTGCTCCAGGGAACTCTGGACCTCTTGATTCTGAAATCGCTGGCTCGGGGGTCGATGCATGGTTACGGCGTGGCCGAGTGGATTCACCAAACTTCCGAGGACGTGCTGCGCGTGGAGGAGGGTGCGCTCTACCCCGCCCTGCATCGCTTGGAACTGCGCGGCTTGCTGTCTTCGGAATGGGGTCTCTCGGACAACAACCGCCGTGCCAAGTACTACGCCCTTACAGCAGCGGGACTAAAGCAGTTAGCCCAAGAGACCGAGTATTGGCGGCGCATGTCCGGAGCAGTCGCGCGCATTTTGCAGACAGCCTAGGAGGTGGCCATGTTCTCTGAGTGGGCGAACAAAACCTGGCTGCGCCTGAAAGGGCTCTTCAAAAGGAGGCAGTTGGATCGCGACCTCGAAGATGAACTGGCGTTTCACTTGGCGAAGAGCGAGCAGAGGAACCTCGAAGCGGGGATGGAGGCGAATGAGGCACGATATGCCGCGAGGCGCCAGTTCGGCAATGTGTCTTGGACCAAACAAAGGAGCCACGAAATGTGGACCTTCGTATCGCTCGAATCCTTGGCCCAGGACCTTCGTTACGCCCTGCGGATGCTTCGCAAAAGCACTGCGTTCTCCACGGTTGCCATCCTCACTTTGGCTTTGGGCATCGGCGCGAATAGCGCGGTGTTCAGCGTTGTCTACTCAGTGTTGCTGAAGGCGCTTCCGTATCGCCAGGAACAGCGCTTGGTGCTGATCTGGGAGACCAAGGCTAACGAGGGGCGCGATCACAACGTGGTTTCACCGGCCAATTTCCTCTACTGGCAGAAACACAGCACGGCGTTCGAGCAGATGGCCACATTCTTCGACGACACCTCGACACTCACCAGAGAGGGAGAGCCAGAAGAGATCCCATCGCAGGGCATTTCAACGAATTTGTTTTCCCTGCTGGGTATCTCGCCCATGTTGGGCCGGGATTTTTCGAGTGATGAAGGGCAGCGCGGTCACAACCATCAAGTTCTGCTGAGCTACGGGTTGTGGCAGCGGCGGTTCGGCGGGGACCGCGCCGCCATAGGAAAGCTCATCAGGCTCGATGGGGAGAGTTTCCTTGTCGTGGGCGTAATGCCGCCTGGAGTAACGCTCTTCGCTTCGCAAGGCTCGCTGACGGAGAAAGTGGCGCAACTCTGGTGGCCCTATGGGTGGAGAGACGAGGACTGGGCTCCGCGCGGCCGCTGGATGAGTGCAATAGGGAGACTTAAACCGGGAGTGAGTCTAACGCAAGCGCAAACCGAAATGAACGGTCTGGTCGCAAGTTTCACAAAGGTGTATCCAGATTTCGAAACGGGATGGGGAGTGAACTTGGTGCCGGTTCGCGAGGATCTCTCGAGTGCAATCCGGCCGACTCTGGCGGTCTTGCTTGGGGCGGTCGGTTTCGTGCTTCTGATTACCTGCGCAAACGTGTCAAACCTGCTTCTTTCTCGCGCTTCCAGCCGTGACCGCGAGATGGCCGTGCGGGCCGCACTTGGCGCCAGCCGTTGGCGGATTGTGCGGCAATCGCTGACAGAAAGCCTGGTGCTTGCGATTTTGGGAGGTACGCTCGGGATTCTTGGAGCCCAGTGGACGCTCTCTGCGATGGTGCTGCTGATTCCCAAGACGCTCCACATGAGCCCGATCCACCTCGACTGGCGCATGGTAGTTTTCACAACCGCCGTTTCTTTACTGACGGGCCTGACGTTTGGATTGGCCCCCGCATGGGACACGGCTCGCATTGGTATAAGCGATGCGCTGCGCGAGGCAGGGCAGGCGCAAACGGGAGTTCGGGGGCACCACATTCGGAATGCGCTCGCCGTCGCCCAAATCACCTTGTCGCTGGTGCTGCTGGCGGGCGCGGGGCTACTCATGCGAAGCTTCGTAATGCTTTCCTCTGTGGATCCGGGGTTCAACCCGCGGAATCTGCTGACCCTGAGAATCAGCCTTCCTTCAGTCAAATACGCAAAGCCGAACCAGTACATCGATTTTTTTCAACAGCTCTTGGAGCAGGTTCGGACGCTACCGGGGGTTCGGGCCGCAACGATTGACAATTCATTTCCGCTGACCGGCATGACGCCTGGAACTGACTTCGACATTGCCGGAAAGCCGGCCCGCGCCCGCGGCCAGGAACGCCTCACCGACG
>WNGD01001337.1_pt1 | contig 26839 bp, 21 predicted proteins | sample 5400671 | NCBI WGS metagenome assembly WNGD01 (sample SAMN13153369, study PRJNA577476) | soil metagenome | isolation source: 40 cm soil or saprolite under grassland replicate 2 | place: USA:California | collected 2016-06-15
CGCCAGCGAAAAATTCCAGAGTGACCCGCAATGGAACCAGTTCCTGCTCTTCCATGAATATTTCCACGGCGATAACGGAGCCGGCATCGGAGCCAGCCATCAGACCGGCTGGACAGGGCTGATCGCGAAGGTGCTTCAACAGTGGGGGGAGTACGCGGAATGCAACCGCCAGCAGCCCGAACCAAAGCTGCGGGCCAAAGCTCTCGACCAAATCGAAACCTGAAACGGCAGAAAGCAGAAGGCAGAAAGCAGAAGGCAGTAGGCAGTTTGCGTTCCGCTTTCCGCTTTCCGCTTTCCGCTTTCCGCCTTCTGCTTTCTGCCTACTGCCTTCTGGGCAGCGCTTCTTGCCCTTTCCGGAATAAATCCGACGGCCGCGGGCATTGTGCTGTTGAAAGAGCCTGGCGGCGAGCGCGCTACCGGGTCAAACGCGCAGGGTTGAGGATTGTGCTTCTTCGCGTCTTCGTGTCTGCGTCGTGGATTGGGCGCGGCCTTTACCACCAAGACGCGAAGACGCTAAGAAACCCGAAGAAGGACAGACAAGATGAGCGTGATCAACTTCGGGCAGAGGCCATGCGAGCGCATCCGGAGCTATATGGACTCTCATCTGAGCAACGAGCTTCCTGTTGAAACGAAACGTGAAGTGCTCCGGCACTTGGATACTTGCGCAGACTGCGCACGGGCTCTGGAAGACCGGCTGCGCGTCCGGAAGATGCTGAGGAGCGCCGTGGAAAGCGAATCCGCTCCCGTTCAACTACGCGAGAGGATCCAGAGAGAAATTCGCAGGACACGAACCGGCTTCCATTTTCCGGTCCAAAAATCACACTGGGCTCTGGCCGTGGCTGCATCCCTGTTTCTTGTCCTTTCCGGCTGGATGGGGTTCCGCGTGTGGAACCTCCGCACGGCGGCGGTCGTTTCCGAAGCCAACGAGAAGATCCTTACAATGGGCGTAGGCGACCATGTCACATGCGCCATGGACCATGGCATGTACAGGAAGCGGTTTACCTTCGAACAGATGTCTCGCGCGCTCGGGCCCGAGTACGCCGGGCTGGTTTCCCTGGTAAACGGAAAAGTGCCCCGGGATTACGAGATCGTCGTCGCCCATCGCTGCGCGGTGAACCAGCGCAATTTCGTACACCTGATCCTGACAAAGTACGAGTCGGTGGTGTCGCTCGTCATCACAAAGAAAACCGGCGAGGCATTCTCCAAAAGCGCACTGGACGCGGCACTCTCTGAATCGGGCATTTCCCTTCATCGGGCACAGCTCCGGCAGTACGAGGTCGCGGGGTTCGAGACCAGGGATCATCTGGCGTTCGTGGTTTCCGACCTGCCGAAGCACGCGAACCTGGATCTCGCCTCCAATCTTGCCCCTGCCGTGAGCTCGCATCTCACCCGCCTGGAACTCTAGCAGAAGGGCTGGGGAACAACTGGGCAGAGGAGCAGGGGGACAAGGCGGCGGAGGGGATCGCCTTAACGACGAGATCGTGCGAGAGCCAAGCGCACGTTCTCAGTTAAAAAGGGCATCTTTCTCACCAAGGAGACACGGAGAACACTGAGGTTCACGGAGGAAACAAGGGATTTCCGTGAACCTCAGTGTTCTCCGTGGTGAAAAGGATTACCCTCATCGGGCGGGGGCGGTATTCGGGCGCAACGAAAGCCAGCGTTGTAACTGCGACTTCGGGGAGGGCATGATGGTCTGTGTGCGGTCGGGTCCGGTGGAGACGACCGAGATTTCCGCGAGGACAAGATCCGAGAGCCGCTTCAAGTAGTCCTGGGCGACGGAGGGCAACTCGTCGAATTCCTGGACACCCTCTGTCCTCTGATTCCATCCAGGGACCTCCACGTATTCCGGCTGGCATTGCTCCAAAACCTGAATGTCGGGCGGGAAGCTATCCAACAACTTGCCCTTGTATCGATATCCGGTGCAGATTTTGATTTCCTTCAGGGTGTCAAGTACGTCCAGTTTGGTTATTACGAGCGTATCGAGGTGGTTGATCAACCGCGCGTAGTGGACCAGGACAGCGTCAAACCAGCCGCAGCGGCGAGGCCGGCCTGTAGAGGCGCCGTATTCCTGCCCGAGCTTGCGGATCTGGCCGCCGATCGCGTCGGTGAGCTCTGTTGGAAACGGCCCTTCGCCCACGCGGGTCGTGTATGCTTTCGCTATTCCAACCACCCCATCGATGCGCGTCGGTCCCACTCCCGTGCCTGTGCAGGCCCCTCCTGCAGTCGCGTTAGACGCCGTAACAAAGGGATAGGTTCCGTGGTCCACATCCAGCAAAGTGCCCTGGGCCCCTTCGAAGAGGACACGCTTTCCCCCGTCCATGGCCCTGTTGAGGTACTCGGCGGTGTCCGCGAAGTATTTCGACAGCTCGCTTCTGAGAGCGAGCGCTTCCGAATAGATCTCTTCAAAATTCAGCGATGGGTCGGAAAGCAGAGGCTTCTTTTCCCGGATGTTCTCCCTGACGATGCGCTCGAGCGCCCGCTCGTTTGACAGGTCGCAGATCCGCAGACCTCGGCGGCCCATTTTGTCCTCATAGCACGGGCCGATACCGCGGTTCGTCGTCCCGATACGTTGCTCTCCCCTGCGGTCCTCATCGGCCCTTTCAACGGCCCGGTGATACGGAAGGATTACATGAGCCCGGTTGCTGACGAAGAGCCTCCCCTCACAACTGATCCCGGGAGACTGCAATTCCATTATTTCCCGCTTCAGCGCCGCCAAATCGACAACGACGCCATTGCCGATCACGCAGATCTTCTGAGGATGGAGAATCCCTGAAGGGATGAGATGTAAGACGTACTTTTGGCCTTGGATGCTTACAGTGTGACCGGCGTTGTGGCCTCCCTGATACCGGGCGACGATGTCAAAATCGGCGGTCAACAGATCGACGATCTTGCCCTTACCCTCATCCCCCCACTGCGCCCCGACTACGATCAAATTGGCCACGGCAAGCGACTTTCGCGCCCCGAGAGGGCGACAGAGGGGATGAGGCTCACAGATGGTTGTCAATCATCTTGGAGATGGTATCCTTGGTCGTATTGCCAACGATCTGCTCCTTGATGACCCCGTCCTTGAAAAGAAGCAAGGTGGGAATTCCGCGGATATTGTATTTTCCCGGTGTCAGTGCATTCTCATCCACGTTGAGTTTGACGACCTTGGCCTTGCCGTCATATTTTTCCGCGATGGCATCCACGACTGGGGCCAGCATTCTGCACGGCGCGCACCAGGCTGCCCAAAAATCGACAAGAACGGGAACCTTGGCATTCAAAACCTCCTCGTCAAAATTTTGATCCCCGATGTCGGTTACCTTTTCGGCCATTATGATATATCCTCCGAATCATGAGTTCGGACCGAACTAAATCGGCAAAGCGCAAGTAATTATGGGGACCCCCTACGGGGTTGTCAAGGCACAACACAGCAGGACGCGCTCAGAGAGCGGAACTTCCAAGCCTTCCAGACGCGCCAAACTCATTTGACTTTGCCGAGACCCTGGCAACCCAAATCAAAGATGAAGAGCCATCCCAAGAAGCGGCTCGGCCAGCATTTTCTGAAACAACCCGGCGTACTCGACCGGATCATCAACTACCTCAGGCCGTCTCCAGACGACCTCTTTATCGAGATCGGAGCAGGACACGGAGAGCTGTCGAGCAGGTTGGCGCCCCGGGTCGGCAAGCTCATAGCCGTTGAGATCGATACCGACTGCATTCCCGCTTTGGCGCGCACCCTCGCGGATTACCCGTCAGCGATCATAGAACATGGCGATGTCCTCTCGCTGAACCCGATGCGGTTGCTTCCCCCTCACATGAGGCCTGAGAGCAATCTCAGGGTGGCTGGTAATCTCCCCTACAATGTTGCAACGGCCATCGTTGAAAGAGTCCTGGAGCTGCCGCTGGCGATCAAGGATATGACTTTTCTGGTCCAACTGGAGGTGGCCGAGCGCATTACAGCCGCACCGCGGACGCGTCAATACGGCTATTTTTCGGTGCTCTGCCAGCACCTCGCCGATGTCCGGATCGGGTTCAAGGTCCAACCCGGCTCCTTCTTTCCACCTCCCAAGGTGACTTCAGCAATCGTTACACTGCGTCCCTTGCGCCCCGGTCCGGGGACAGAGTTAGACCACGATCTGAAATCCCTTGTTAAAGCTTCGTTCACTCATCGCCGCAAGACGCTTCTGAATTCTTTAAAGCGAGACCTGCGGTTCGGGCAGATATGCGAATCTTTAATCAGCCTGGCTGGTATGGACCCCGGAAGACGAGCGGAGGAATTGACAGTGAAGGAATACGAGCGGCTGGCCCTGATTTACCGTGAGAACTTTTCTGCCTGAAGCTGGCGCCCGAAACAACTGAGGCAAGAATTTCCTCGAGCAGAGATCGGAGGTTGGCGAAGCTCAGCTTGTGTTATACTGGGCGAATATCGGAGTGGAGTGGCTACAAGGCTTGAGTACGGACGACACGATTGAAGTAGTTCCCCTGGGAGGCCTGGGGGAGTTCGGCATGAATATCATGGCGATACGCTACCGCGGCAGTATCGTGGTAGTGGACGTCGGAATGATGTTCCCCCGGGATGATTTGCTAGGGGTGGATCTCGTCGTCCCAGAATTCACTTACCTGCTGGAACACCGGCAAGAGGTCAAGGCCGTGGTCCTCACTCACGGGCATGAGGATCACATCGGAGCGCTTCCCTATCTTCTCCGGGAACTGTCCATCCCAATCTATGGGACTCCTCTGACCCTGGGCTTTGCCCGCGGGCGTCTTGCCGAACACGGCCTTCTCCAGAAAGCGCAGCTGAACCGAATCGGTTCCCGCCAGACTCTGGAGGTCGGGAGCATGCATCTCGAGTTTCTCAGCGTGACGCACAGCATAGCCGACAGCCTGGGAATCGCGATTACGACGCCTCTGGGGACGATCATTCACACAGGAGATTTCAAGTTCGACCAGACGCCGCCGGACCAAAAGCCGACCGACTACGCGCGTTTCACCCACTTTGCGGAACAGGGTGTTCTGGCCCTGTTTTCGGACAGCACCAACAGCGAGAGGCCGGGCTATACGCCGTCAGAGAGTAACGTCCGCAAGCACCTCGACCAGATCTTTCACACAAGCAAGGGCAAGATCATCGTAACTTGCTTCGCCTCCAGCATTCACCGGATCCAGATCGTTCTGGAACTGGCCAGGGAGTCTGGCCGGCGCGTAGTAACTGTGGGCCGGAGCATGAAAGACAACATTGGCATCGCCCGGGAGCTGGGGTACCTCACACTCCCCGAGGGAGTGCTGGCCGACGCCCGCGAAGCCTCGCGAACTCCGAACGACAAGCTCGTCCTCCTGTGCACCGGCAGCCAGGGGGAGCCCTTGGCGGCCCTCACAAAGCTCGCCTTGGGAAAGCACAAAGAATTCACCGTGGCAGAAGGTGATGCCGTCATCATCAGCGCTCGATCCATCCCGGGAAACGAGCGGCGCATTTCTCATCTCATAAACCACTTCTGCTATCGGGGCGCGGCCGTGTACGACGAAAGCCGCTGGGGAGTGCACGTCTCCGGCCACGGGAGCCAGGAAGAACTGAAGCTGATGATCAACCTGACCCGGCCTCGATTTTTTGTTCCTGTTCACGGAGAGTTCCGGCAGCTGTTCCACCACGCCGTGCTGGCCCACGAAACAGGCATCCCCCGGGAACGAATTCTGCTTGCAGAAACCGGGGACATCATTGCTCTGACTCCCGAAAAAGCCGAGATTCGCGGCAAGGCTCCGGTCGGAAGACGGCTGATTGACGAAGGGGGCCTCGCCGAACTGGACGAGCTGGTCGTTCGGGACAGGCAGCATCTGTCCGAGGAGGGGGTCTTGATGGCAGTAGTGGCGATCAATAAATCGACGGGGCGGGTCGAAGGATTGCCCGAGATTGTCAGCCGTGGGCACATGCAGGAAGACGGAGGCGCGAAGATCCTGGCAGAGGCTCGCGAGGTTGTCCTCAAAACACTTCGGGAGTGTTCCAATGAAGAGCGTTCGGACTCGCTGGTGCTGACGGAGCTGATCCGCACTGATTTGAAAAGGTTTATGCGCAAGCGCACCGCGACCCACCCCATGATAGTCCCCGTGATTCTGGAAATCTGACTCGATCCGGAATATCATGCCGCATGCCAAGTGAAGCGTTAACCGCCAGACGTCACGAGTTTGTAGGCATTTTTGTCCTGATCCTTACCCTGCTGATTCTCGTTTGTTTGATCTCCTACGATCCAAGGGACACCTGCTTTAACGCTCTGTCGTACAAAGCTGCGCCCGATAACCGGGCGGGCCGGATTGGAGCTTACGCAAGCGACTTGATTTTTCAGGTCTTCGGGCTCCCCGCTTTCCTGCTCGTGTTACCGCTCGCGCTATTGAGCTGGAGACTCCTGCGGGGGCGCGCGATCGAAGGCCCTTTCATGAGAGGGCTCGGATTCTTCCTCGTGGTCTTTGTCTCGTGCACGGCCTTGCAGTTGACCCACATCAGGCTCCCCAACACGAACTTTCGGCCGGGCGGCATGACGGGATTTCTTCTGGCCGATATTCTCGTTCCCAACCTGAACATGACGGGTACGCTAATCCTGCTTCTCGGAGGGCTTGCGCTCGGGCTGCTGGCATCGACAACGTTGTCACTTGGAGCGGTCCTGGAAAGGTTTTCCGTTGCCAGCTCCCTGGAAACGCTTTCGCCCGGAAAGTCTCCGAAAGGACCAGGTGTCTTAGAGCGATTTCGCAACTGGAGAGAAAGCCGGAAACCCCGACTCACCTTGGTAAGCTTCAAACCCCCTGCTCCGCCCGCGCCGGAAGTGACCCTTCGCCCGGCTCCCGTCAAAGCGCCCGCGCCAGTAGAAGAAACCAAGCCGCCGGTCGTGCGCGCGCCCGCGGCCGAGCCGGTCCGTTCCGCGCCCGTTGAAGAGCACCCGCACGCCCGCAAGTATGTCTTCCCACCGATAGAATTGCTGACCGAGCCGGACACGCATTTTTCAGTCGACGAGGCAGAACTTATGGAACGGGCGGGTCGTCTGGTAGAGAAATGCGCGGAATTCGACGTGCATGGAAGCGTCACGCAGATTCATCCGGGACCTGTCGTGACTACCTTCGAGTTCAAGCCCGATGCCGGCATAAAGTATTCGCGCATTACCAACCTGGTAGACGACCTGTGCTTGGGGATCAAGGCCGAATCGATACGCATCGACCGTCTTCCGGGAAAGGCTACCGTTGGAATAGAAGTCCCGAACAGGCAGCGGGAGACGATTTATCTGAGGGAGCTCATCGAATCGGATGTTTTTGTCAGATCCCAGTCGAAACTCACCCTGGCCCTGGGAAAGCTCATCAACGGGAATGTTTACGTCACCGAACTGAACAAAATGCCGCATCTGCTCATTGCCGGCGCGACCGGCGCCGGCAAGAGTGTCGCCCTCAATTGCATGATTGCTTCGATCCTGTACAAAGCGACGCCGGACGAGGTCAAGTTTATCCTGATCGACCCGAAGCGCCTGGAACTGGGCATGTACGCAGACATACCGCATCTGCTCACCCCCATCGTCACGGACCCGAAAGACGCGGCCAACGTGCTCCGCTGGGCAACCAGCGAGATGGAATCCCGTTACAGGAGACTGGCCCTGCGGGGCGTCAGGAACATCGACCAGTACCACACTCTCATTCGTTCCGCGGGAAAGCAGCTCTCACTGATCGACGAGAACGATCCGGAGGGGGAGCCGGAAAGACCACTCCCCTACCTGGTGCTGGTAATCGATGAGCTCGCCGACCTCATGCTGATCTCCACGAGAGACGTGGAGGAGTCGATAATTCGCCTCGCGGCCATGGCACGCGCTGTGGGAATCCACCTTATTCTCGCCACGCAACGTCCTTCGGTGGACGTGATCACAGGCGTGATCAAAGCCAATTTCCCGTGCCGCATCGCCTTCAAGGTCGCCAGCAAGGTCGATTCCCGGACCATCATCGACGCGAACGGCGCCGAACTGCTTCTGGGCGCCGGCGACATGCTCTTTATCCCGCCCGGTTCCTCCAGGCTGACGCGAGTTCACGGCCCCTATCTGAGCGAGAAGGAAGCACAGGCCATCGTGGACCACCTGCGCAAACAAGGGCGGGCCTCCTACGACGATAGCGTCCTGACGTACGGCCAGGAAGAAGTCGATGAGGAAGGCAATCCGGTAGAAGGCGGAGGTTACGATCCGCTCTACAATGATGCGGTCCGCGTCGTCGTCAACACGGGCCGCGCCTCGACGTCCCTGTTGCAGCGCAGACTCAGCATCGGCTACGGCCGCGCCGCCAAGCTGATCGATATGATGGATCGCAACAACGTGGTCGGACCCGCGGAAGGATCGAAGCCGAGAGAAGTTCTTGTGGGTCTGGACTATCTCGAACGCCTCACCTGATCCCGTATCCCGCCAGCCGGAACAGACACATTCACCACAAAGACACGAAGACACAAAGATCCGCCCAAGCTCTTGTCTGTGTGAATCTTCGTGTCTTCGTGTCTTTGTGGTGAAAGATGTGGCAATAACCCACCTGCACAGGATTTCTTGACAAGCGGTGCGGGTTTGTTAAACTGCTACGACAACGATCCTGCATGCGCTCCGGCAAACATCGCCAGGATCACGGGAGGTTCCAACTGTGAGGCAAACCTGGCCCTCACTTTTGGCCAAGATCGGAGCGGTCCTCCTCCTGACCGCCTCATCCTGGGCCCAATCAGGTAAAAAGCAGGTCGAAAGACCTACGTTCCGCGTTGGAGTGGAGACCGTCTTCGTAAAAATCTCCGTCACGGATCCCCTCAACCGCTACGTGACCGGGTTGGAAAAACAGCATTTCAAAGTGTACGAAGACAAGGTCGAGCAGGGCATCACTCATTTCACACAGGAATCCGCTCCGATCAGCGTAGGAATCCTCTTCGACATCAGCGGGAGCATGAAGGACAACATTCACACCGCCCGGAACTCCGTGGTCCGCTTCCTGGAATCCGGCAACCCGGATGATGAGTTCTTTCTGGTCACTTTCAACCAGAAGACCACACTGGTTCAGAGCTTCACGCATCAGAGCTCCAACATTCAAAACCAGGTTTCCTTCAGCCAGCCGGGCGGGCGCACGGCGCTGTACGATGCGGTCTATTTGGGACTGGAGCAGATCAAGAACGGCAAGAATGAGAAAAAGGCTCTGATACTCATTACAGACGGCGAAGACAACAGCAGCCGGTATACCGCGTCGGAAGTCCGCGAATTTGCCAAGGAGTCCGACGTGCAGATCTATGCCATTGGCGAAGAAGGGAAGCTGGGATACGGCCGCTCGGAGATCCAGAATATCGTGGGGCTTACCGGGGGCCGGGCGTTCTTCCCGAACAACTTTAACGAACTGGATTATTACATCGATCTGATACACGCCGAACTACGCAATCAGTACATCGTGGGTTACGCTCCCTCGAACAAAAACCGCGACGGGAAGTGGCGCCGAATCAAGGTAAAGCTCGAGCCGCCGGAGGGCCTTCCGAAGCTGATCGTTCACGCGAAAGAAGGTTACTATGCTCCGAAAAATTAGCCCGCGCGGAAACTCGTTTGGGAGAGAACGGTGCTGCCGGCGTTTGTCGCCGTTGGTTTTGAGCCTGGCGCTCCTTTGCGCGGCGCCCAACTCTCCGGTCTCCGCCTCCTCCGCTCAGGGCAAACAAGCCACGGAAGAGCGAAAGAAACCCAGCAAACCCGAACTGGAATCGCACGGACCCCAAAAAAACGAAGAGCAGCAGAAGGGTTATAGTATCGGTGTAAACGTGGATCTGGTGGTGGTGCATACCTCCGTCTATGACAAGAACGGACATTTCGTCGGCGGGCTCAAAAAGGAAAACTTCAAGGTTTTTGAAGACGGCGTGGCGCAGGGCATCACCGCGTTTTCGCAGGAGGACGTGCCTGTAAGTATGGGTATCCTGATCGACACCAGCGGCAGCATGCGGAGCAAGATCGAAATGGTCAACAAGGCCGCCTTGGCCCTGATCCGCGCGAGTAATCCTCAAGACGAGGTCTTCCTGATCGGCTTCAGTGATGAAGTGGAGTTATTGGAAGACTACACCAACGACATCGATTTGATTTCCGACTCGCTCGACAACATCGTCGTCACGGGCGGCACGGCCCTCTATGACGCGATTCACCTCGGCGTCCAAAAAGCCGAACACGGCACGAAGCCCAAAAAAGCGGTTATCGTGATTACAGACGGTGAGGATCGCGACAGTTACTACAAACTCGAGGAGTTGCTGGCCAAGGTCCAGGAGGCTGATGCTCAGGTTTATTGCATTGGATTTACGAATCCGTTGCCGGACAAGGGCCTCTTCGGCCACTGGTCCAAATCGGTCCCGGAAAAGGCTCGGGAAGCTTTGCAGAAGATCGCGGAGGAGACCGGGGGCAAGGCTTTCTTTCCTGAAAAGACCCCCGAGCTCGGCAATATCGTCTCGACTATCGCCCACGAATTGCGGAGCCAATACAGCATAGGGTTTGTTTCCTCCAATAGGGCCCGCGACGGCTCCTGGCGCCGTTTGAGAATAGTTCTCGACGGGCCCAACACCACGACGGGTCACCACGTACGGGCCCGTACCGGGTATTTCTCCCCCAAGGTCGCTGAAGCCTCCAAGACCCAATAGGCCCTTTGTTTCCCCGGCAGGAATGGCCCGCAGTAAACTAATAGCCCGGCCACGAATTTCACGAATACAGCCTGGCTACTAGCTCATTTGTGATTTCGGACTCGCGGGTTAATTCGTGAAAATTCGTCGCACGTCTCTCTGGCGTCAATTCGTTCCGAGGTTCCTCGGCAAATCTAACGGGTTACTACCGGGCAGCGGATTTTTCTAGCAAACATATTAACGGCGTTCTTATATAATACTGGCCGCTTAGGTGCCGTGTTCCTCCCCCCTGGCAGGCGCGAGAAGAAGCTCTAAGCTTGGGTTTGGGAGGCGGAGCTGTTGTCCGAACCTCCTGATGCCTCAGGCTCCCTTGGGCGTTGCTCTTGCAATGTCTTGCAAATCGGGAACAGGCATGCGACAAAACCTGGAAATCCTTAAGGGGATTTCTTCCTTGCTTCGCGAACGACAACCTCCCGGCGCAACATTGGAATCAGCTCTTGAAAACCTTCTGGCCCTCTCGGGAACCGAGGCAGGCCTTCTAACCTTGCTCCCCAGTGTCAACTCTCCGGAACCGCTGACCGTGCGCCGCGGGCTTCCGGAAGATCTCGTGACGTTGTTTGCCCCTCCTCACCAGAAAAATTCTGCCCTTTTCGAAGCCCTGGAGAAAGACGAACGCGTATCTCTGGACGATATGTTGAGATCGGACACTTCCGGAAACTTTGCAGAGATTTTCCGCCGAGAAGACCTTCACTTCTTTGTCCTGTATCCCGTGCGATCGGCCGATCGGCTCTCGGGCGCTCTCGGTCTGGCAAGCCAGAGATCCGACCCTATAGCTGAAAGGCAGAAAGAATATATCCAAACGGCCCTGGAAGTACTCGGTGGGATCATCTCAAACTTCCAGCTTCGCGAGCATGCCAGCAAACTCTGCGACGACGTCGTGGCGCTCCAGGAGATGAACAAGATCATTTCCCAGAGCCTCAACCTGGACCAGATCGTTCATCGTATTGTCGCCGAGGGAAAGCGCCGGTTGGGCACCAGCCAGTGTCATCTCCTGCTTGTCGACGAATCAAACCAGAGCCTTGCCGGGGCCGCCACAACCCAATCCGACCTCGACGTTCGCGGTTTGGACATCAAGTTCTCCGAGCCTTCCCTCGCGATGACGGCGCTTGCCGCCAGGCGGGTTCTTGCTGTGGAGGATGTGGCGGCAGACGAGCGGACGAATCGCAGGCTCCATGCGTCCCTGCAGTGGCGATCCGCGATTTTTGCGCCATTAATGACAAAGGACCACCCGTTGGGGGTCTTGCTCTTCAGCGAGCCCTCCCGTGCACGGGCGTTTAGACAAGGAGAGGTCGCCCGGGCGGAAACCCTGGCGCAACAGGCATCCGTTGCGCTCGAAAATGCCCGGTTTTTCCAGGCCGTTTCGCGTAGTCAACGAGAGTGGGAAGCAACGGTCGATGCTATGCAGGACTGTGTTTCCGTACACGACATGACCGGCATGGTCATCCGCGCCAACCTGGCCCTCGCGAAGAAGCTGAAAATCACACCGCATAAGATCATTGGAAAATACTGCTCCGAAATCTACAACGCGCAGGGTTCCGGCTTGCTTCCCTGCCGTCATGGGCGCTCCTTGCAGCCGGAATCCTTCACTGTGGAAGAGGTCGAATTGCCCCAGATTGGAGGCACATTCCAGATCTCGGTAAGCCCCTGGTACGACAAAAACAACCGGCTGGCCGGGTCGATCCACGTCGCCAAAGATGTGAGCAATGAAAAGTTGCTGCAACAGCAGCTGATCCAGTCAGAGAAATTGTCCGCCATCGGCGAGTTGATATCCGGGATCGCTCACGAGCTTAACAATCCGCTGACCGGAGTCATGGGCTACGCGCAGCTTCTCCAACTGCGAAAAGACCTGGATGAGCGCGCAAAGGACAGCCTCCTCAAAATCAACAGTCTCGCCCTGCGCTGCCAGAAAATAGTTCAGAACCTGTTGTCCTTTGCGCGCAAGCAGAAGCCCGAACGGATCGTATCTGACGTCAACGAGATTCTCGAAAGAACTATCGAGCTCCGAAACTACGATCTGCAGGTAAACAACATCGAAATAGAACGAGACCTGGACCGCTATCTGCCCAAGACCATCGCCGACGCGCACCAGCTTCAGCAGGTCTTCTTGAATCTGATAACTAACGCCGAGCAAGCCATGCTGGAAGCCAACGGGAGAGGGAAGCTCACCATCCGCAGCCGGACCGATCATAAGGCCGGCCGTATTATCGTCGAGGTCACGGACGACGGCCCCGGAATCCCCGAGATCCACCTCTCGAAGATTTTCGATCCATTCTTCACCACCAAAGAGGTGGGGAAGGGGACGGGACTAGGCTTGAGCTTGTCTTACGGCATCATTAAGGAACACGACGGCAACATCTACGTGCGCAGCCGCGCCCGAGAGGGGGCGTCGTTCGTAATTGAGCTTCCCGTCATTTCCGCGGTCCTGGACGAGTCGGGCATGGCTGCCCAGAAGACCAACAGGGAGGCGCAGTTCGAAGCGTTGATAAGGGACAAGCGCATTCTGGTGGTGGACGATGAGAAATACATCCTCGATTTCTTCAGCGAAGTGTTCCGGATGTATCCCACGCACGTGGACACTGCCAGTAACGGTCAAGTGGCGATGGAAAGGATCCGGCTAAATCAATACGACCTCATCATCACCGACTTCAAGATGCCCCAGATGAGCGGGCGCGAGCTTTTTACCTGGGTCCAGAAGGAGCAGCCCCATCTGGCCTGCCGTATGATTTTTGTGACCGGAGACACGGTGAGCATCGAAACCCGCACGTTCTTCGAAGACAGCAGCCGCCGTTACCTGGCCAAGCCCTTCAAAATTGAAGAAATTAAAGAGGTGATTCACCAGACGCTGGAGGAAGTCCAGCAACAGTGACGAGGCGACGCCAGTGACTCGTGATTTGGGACAAGAACAGAGTGCGTCACGTCTCGAATATCAGCCCCCACGGCCTCGCGGGTCGATTCTGGTCACGGGAGGGGCGGGATATATAGGCAGCCACACGCTTCGTGAGTTTGAGCGCGCCGGCTACCATCCCATATGTTTCGACAACCTCTCAACGGGATTCCGGAAATTCGCAGACCGGTTTGTTTTTGTGCGCGGAGACCTGGCAGACCGGGCCCAGATCAGCCGGGCCCTCGCGGCAGAAAATCCGCAGGCCGTCGTGCATTTTGCCTCACACGCTCTGGTGGGAGAATCGTGGGAAAATCCTTTCAAGTACTATCACGACAACATAGTCCACGCTCTGAACCTGGTCGAAGAGATGCGTGGCCTCGGAGTGCGCTTCATCGTTTTCTCATCGAGCTGCGCCACCTACGGCATTCCTTCCCAAGTGCCGATCCCCGAATCGCATCCCCTGGACCCGATCAATCCCTACGGTGCGAGCAAGATGATCATCGAGCGCATCCTGAGGGATTACGACAAGGCCTTCGGAATCCGCTTCGTTTCGTTGCGTTACTTCAATGCCGCAGGCGCGGATCCGGACGGCACCATTGGCGAACACCATGCGCCGGAAACCCATCTGATTCCGCGGCTCCTGGACGTGGTCCTTGGGCGCGCGCAAGCGGCGCAGGTTTTCGGCAAGGACTACCCTACCCCTGACGGAACGTGCATCCGCGATTACATCCACGTGATGGATCTGGCCCTCGCGCACGTTGCCGCTCTGGAATACCTCCTCGGCGGAAATCCATCGGCCGTCTTCAACCTGGGAACAGGAAACGGGTACTCGGTCCTTGAAGTCATCCGGCAGGTAGTGACCAGTACGGGGAAGGAATTTCCGCTGGAGATAGCGCAACGGCGCCCGGGCGACCCCGCAGTGTTGGTGGCCGACCCAAGCAAGGCCAGGACCGTGCTCGGCTGGAGCGCACGCCATTCTTCACTGAGCGAGATCGTGGATACAGCGTGGAACTGGCACCGCGGAAAGCATCTCGTTCTTAAACTTCAAGCCCAGGAAAATGACGAATGACGAAGAATCCAAGAATCCAAGAATTCAAGAAGGGGGAAAACTCTTTCGATTCCTGGAATTCTTGAATTCTTGGATTCTTCGTCAGTAGCCGATGGCTCTTCCATCATTGCGCGGATCGGCAGCGCCAAGACGGATCCCGCTGTCAGGATCGACAAGAATTGTGTGGCAATCCCCTATGCTGTCGCGTTCTTCGATCCGGTGCCCACGGGCTCTTAAAGCGTCGATCACATCCTGAGCGAAACCCCTCGTCTCCAGGACGAGCCTGTCCGGAATCCACTGATGGTGGATTCGCGGCGCATCCACTGCTTGCTGGACCGTCATCTTGAAATCGATCACGTTCAGCAGGGTTTGAAGCACGGTATTGATAATCGTGGGGCCGCCAGGGCTGCCCAGAACCATGAAGAGCTTTCCGTCGCGCGTCACGATTGTGGGGGTCATGGCGCTCAACGGCCGCTTCCCGGGAGCTATGGCATTGGCATCGCTGTGAATCAAGCCGTAGGCGTTCGGAATTCCCGGCTTGGCGCTGAAATCGTCCATCTCGTTATTCATCAGAATGCCTGTGCCGGGAATTGTAACGCCGGAACCGTACCCGCCGTTGAGAGTGTAAGTGTTCGCGACCGCGTTTCCTTCCCGATCGACTACCGAAAAGTGAGTGGTCTGCCCGCTTTCATAAAGGTCCGGCCTGCCGTGTCCCAGGTCGGACGCGTTGGACGCAAGAAAGGGGTCAATCGTCGCGCGGCGCTCGGCCGCATATTTCTTGGACGTCAAACCCGCGGCGGGAACGCGCACAAAGTCTGCATCCCCCAGATACTCCGCTCGATCCGCAAAGGCCCGTTTCATGGCTTCGGCCATCAGGTGCAGGGTGCGGCTCGCGCCCTGACCGTAGCGCGTCAGAGGATATCCTTCCAGAATATTGAGCATCTCGACCAGGGCAATGCCCCCGGAGCTCGGAGGAGGCATCGAATAGATATGACAGCCGCGATACGTTCCCTCGACAGGTTTACGCACCACGGCGCGGTAGCTTTTCAGGTCCTCAATAGTGATCAAGCCTCCGTTGGCCTTCATGGCCGCGGCTATCTGCTGGGCGATGGACCCCTCGTAGAATTCCCGGGCCCCGTTGCGCGCAATTAACTCCAGGCACCCCGCGAGCTCCGGTTGGACAAACTTCCCGCCTTCGGCGTAGTAATCTCCGTCCCGCAGGAAGATGCGCCCGGATTCCGGAAACCGCTCCAGAAGCTTCCTGGCGCCCTTGAGAGACTCGCTCTCAAACCGACTCAGCTCTACGCCGTCGCGGGCGAGGGCTATCGCGGGAGCGATGATTTCGCGGAGCTTCATCGTCCCGTACTTTGCCAAGGCGAGCGTCAAACCTGCCGGCGTGCCCGGAACGGCGATCGCACGATAACCCACGGTGGAGGCGTCTCTTACGACATTCCCCTCGCGATCCTGATACAACGTGCGCGTGGCGCCTCCCGGCGCCATTTCCCGATAGTCTATGGCGACGGTCTCTCCGCTCTTGTTCAGGCGAATCAGCATGAAACCGCCGCCGCCGAGATTCCCGGCCGACGGGTGCGTAACCGCCAGGGCAAAGCCTACTGCCACGGCGGCATCCACGGCGTTCCCTCCGTTTTTCAGGATTTCAACCCCGGCTTGTGTGGCGCGCACTTCGGCGCTCACAACCATCCCTTGTCTTGCGCGGACAGGGGATTTCGAAGCTCCGAATCCCGGAGGGGGCGCCGCCACAGCCAAGGCGAGAATGCAGAGACCGCGGAGCGGGGAGATCATTTAGGATTTTGATGGGATGTGCGTGACCAGAACCTCGTTGAGCGATCCAGTCCGGTAGCCTTCAAGGTCGATCGTTACGAACTTATATCCCAATCCCTTGAAGACAGTCGCGAGCCGGCGAGCCATTTCGAGGTTGAGCGCGCGCAGCAGATCTTCCGGACCAAACTCCAGCCGCACGATCTCTTCATGGTGGCGTACGCGGAAGGAACGAAATCCCATCTGGCGCAGAGCTTCCTCTCCCTGGTCCACGATGCGGAGCTTCTCTTCCGTGATGCGCGTCCCGTACGGGAAGCGAGAAGACAGGCAGGCCGAGGCCTGCTGGTCTGCGGTGGGAAGGCCCGCCTGGCGCGACAGAACGCGAATCTCTTCTTTGTGCAACCCTGCTTCAACCAGGGGACTGCGAACGCCCTGTTCCGCGGCGGCCTTCCGTCCCGGCCGGAAATCGCCCAAGTCGTCGGCGTTCAGGCCGTCAACCACGAAGGCAAACCGCCGTTCCCGGGCAATCGACGCGAGCATGCTGTAGAGCTCATCCTTGCAGAAGTAGCACCGGTTGGGCGGATTGTCGCGGTACTCCTCCTTTTCGACTTCGCGGGTGTGGATGACCTCATGGGGGAAGCCGAACTGTGCCGCGACTTCCAGAGCCATCCGGCGTTGATGTGAAGGGACAGACGGACTCTCAGCGGTAACGGCAAGCACTTTCTCCGAGCCTAAGACCGCATAGGCTTTATAGGCCAGATAGGAGCTGTCCACACCGCCGCTGAAGGCGACGATAACCGGAGACAATTCTCGAAGGATCGTTTCCAGTTTCGCTTCTTTTTCGCGCAGTCCCATCGGGCACAATGTACCACGAACTCCTGTGGACATAAAATCTCAGACTTCAGACCTCGACCTCAGACCTCCGACTCCTTGCTTAGTATCAGTTGTTCGCAAGTGCGCTTACGTATTATCGCAGGCGACGATCATGAAAATCCTGGATGCTTACGGACACGGATGAACACGATCTCACGGATCTTTACCGATAGATCGCTTCCCTGTCCATCCGTCGAATCCGTGAGATTCCATGCCCTACTTGTCTTTCGGTCTGAAGTCTGAGGTCGGATGTCGGAGGTCTGAATCTGATCAGGCGAGGTAGCGGGCGGCGAGGTTGTCGGCTTCCTGAAGCGCCGATTTCAGATGCGAGAGCGTAGTTGCCTGGAAATCGGCGTCTCCCAGCCGGTGGTGCCGATGAAGACCCCAGCCGCAGCCAACGGTGACAAGATCCAGATTATGGGCAGCCTGAAAGTACGCGGGGCGCGTTCCGAGCACCACTGTCTCGCTGCGATTGACCTCATGGTGGCGCATCAATTCTCCCAGCATTTCATCGATGCTTCCCACGCCAAATTCTTCAGTGCACAGCACGGTTTGAAAGACACTGTCCAGTTCATGCCGATCGCTGACGGCGAGGAGGTAATCACGCCGGGCCTCCGCGCCGAGGGCCAGATCAATGTTTTCCCGGCGAAAGTGCTCCAAGAGCTCCTTCAAGCCCGGATAAATCTGTCCCACTCCTGCTTCAATCAGGCGTTCTTCGTGAATGCGATAGGCTTGCTGAAGTTCGGCCAGGCGCTCAGCTCCCAAACCGATTTCGAGATATTGGGTCCATCGAAACCCGTAGTCGCGGTACCCTTCCTCGGCATCCATGGCATCCGGGAGCCGCACATTTTGCGGGATCGTATCTGCAAAGGAGATGAGGCTTTGACGCAGTGCTCTCAGTTTGAGCGCCGCGGAATCGAACACGAGATAGTCGAGGTCCAGCACTAACAAACGAATGTTGCTCAACACATGAACGGCCATTGCAAGAAGTGGCAAGACGCACGGTCTGCGAAGGGTCTCGATTCACGCATAAGGAGGTCTTTAGTAGTCATCCTCCTTATCGTATTCCTCGTCGTGGGATTCTTCGTCCTCATCCCAATCTTCGTCTTCTGAGTCCTCGAGGTTAAAGTCGTCTTCGTCTTCATCCTCGTCGTCTATTGGAGCCAGATCAAATTCCACCGGATCGATGGAAATGACTTCCAGCTCAACGCCGCACTCCGGACATGAAACGATCTCTCCTAGATCTTCGAATTCCTCATCGATCGCCGCCTCGCATTCCGGACAGTAACTCACGGTTTTTACCTCCGATTCGAACCTCTAACGACGCTCCGAATTATTATCACCCTGAAATCGCAACGTCAAATAGTTTGTCCTTGGCGGAATCCGCCAAATTACAGTGATTTGCGGGGCGTTCCCAGGTCCCGGCTATCTGCCCGTCTTTGGGTCTTGGCGGTGAGTGCGGCATGCCCTCCTTCACCGCAAAGCCGCGCAGGCGCGAAGGAGTCCGCGCAAAACTCGAGCACATTTCTGGACTATAAACGCGGCGCCAGCTTATTTAACAGCAGGGGCAGGTGTGTTACCATTGGCTTCGTGCGTGGTTCGCCGGGATCGCGATAAAACTCAAAACTTGGAGTTTTCCATGAAGCGGCACAGATATTTGGAAATCGGCTGTCTTACTCTCTCGGTTCTGGCAGCCGGTATTTTCGGACCGGCCTCTGCAACGCTTGCGCCAACCAGACAGGCTCACGCCCAGGAGACCCAGGGGAAGCAATCTCCTCCGCGGAAAACCAGGCCCAAGACCGGTGAGGAAGACCAGGAACGCCCGCAAGGCAAAACAGCCATTTCGGTTTCGGTCGATCTTGTCTCGCTCAACGTGCTGGTCACGGACCAGAAAGGAAACGTGATCACCGGACTCAAGCCCGAGCACTTCGCCGTCTACGAAGATAATGTCAAGCAGGAGATCAACCACTTCGCGCCCGTAGAAGCAAATATTACCGTCGTGATGCTGGTCGAATACAGCAAGCAGGTGTTCTATCTGTACTCCGGGTACGAAGTGTGGAACGCCATCTATACATTTGCGCAGAGCCTGCGTCCGGGGGACTGGGTGGCTGTCATCGGCTACGACCTTCGCCCGACGATTCTCAGTGACTTCACACAAGATCGGGCCAAGCTTTATGACGCCCTGCGCCGGTTTAATTATCCGGCTTTCAGCGAAAGCAACCTTTCCGACGCGCTGATCGACACTCTGGACAGGGTAGAAGAGCTCGAGGGGAAGGTTGCGGTACTCCTGATCAGCACGGGATTGGATACTTTCAGCAAGCACACCTATGACGAGGCGCTGAAGAAATGCCAGGCATCAAGCGCCAGTGTATACGCCATCAGTCTCGGGCAAAACTTTCGCATTCGGGCCGACGCCGCCGGATACATCAGCCCCGAAGGAAACCTGGAGCTCCTGATGTCGGATAACCGGTTGCGCTCCTTTGCGGACTATACCGGCGGGGCCGCCTTCTTCCCGCGCTTTGTGACGGAGTTTCCATCTATTTTCCAGGACATCTCCAACCAGCTCCGCAACCAGTACAGCCTAGGCTACGTGTCGTCGAACCCGAAGAAAGACAACAAGCTCCGAAAGATCCGCGTCGACGTGACCGCCGACATCAACAACGACGGCAAACCGGACAAACTCAAGATCCACACACGCAAGGGGTACATTGCCAAGGAACTTTGAATTGCGGATTGCGGATTGAAAGACCCGCGTTGCTGCCGTTGCCTGAAGCTCATTCAGGGGGTTTCTCCATGAAAAGAACCATACGGTAAGCATCGCTTCGCCCCGCATAGTATCCCTTCAGGGTCTCAGTCCTCTCGTAGCCGAGCCTTTCGTAAAAGTCGAGGGCCCCTCGATTGGAAACATCCACTTCGAGAAAAACCATGGCAATCTCTCGCTTGTGGAATTCCTCATGGAGTACATTCATAAGCGCGGTGCCGACTCTCCTGCGCCTCGCATCGGGAATGACGTCCACTGTCAAAACGTGAGCGCATCGGTTGGCCTCGACGCGCCCCACGACAAACCCTGCGATATCGTCGTTCCACTCGGCGATCTTGGCGAGCGAGTCCTTGTGCCGCAGGTAAAAGAAAAGCTCCGATCGGGAATAGGCGATATCGGGAGCGAAGCAGATCTGATCGATTTGATACAGGCGCTGCAGGTCTCCCGGGCGATAATCGCGTATGCGGACCGCGGTTTCCGATAGATCCATCCGTTCACAGATCCTGTCAGACGGAATGATTAACTACTTCCAGCACGCGCATCGAGGATCTGGACAATCGGGAAACGAGTAATGTGTCCCAATCCAGGATCCTGTGCATCAAGCGCCGGGTGTAAAATTCAAGACGATGCACCCCTACTATGAGCCGCATCAGCACAGCATTGACTCCACGTGGGTCAAATACTGCCCGCGTTGCGGGGGAAAACTCGAAGAAAGATTCATTGAGTTCGAGCAGCGAGTCCGCAAGGTATGCTCCCAGTGCGGATTCATCTTTTATTTGAATCCCAAGGTGGTGGCCGCCGCCGTGCCGCGACAGGAGGGACGTATTTGGCTGTTGCGCAGAAACATCGAGCCCGGATTGGGGCGCTGGACGTTCCCGGGAGGCTACGTAGACCTGGGGGAACGCGTCCCGGACGCTGCCGTTCGGGAAACTCGTGAGGAAACCTGCCTGGAGATTCAACTCGACGACTTGTTGAATGTCTATTCCTATAATGCCGTGGGGGTGGTCCTCGTCGTGTATCGGGCAACGGTAATCGGGGGCATCGCGGGTGTGACTCCGGAAAGCCAGGAAGTCCGGTCCTTCTCGCAAGCGGAGGTCCCCTGGGATGAGCTCGCTTTCCCTTCCACACGCGAAGCCCTCAGGGACTACGTGCAAAAGCTCCATCCAATGACGCGTGACCCCTGAGAATCGGGGATCGGACCGGACATCGTTCTGTCTGGTCAAGAACCCCTGCCCATCTGTTTTGCCATCAGATCCTGTCAATCCTGCTCATCCCGTACAAATCTGGAGACAGGATAACACGATGATCTCGAAATAGTCTCGTCCCGTTCAGACGCCGCTCGCACGTAAGCGGGACTCTGTATTTCTTCAAAGTCCGAGTTTCAAGTGATGCACTCCGCATACGCGGGGGAAATGTGGTACATTGCCACGGTGTTTTTTCAGCCGAAGACCTTAGCTGAAGCCCTCCAGCACAAGGCCGATCTTCCACAGGGTGGTATCTTCATTGCCGGCGGGACGGATCTGGTAGTTCTCATGAATCACGGCAAAGAGGCGCCCGAACACCTGATTGATCTCTCTCACATACAAAGCCTGACCGAAATCCGGCCACGGGACGGTCTTATCGAGCTTGGAGGCAACGTCACCTTCGCCCAGTGCGCGCGGCTCCCCGTCCAGTGTCTTTCCCAAGCCGCCTTGAGCGTGGGTGGTCCGGGAATACGGGAGATCGGCACACTTGCCGGCAATCTCGCCACGGCATCGCCGGCCGGCGATGGATCCACGGCCCTGCTTGCGCTCGATGCCGAACTGGAGCTGCGGACCGCTCGTGGCATGCGGCGACTGCGGCTCACGGATTTCTTCCTCGACTACCGCAAGACTGCGTTGCGGCCGGACGAGATGATCACGAAGGTGTTTATTCCCGCAAATTATCAAACAGCCTGGGCCAAAGCAGGCAAGCGCGGCGCCGTAAACATTTCGGTCGCCGCCGCCGCGGCTGCGCTCACCCCCGAGCGCAGGGTCCGCATCGCCCTGGCATCCGTGGCTCCTACACCGATACGGTGCAACGGGGCCGAAGAATTTCTCTCCATTACCGGCCTCAATCGCGAATCGATCCTTCGAGCGACAGAGCTCGTCCAGGTCGAAGTCAAACCCATCACGGACCATCGGGCGAGCGCCGATTACAAGGTCCATCTCTCCAGCGTCCTTGTCCGCCGCGTGCTGGAGCGCCTGGCCTCACTATGAAAAAACGAACGTCGAGAAAATCTCCAGGATCGAAGCGGCTCCAGAACGCGGAACAGCTTTGGCCGCTGCGATTCACCCTCAATGGGCGGAAGGTGCAGGCTCGGGTGAAGCCCACACAGACTCTGCTCGATTTCCTGCGGCTGGAGCTCGAGCTCACGGGGACAAAGGGAGCGTGCCTGGAAGGAGAGTGTGGCAGCTGCTATGTATTGGTGGACGGCCGCCCGATGAATTCCTGTCTTGTGCTGGCGCCCCAGGTGCAGGAGCGGAAGGTCTTAACGATCGAAGGAGTCTCGCGAGGCGACAAGCCGGACGTAATTCAGCAGAAGTTCATCGAATGCGGCGCGGTGCAGTGCGGCTATTGCACGCCAGGGCTGATCATGGCGGCGGAAGCCCTGCTCGCTCGAAATCCTCGCCCCACGCGCGAGGAGTTCCTGGCAGGGCTCGAGGGAAACATCTGCCGGTGCACAGGCTACAACACGATACTGCGCGCTCTCCAAGAGGCAGCGGACGCGATGGGGATGAAACCCTAGGCGGCAGAGGGGCAGAGGAGTCAAAGGGCAAAGGCTTTGGATCGGCAAAAGCTTCCCATTTGTTATGAAATACTTCGCGATTCTTCGCGTCTTCGCGCCTTGGTGGTAAAAGTTTTTGGCTTTCGGAGATCGTTTAGAATTCGAAGATTCAGGGACGTCCGACACGTTATGAAAGCGTGAAGACCGAGGGTTGCGGCCGAATGGCTGTGAGCGAAAAGACCAAAGCGGTGGGCGCCGAGGCATTGCGCCTGGACGCAATTGCCAAGGTAACCGGCAAAACGAAATACGGGCAGGACCTCTTCCGCAAGGAGTTCTTGTTTGCCAGGCTTCTCCGCGCGGCCCATCCCCACGCCGAAATCGTGTCCATTGACACCCGCGCAGCCTTGAAGGCGCCCGGAGTTGTCTGCGTTCTGACTCACAAGAATGTGCCGGGAACCAACCTTCACGGACTAATCCGCCGCGATCAGGAAGTTCTCGCCAGCAAGAGGGTGCGCTACCTGGGAGATGCCGTGGCCCTCGCCGTGGGGCGGTCCGAGGCTGCGGCCCTCGAAGCCATCAAGAAGATCCGCGTGAAATACAAGCCCTTGCCGGCTGTCTTCACCGTGGAGGAGGCCCTCAAGCCTGGCGCGCCCAAGATTCATCCCGAGGGGAACGTCCTGGCGGAAAAACACATCCGGAAGGGCAATGCGCCGGAAGCAATGGATCAGGCGGATGTCGTCGTCGAGGACGTAATTCAGACCCAAAGCGTCGATCATGCATTCCTGGATCTCGAAGCGGGCCGCGCGCGTTACAACGGCAGGACTCTGACAATAGAGGCTCCGGGTCAATGGATCCACGAAGAACGGCGTTTGATTGCGCTGGCCCTTGGTTTGCCGCTGGAACGAGTGCGCATCATCCAGCCCGCCACAGGAGGAGCGTTCGGCGGGCGAGAGGACATCTCCATCCAGATCTATCTCGGCCTTGCAGCGCTGAAGGCCAAGGGAAGCACGGTTTGCCTGCGCTACTCCCGGGCCGAATCCATGACGGCCCGGCACAAGCGTCATCCGGTGCGCATCGACTACAAGCTGGGCTCCCAAAAGGATGGGACTTTGGTTGCTGCCGAGGTGACCGTGTGCGTGGATAAGGGAGCCTACGCTTCTACGGGTGTTGCCGTGATGCGCAAGGCGTCCAGCCACGCCACGGGGCCCTACAGAATTCCAAATGTGTGGGTCGACGTCGTAGGAGTCTTCACGAACAAGAATCCCTGCGGAGCCATGCGCGGTTTTGGAGCCGCTCAGATGGCCATTGCCTACGAAGGATTAATGGATCGGCTTGCCGCGGAGATCGGCATGGACAAGGCGGAACTGCGCTTGAAGAACCTGGTCCGCTCGGGCGACGCTGTCACCACCGGGCAGGTCGTTCCTCATGCAACAGCCGCCGAGTGTTTCGAAGCGGTCTTGCAGAAGATGAACTGGGCAAACCGCAGCTATGCGCCTCCGGCGCCTCATCTCAGGCGGGGCTACGGCGTGAGCGTCATCTGCTTTGGCCTGGGTTACGGGGACGGCTTTCCCGACGCTTCGCGGGCCCGATGCCGGCTCACGAAGGAAGGTGCCATAGAGGTTTATTCCGGTGGGGTCGATGTGGGGCAAGGGCTCACTAATATGGTGGCGCAGATCGCCGCCGAAGAGATCGGAGTGCCTCTGGATCGCGTCATCCCCATCCTGGCGGACACCCAGCTTACTCCGGAATCCGGGAGCTCTTCCGCCACACGACAGACATACTTCACAGGCTCGGCCGTTCAGATCGCTGCCGCCGAGCTCAAGAAGCAGCTTCAGGACATCGCAGCGGCCCGCCTTCAAGAGTTGGTGTACGACATTCGGATCGAGGATGGAGAAGCCTACAATGCACACCGCCCTCAAAAACGCATGAGCCTCAAGGAAATCGCCCGGGAAGGCGCAAAGCGCGGCTTCTCCATGGAAGGGCTGGGCGTCTTCAAGCCGCCGACCATGCCCGAACAGGAGGAGACAGGACAGAGCATGCGGGCTTTTGTAACTTACCTCTTCGGCAGCCACGCCTGCCAGGTGCTCGTGGATACGGAAACCGGAGAGGTGACCATCGAGCGCCACATTGCCTGCCACGACGTCGGCAAAGCCATCAACCCCGCGGCAGTTCTGGGACAGATGCAGGGTGGAGTTGCGCAGGGGATCGGAATGGCATTGATGGAAGAGGTGATCGTCAAGGACGGCAAGATCCTGAATGCGGGGTTCACCGATTACATCTTGCCGACCATCCGCGACCTCCCCGAAATCGAGTGCATCATCCTCGAGAATCCCGACCCGGGCGGGCCGTTTGGCGCTCGAGGCGTCGGCGAGCCGCCGCTGATCGGGGCCGCGCCGGCAGTTCTTTCAGCGATCCACGACGCTATCGGCAAACCGATCCGGGTCCTTCCCGCCACTCCCGAGCGCATCTGGCGCACGCTCATGAATCCCTGATATTAAGAAAAACGCTTTCACTGGTCACAGAGACACAGAGCCACGGAGAAAAGCCAGCCAGGAATTGCGCGGTTCAGCCCAGCCGCAACCAATAAAACCTTCGCGGTCCCTTCGCGCGCTTGGCGAATTCGCGGTGAAACTGAGCCCGAATTAACCGCGAAGACGCGAAGCGAGAATTAAGCGGACTTTCATTTTGGGCGACCTCCATCTCTTAATTCAACGTCGGGAGGACGGGAGTAGCTTCACATGCTTCGCGAAGCCTCGCAGCACATCGAGCTGCTCTGCGCTCAGAAAGAAATCGAGGCCCAATGCTGCTCCTTCGACCTTTTGCGACAAAACAATTTTTCGGAACGTGCCTGCAGGAATTGTGGCTATTATCCTGTCCGGCGTGCAGCCTTCGCATGGCGAAAAGATCAGATTAGCAATAGTGGGCTGCAGATCCAATTGTTGCTGACCGTCCAGCAATAATCTCGCAACAGGGTGACGCCGCATGTTGGGATCATAGAGGAAACCTAAAATCGGCGTAAGTGTCACCGAATCCGGTGGAGTGAGCACGCTCTTCCCGCGGGTTTTGACAGAAAAATTAAGTCGCATAGGTTTTAGCTTGCTTTGACGAACGTCCGGAACGATCTCAATCCAGGTCTCAGTCTCGTCTTCACCTGCGAAATAAAAAGTTGATATTGGATGGCCGGAAGGCTCCAGACGCTGCGCGCTCTGATACGGATAGGGAAAAACGGGCGAAAGCAACAATACTGTGATCACCAGCGTCAGGAATCCCTTCCGCGGCAAACTGCCGTCAGGCATCGAGCACCTGTTGATATTTAACCGAACGGAACAATAACAGTTTTGTTCGACATAATTCTTTAGAGGCTTACCCCGTACCAATGGTTCAATCCACGTAGCGAAAAACTCTTTCCGCTTGACCGAGAATAGGCCCTTTATTTTTTCCTCCAGATAGATGGCGCGAAATGGACACGCGGATGCGCGCAGATGCACGCCGATCGGCGGTTTCATTCACGCGCGGGGGCCCTCGTCGTCGCGGAATGATAGGCATTTGTGTTTGTATCGCTAAGGCGTCGCAGGAGCAAGCGGATTTCTGCGGCCCGGCAGAGGCGCGGGGAGTTCCCGCAACCCCTGCCGGGGTCCGTATCGTTGATCTTCTTCTACCCGGGGGTTCGCTTCGCTCACCCCCGGCTAAGCTCCTTCCGCCCCGCTGGGGCGAAATGCGTTACCGATGAAACGTGACTCGCACTTCTTCTAATTACACCCCATCACATCACAAGGGCCCACTGCGCGGCTGGTCTGGCCGTGGTATATTATGAGTTTTTTCGAGTGAGCAGGTTGACCTTTGCGGGGAGGTTGTCGTGCCTGAGAAGATCCTGGTGACCGCGGCTCTACCCTACGCCAATGGTCCTCTGCACCTGGGCCATCTGGCGGGAGCTTACATACCGGCGGATGTTTACGTTCGCTACCAGCGGCTGAAGGGGAGCGATGTGATATTCATCTGCGGTTCAGACGAGCACGGTGTGCCGATCACCATTCGCGCCGATGCGGAACGGATCGCTCCCCAGGAAGTTGTGGACCGTTACCACGTCA
>WNGD01009605.1_pt1 | contig 26826 bp, 26 predicted proteins | sample 5400671 | NCBI WGS metagenome assembly WNGD01 (sample SAMN13153369, study PRJNA577476) | soil metagenome | isolation source: 40 cm soil or saprolite under grassland replicate 2 | place: USA:California | collected 2016-06-15
GCCTTCACTTCGCCGAGGCCGTCGAGCGCCTCGCCGAGAGCGTTAAACAGCCGGCCCAGGCAAGGCTCACCCACGGGTACGGTGATCGGTTCGCCTGTATCGATGGCCTCGGCGCCGCGCCGGAGGCCGTCGGTGGTATCCATAGCCAGGGTGCGGACCCAGTTGTTGCCTAGGTGTTGCTGGACCTCGAGGACCAGCTTCTTGCCGTAGCCCATGCTCAGTTCGAGGGCGTTGTAGATATCGGGCAGGCCTGCCGCCGGAAACTCGACGTCGACGACGGTGCCGATTACCTGGACGACGTTGCCTTTGGTGCCTTTAGGCATGGGTTACCTCCAGGAGCAAGGAGTTAGGAGTCAGGAGCTAGGAGATCGACATCGTCGAAATCAGACTCCACGTCCACTCCCGCTCGAAAGACTTCATGCTCTTCGCTAACTTGCCTGCGTTGCCAATCGCTATTATTGGGAAGCTTCTTTCGCATAGAGCGCAAGAGACCCGTTAACACCTTGATGGTTTCGACTCTGAGGGGCTGCAGTGAATCAACAAGCTCTGCGCTCGCTATTTGATTCCGTTTGAGAATATGAAGATCGTTCTGTACTTCGTTCAGTGAACTGATGGACATTTCGAGAAACCTAACGTAGTCGCGGATAGTACCCCTGCCATGTCCTTCGGCGATGTTAGACGAGACTGATCGCGCGGCGCCTAGTAGCTGGGATCGGACCCACCAGTCGCGTTTCGGAATCGAGTCGGCGAGTCGGTAGATCGCCGCGAACAAATCATCAGCTTTCTGCCACGCGATAACCCGCCGGAATCCAGATTCCCACTCGCCCGCGCTGGCATATTCCGCCCTCCCTGACTCCTGATTCCTGACTCCTGGCTCCTTCATGCCTTCTGCAACGCCTCCACGCCCCCGGTGATGTCAAGAAGCTCGCTGGTGATGCTCTCCTGGCGGGCCTTGTTGTAGACAAGGGTAAGGTCTTTCATCAGGTCGTTGGCGTTATCTGTGGCGTTGCGCATGGCGACCATGCGGGCGGACTGCTCGCTGGCGATGGCCTCGAGTGTTGCCTCGTAGACCTGCCGCTCGATGTAGCGAGGGAGAAGCTCCGCGAGCACCGTCTCGCGCTCGGGCTCATAGATGTAGTCGACGGCGTGGGTCTCGGCGTGTGCGGGCGGTTCGACCGGGAGGAGCTTGAACACCTCTGGCCGCTGGACGACGGTGTTTACGAACTGCGAGTAGACCAAATACACCTCATCGACGTTCCCTTCGATGAACTCCTGGATGGACACCTGTGTAATCGGCCTGATTTCAGCGCGGGCTTGCCGCTCTCGACAATGAACTGCGCGACTCTGCGGTTGAGTGTCGAAGGCAGGCCGCCGGCCAGACCACGGTCGGGCGTTATGAAGATGAGGCCGATGTGCTGAGGGTCCTCCGTTTGGCGGAGGAGCGGATGGCGCGCCTCCGGATCGATCAGAGGGAGCGTTTCGGCGAGGTCAGCGAGAACGAAGCGCATCTTCTCGGCGTAGGGCCGCCCGGCGAGGGCGTTGAGCTGGGCGCGGCGCATCTTGCTGGCGGCGACGAGCTCCATCGCGCGAGTGATTTTGGCCGTGCTCTGGATGCTGCGGATGCGACGGCGGATCGTGCGGAGCTGGCCGGGCATTAGGGCCTCCGGCCGCTAGGACCTAGGAGGATTTTTGCCGTTTTCTGGCTCCTGGCTCCTGGCTCCTTAGTCTTCTTCAATACGGCATGCTTTCTTTGAACTGCGAGATCGCGGCTTTCAGCTTCTCTTCTGTCTCCGGCTCGATGGTCTTCTTGTCCTCGATGGACTTGAGGACCTCCGGATGGTTTGACTCCATGTAGCTGTGGAAGGCGTCTTCGAAAGAGCGCACTTTCGGGACCTCGACGTCGTTCAGGTAGCCGTTGACGGCAGCGTAGATGATGCTGACCTCCTGGCCGAGGGTCAGCGGATGGAACTGGGGCTGCTTGAGGATTTCGGTCAGGCGCTGGCCGAGGTCGAGCTGGCGGCGCGTGGCGGCGTCGAGTTCGGCGGTACCGAACTGGGCGAAGGCTTGAAGCTCGCGGTACTGAGCGAGGCCGAGGCGCATCCCGCCGGCGACCTGGCGCATGGACTTCGTCTGCGCCGCGCCGCCGACGCGCGAGACGGAGAGGCCGGCGTTGATGGCGGGACGGATGCCGGCGTTGAAGAGGTCGCTTTCCAGATAAATCTGTCCATCGGTGATCGAGATGACGTTTGTCGGCACGTAGGCGGAAACGTCGCCCGCCTGCGTCTCGATGATCGGCAGTGCGGTGAGCGAGCCACCGCCGTACTCGGGCGCGAGCTTGGCGGCGCGCTCCAGCAGACGGCTGTGCAGGTAGAAGACGTCGCCGGGATATGCTTCGCGGCCGGGCGGACGCCGAAGCAGCAGCGACATCTGGCGATAGGCCCAGGCGTGCTTCGAGAGGTCGTCATAGATGACGAGCGCGTCCTTGCCGTTGTCGAGGAACTCCTCGCCGATGGCGCAGCCGGAGTAGGGCGCGAGATACTGGAGAGCTGCCGCATCGGAGGCGTTGGCGGCGACCACGATAGTGTGAGCCATCGCCCCGTGCTCTTCCAGCGTTGACACCACCTGGGCTACTTTCGAGGCCTGTTGGCCGATGGCGACGTAGATGCATGTCACGTCGCCGCCTTTCTGAGCGATGATGGTATCCAGACAGATCGCCGTCTTACCGGTGAAGCGGTCGCCGATGATAAGCTCTCGCTGACCGCGGCCGATGGGGATCATGGCATCGATAGACTTGACGCCGGTATGTACCGGCGTGTTCACGGCCTGACGCCGAACGACGTTGGGGGCAATCCGCTCAGCCGGCCGCTGCTTGTCCGACGGCACGGGCCCTTTGCCGTCCATCGGCTGTCCGAGCGGGTCCACGACGCGCCCGATTAGGCCATCGCCGACCGGCACCTGAACGATGCGGCCTGTGGAGCGGACCTCGGTGCCTTCTTTGATGTCGAGGTAATCGCCGAGGATGATGGCGCCGACCGTATCTTCTTCGAGGTTCAGCGCCATGCCTATGACTGTGCCCCCGCCCCCGGCGTCGTCTATCGTCTGGAACTCGAGGAGCTCGCTGTACATCGCGTTGCCGAGGCCGTAGACGCGGGCGATGCCATCGCCGGCCTCGACGACGCTGCCGACATCGACGGCGGTGATAGCGGTGCCGAACTGCTCGATCTGGTCGCGGATGATGGAAGCGATTTCTTCGGGTTTAACAGCCATGTCGTTCTCCTCTCGCCTTGCACGTGCCGGTGGCGGTCGCGCCCGCCCCACCCCCCAATAAGGGAAAAGTTGGGGGACACCCCCAAACCCCCGGCCTGGCGGCGCTGATTTCTTGAACTGTCATTGCCTTACGATGCTCCTACTCGGAGTATGAAGGGGACCACCCAGGTTTCGTTCCTTCGCGGCTTCCCCACAACGGAGCCGTCAGCCATGACTGGATCTGTCAGGGCTATCAGTTCTGTTCTAGCGGACATCATCGGTTCCTTCGGTGCGATCGTCGCCCCGACGAGCGCATCTACTCGGCAGAGTGCCGAAGCATGGGCTGTTCACGCTTCCGTGGTCTCCAGGTTGCGTTTCCATTCGCCTATCTGCTCGGCGTGCTCCTTGTAGTGGTTGTACGTATCTTCACGAAAGCGCACGAGCATGGACCAGCCCCGGACTTCCTGCTCAAGCACCTCCGGCGGCGAGGCCTTAAGCGCCGCCTGCGCCGTCTGGAAGCTATCTTCCCACTCCTGCATGACATCCTTGAGAGACTTGCCTTTGCGGGCGGCGGCCTCGCGGGCGTTCCAGTCGTCGGTTACGTTTTCGCCGCCTGAGCCTTCGGCATTCGGGATGAACGGGACCTCGATCTCGTTGGCGCGTCCGCTGCGCGCCAGCGCGAGGTCGCCCGCGGCCTTGTTGGCCCAGAAAGCCATGTGGCCGAGGAGGTCCTTCACAGACCAGTCTTCGACGACGCCCGGCTGCTGAAGCTCCTCAGCCGAGAGCGCATCGACTTGCTTGAGCGCGATGAGGCGGCTCCTGGTGCTGCCATCGATCAGACGGTCGCCGATGCGGACCACGAGGCCGCCGAGGATGCTCTCGTCGACATTGGTCTCGACGATAACCTCGCCGCCCGTGATTTCGCGTAGTTTCTGTTCGACGGCGCGCCTGTCGTCGGGCGAAAGGGGGACGGCGCTCGTAACGGTCGCGTGCGAGATGCCTTTTGCGTGATCGATCAGCTCCTGGAAAGCTTCGGCGATCTGGGAGCCGAGCGAAGTGCGGCGGCGGCGGACGAGGAGACGCGCGAGGTTGAGGACGAGGGGGTCGACGCCGGCGAGGGCGCGCTCCACCAGCGCAAGCTTCTGGGAAGGCGGCACTCGGGTGCTCTCGAAGAGTGTCTGCGCCTGCTCATCGCCGAAGAGGGCGGCCATGGCGGCGAGACCCGCGGACCAGGCGTCTTCGTTGCCGTTTTCGCGGGCGAGCAGATAGGCGGCTTCGGCGTAGCGCCTGGCGGCGACGTCGCGGATCACGAGGGGGGCCGCTCCGGTGGAACAAGGAACAGGGAACTCGGAACTCGGAACTTGGAACTTGGATCATAGACCCGGCCCGATTGGCGGACCGTTTCAAGCGCGGTCTTGCTCACCCTCTGTCGGCTCCGTCGGTGCCTGTGGAAGGCGCCTCCGCCAGTACCTCCTCGATGAGGCGGCGGTGCTTTTCGGGGTTCAGTTCTTCTTTGATGACGCGCTCGGCGGCGCCGATCGTGAGACTGGCGAACTCCCGTCGCAGTGCAGCGATGGCGTTGTTCTTCTCGAGCTCGAACTCACTGCGGGCGCGTGCGAGGAGTTGTTCCGCCTCTTCTCGAGCCCCCTGTCGAGCATCTTCCTGGATGCGAGCGGCAATCTGTTGGGCCTGGGCTATCTGTTCCTGGCCCTGCTGGCGGGCCTTCTCGAGCTCTTTCGCCACTTCCTGCTCGGTCTGAGAAAGGCGCTGCTTGGCCTCTTCGGTCGCGTCGAGGCCTTCCTGGATGCGCTTCTTGCGCTCATCGAGCATGCGGATGACGGGCTTGTAGAGGAACGCTCGAAAGACGACAAGCAGCAGCGTGAAGCTGACGAGCTGCGCGACCAGAGCCGGCAGGTTCAGCCCAAGAGCGCCGATTCCGAGAAGTATCGTTTGCATGGTTTGCGCCATCCCATCGAGTGCGCCGCAAGCAGCGCCCCTACTAGAAGACGAAGCCGATCATTACGGCCGTCACGAGCGCGTAAATGCCGATGGCTTCCGCGAACGCGAGCCCCAGAATCATGTTGGTCTGGATTACGGGCTGGGCCTCCGGATTGCGGCCGAGGGCGTCCAGCGCGCGGCCGACCATGTTACCAATGCCGAGCGCCGGGCCGAAAGCGCCGAGCCCCATCGCCATCCCTGCCCCTATGTACTTGATTCCCTTGTCGCTGATCGAGAACGTTGTCGAGTTCTGTTGAGCGACGGCGTGCAACGTGTCGACCACGGGCGCGACGATAGCGAGCAGCAGGTCCATTTATCATTCCTCCTTTTGTTTTAGGTCTCAATTGGCTGCATGTGGTGGACGGGTTCGTCCGCGTGTTCATGTGCGTGCGATTCGTGCTCGGCCGAGTGGCCGCCGTGCGCCACTGCCATGACGCCAAAAACGAGAGTCAGCATCGCGAAGATGAAGGCCTGGATGACACCGACGAAGAGTTCGAGGCCGTAGAAAACGAGCGGCAGAAGGAAGGGCGTCATGAAAGTGAACATGAGGATCACAACTTCTCCCGCAAACATGTTCCCGAAGAGACGGGCGGTGAAGCTGAGGAGACGGACGAGCTCCGAGACGAATTCGAGGAAACCGACGAAGGCGTCGATCGCGCCCTGGAAGAAGGCAGCCGGGCTCAGCTTCGCGACACCACGGAGCATGCCACCGAAGTTGAAGAACTTACTTCCATAGCGGAAGAGTCCGAGGGAGGTTATGCCCCAGGTCTCGACGGCTATGGCGGATACGATCGCCAGGGCAAGCGTGGTGTTCAGATCGGTGTTGGGCCCCCGGAAGAACGGCAGGAGCTCGCCGACGGCCTTGCCATCGTCGTGGGCCTTTTCGAACTGCTCCTTTGCTTTCGGGTCGTCCGCGTCGATGCTGTCGGCGCTAAGGCCGCCCGGGCTCGAGAACGGCACGTAGTTCACATCGAGCGAGCCGACGGACGTCTTTTCCATGACAAAGCCGTGCTCTTCCTCCTGAACGCCGCCGATGACGTTAAACACCGGTAGGAGCGAGAGCCAGTTAGCGGCGAGAACGAAGAAGAAGATTGTGGCGACGACCGGAAAGAACCGGCGCCCATTCTTCTCGCCGGCGACGTTGACGACGAGGTTGAAGAACGCCTCGACGACGGCCTCGACGACGTTCTGGGCGCCGCGCGGCACCAGCTCCCAGCGGCGGGTCGCCAGGAAGACGACGATGATCATCGTCAGGACGACCAGCCACGAGGTGAGCATGGTGTTCGTGACGTCGATCGGGCCGACGCTGAACAGCGTTTCAGGCTTGATGGAAATGTGAGGCGTGGGGCCGCGGAAGAAGACGAAACCGATGAGGAAGAAAAGAAGAGTGAACAGCGCGATGATGATCGCTTTGGGACTAAGCTTCATTAGCTCCGTTCCCTGCTGATGAAGCCGAGATGACCTGCATCAGTAGCTTGTAACCGCCCCAGAAGGCGACAGCCAGCCCAAGGAAGAGCCCGGCGAGAGCGAAGATGGGCTTTGTGTCTGCGAGGTCGTCCAGGAGTAGTCCTCCGGCTATTCCACCGACGATGCAAAGGGCGAAGTACCAGCCGATACTGAGCAGGCTGAGAGCCCGCGGCATTCTTGTTAGCACGATTGCCCCCGGCGATTGCGAAGATTATCACAAAGTTCGCGTATGAACAAGGAAGAGGGGGCAGGGAACAAGGAGAGCGGAGTTGGGAGCAAGGAGCAAGGAGATAGAAGCCAGACGAGCGAGGAGCCAGGAGCGAGGAGCATGGCATGCCTCCGGAATCGAAGTGATTATAACCGTGTAGCGGGTGTTAGGTGTTAGTCAGTTGTTTGGGTACGGGCGTGGTGCAGAATGGCGGCGCTAGATCCCTCGCCTCCACCCCGCTGCCGCCCATCCGACCCCGCTCGCTCGGGATGACAAGTCAGCGCCCCTGTGGTTCAGTGTGAGTATTTAGGTGTCTCGAGGTAGGTGAGAAGCCGCTAGGCTTCTTTTTTGCCGAAGTCTTCTAGGTCGAGGCCCTCGATGACGTCACGGAAGGGGCTCAGCTTCTCGAGTTCTTCGGGTGATACCTCTGTTGTCGCCTCTCGGGTCTCGCCGGTGATGGCTTCGAGCGTCTGGCCTTCCTGGTCGAGCTTGACGCCTGCCTTCTCGAGCACAGACTCGTCGGCGTAAATGGGGACCTGCACACGAACGGCGAGGGCGATGGCGTCGCTCGGGCGGGAGTCTAGCCGTCGATCTGGAGCATGATGCGGGCGAAGAAGGTGTCGTTGGAGAGGTCGTTGACGATGACGTAGTCGACGCTGGCACCCAAGGAGTCGATGATCGAGCGGAGCAGGTCATGGGTGAGCGGGCGGGCCACCGCGACCTCCTGGAGGCGCACGGCGATAGCGTCCGCCTCGGCGGGGCCAATCCAGATCGGGAGGTAGCGGTCCGACTCTTTCTCTTTCAAGATGACCACGCGCTGATAGTTCATCAAGCTCACGCGTATACTTTCGATGGTCAACTCGACCACACGGCCACCTCCCAGTGTCGATGCACTTTAACTCTAGACCGCCGCCCAGAGGGGTGTCAAACGGAATCTGAGTAGGCTGGAGCGCCTGCGCACGTTCGGAATGAGGCCTTCGCGCAGCCTTTTCGAGGCGGGCGCGGCGCCCCTGCCAGGAGGAGCCAGGAACCAGGAGCAAGGAGAGCTGGTGGTAAGGAAGCGACGTCCAGAATTGGCCGAGGACTTGTGCTTCTGTTAATGCTCTCCCGTTCCGTGCTCCCGGCCAGGCTCAGCTTCACTGAAGCGCCCACTCGCTCCCACTTCCTGACGCTCGCTGGACGGACGGCGCGGCGGCCGCGCTTCCGCTTCTTGCTCTTCACGTTCGGTCACTTTTGCGCTCAGGAAGGCCACGACGGCTACGACAGCGGCAATGATGAGAAGCACCGCCGGCACCTTTACGAGGTCGGTGACAGCACCGATGACGAGGAGGGGCAGGAGCGAGATGAAGTTGGCGGAGACCACCTGCGTGGCGAAGATGCGTCCCCGCATCTCGGGGGGCGCGCGCTCATGCAGGACAGTCTGCGCGGGGGCGTTGAGCAGCGCGTAACAGAAGCCCATCGGGCCGGCGATGACCATGGTCAAGCCCTGGAGGAGCGAGAACCGGAGCTGACGCGCCAGCCAGTCGGTACCCGGCGCCTGTTCGGTTAGTTGTGCCAGCGGCTCCACCAGTGCCAGCAGCACCAGGCAGGCCGCGATGCCGCCGAGGCCGATAATGACGACACGGTTCTTTCCTATCTTCGTGAACCACGGCAGAAAGCGCAGACCGACAAGCGCACCGATGCCTGTGGGGGCGAAGACGAAGGCGGCGCTCTCCGGAGGAACGCCGATGACGTCCTGCATGTAGCGCGGGATGAGGATCGAAAATAGAAGCACCAGGGTGCTGCTGATGATGAGCTGCACCAAGGCAAGCACGGAGTAGCGGTCCGAAAAAAGCATCTGCCAGCTCTCACGGAAGTCCGTCGGCAGCCCGCCGAAAATCGGTCCCTGCGGAAGCTTGTGTTCGGCCTCCCCCTGGACCGTGTGTAAGCGAGATGCCAGCGCTGCCGATAAAAGGAACATCACCGAGGCAATGATGAACATGCCGTCCGCGCCAAGCGTCTTGATGATCGCGGGGGCAAGGAACACGATGCCCACGAGCTGCGCCGCCGTAAGGGTGAAGTTGTAGAGGCTGTTTGCCGGCACTAACCGGTCGCGCGAGACGAGCGTGGGGATGAGCGAAATGACGGCCGGATTGAAGAAGAGCCCAGCGGTGGCATGGCCTATTGTGATGAGGTAGATCGTCCATACCTCACCGTGAAAGAGGAGGAACATGATGCACCCGAGCGCACGGACGAGGCTCGTGACGACGAGGACGGTCTCCTTCTTCGTGCGGTCCAGCACAACGCCGACGATGAACCCCATAGGAATCGAGGGGAGGATGAAGCAGAGCACAAGGATACTGGTGGTAAGCGAGTTGCCCGTGATTTTGAAGACGACCACGAGCAACGTAAAGAGAAGGGCGTTCTGCGCAGTGAGAGCCAGCCCATGCGATATCCAGAGGTTGGCGAAACGCGGGTCCCTGAGCAGCGCCCGCGAGCGCATCACTTCGCGGACGCTCGGGTCGAACCGCGCGGGCTGGTCTTGCGCTTCGTCGCGGACCGACATTAGGCGTCCTCTTCAGGGCCTCGGGAGATGAATGTCTTCACGCGCTTCTCGAAGACGCTTCGCTCAAGCAGGACGCGCCGGGAGCAGGTCTGGCAGCGAATGCCGATGTCGGCGCCGAGGCGAACAACCTCCCATTCGAAGCCGCCACAGGGGTGCTGCTTCCTAAGGCGGACGACGTCGCCCAGGCGTATCTCCATTATCACGGGTCACCGCCGAGCCAGCGCCGCCTCGCGCATCAGGTTGATGCGACTCCGTAGTTTCTGAGCGGCCTTGCGCGCCGATTTGGCGTAGCCGTCATCTTTCGCGGCGTAAAGGACAGCGCGCGAGGCATTGAGGATGAAACGGCCGCCATCGGCGTTCATCGCAGCCTGCACGGCCGCCTCGAGGTCGCCCTCTTGTGCTCCTACGCCGGGCACGAGGATCCACATGTCCGGGCAGATGTCGCGCACGCGCTCGATCCGTTCCGGCCAGGTGGCCCCGGCGACGACTCCGACGTTTCCGCGGGTATTCCATTCCCGCGCTCGTTCGGCGATCGCCTCATAGACGAAGCGGCCGTCTTCCAGCTTCATGTCCTGGAGGTCGGCGGCGCCCGGATTTGAGCTGCGGCACCAGACAAGGACCCCGCGGTCCGCGTAGTCGATGAACGGCTGAACCGCGTCTCGGCCACCGTATGCGTTGACTGTCACAGCGTCGAACTTGTAAACGTCAAATAGCGCCCGTGCGTAAAAACGGGCGGTGTTGTCAATGTCCCCCCGCTTGGCGTCCGCGATGATCGGGATGTGCTTGGGCACGGAGCGGAGCGACTCGAGCATCGTCTGCATACCGCCCATTCCGAGGGCTTCGAAGAAGGCGAGGTTCGGCTTATACGCGCAAACTAGATCGCTCGTGGCATCGACTATCTCCTGGAGGAAGGAGGGGACGATGCAAAGGAAGCTGTTGTTGGTCTCCGCGGCTGCCCGGACCTTCTCGGAGAACATTGGGATTATGCCCCCGGCCGTGTCGCGCCCACCGGCCGGGATTTCGCGCGCCTTGCTGACCTTTGCTTCAAGTAGCCGCCTCACAGCATATTATGAGAAGCCAGGAGCAAGGGGCAAGGAGCCCGTACGTATGAGCCAGAAGTAGGAATCAGTCGATAGGCGATGCGGATTGATGCGGTACTGCTGGCGGGGCAGGGGTTCGATTACACTCGGTCTGTTTGCATTGTGGTCGATGTATTGCGGGCGTCGTCCAGCATCGTTACGCTGCTTGGACGCGGCGCCCGGCCTCTAGTGGCGGCCGGCAGCATCGAAGAAGCGAGGCGTCTCCACCAGAAGCTAACCGGCTGCCTACTCTGTGGCGAAAGAGGCGGCCTTCCGCCACCGGGATTCGACTACGGGAACTCGCCGGCAGAATTCTCCCGTCTCGAGCTCGGTAGCAAAGGCGCGATTCTGGCGACGTCGAATGGGACGCGACTCCTCGCGGCGATGGCCGGAGCGCCGGCCGTTCTCGTCGGCTGCTTGCTGAACCAGCGGGCTGTAGCGGAGGCAGCGGTGCAGATTGCGGGCGAGCGTGCGCTGGATGTTGCGGTGCTGTGCTCGGCCGCCTACGGCGGGTCGACGTTCGTGCTCGAGGACGCCCTGGGCGCGGGCGGCATCGTCGACTCGGTGCTGTCGGCCGGCTCACCCCTCGAAGCCTCGGATGCCGCCCGCTTCGCGCGGGATGCTTTCCTCACCGCAGGCAATGACTTGCCGGGTGCGATCGCTTCGTCTTATCACGCCAGGGAGCTGATACAAGCAGGACTGGGCGCTGACGTCGCGTACTGCGCGCAGCTCGACCTATCGGACGTGGTACCCGTCGTCGAGCGCGGTGAAGACGGCGCGCTGGCGCTGGTACCGCGCGAGCCGTGACGCCTGAAATCCGTCCGGTCACAGGGGCTGACCTCGAGCAGATCTACGCCGTCTGGAGTAGAGGCGGAGTTCAGTTCGGCGTGCGGTCGGCGAAAACGCCCAAGGCGGGCATGCGGGCGCGCATCTTGCGACAAAATTAGCGGCTGCTATACTACTGCGCGTGACAAAACCAGAGCTAGCGGTGCAAGGAACCGGGAATTAGGAACCACGCCCCGCAGCTCCCGCTATTCGTGTCATTCCCTGATCAAGGAGATCGCTTGTGCCCCATATCATCTGCCTAGCCAAACAGGTGCCTGACCCGGAAACCCCTGCCTCGCAGTTCCGAGTAGACGAGGCGGCGAAGAAGGTTTTGCCGGCTCCGGGCATTCAGCCGGTGCCGAGCCAATTCGACACGATAGGCGTCGAGGCGGCGCTGCGGATCAAAGATAAGCAGCCGGATACTGTGATCACTATCCTTAGCCTTGGGCCGGACTCTTTCCGGGACACCATCAAGCACTGCCTGGCGATGGGCGCCGATGAAGGCGTGCACATCAACGATCCTGCCGTGAACGACGCCGACCATTGGGCGACCGCCGAGATACTGGCCGCCGCGATCAAGAAGCTCGAGCCGTTTGATCTGATCATCGCGGGACGCCAGGCGGTTGACTGGGACATGGGCATCGTGGGCTCGACGATCGCTGAGATCCTCGGCATTCCAGTGGTCACGATCGCGAAGGACATCCAGCACAACGACGGCAGGGTGACGGTGGAGCGGGTCCTGCTGGACGGGTTCGAGACCGTGGAAGCGCCGACGCCGGCCGTCGTTACGGTAAGCAATGAGCTGGGCGAGCCCCGGTACCCACAGTTGCGACAGATCATGATGGCGGCAAAGAAGGAAGTGAAGCCGTGGACGCTGGGCGACATCGGGATCGCCGCCCCGGACAAGCGGATTACGCTGGAGGCCCTGTTTGTGCCGGAGACCAAGGTGGAGACAGAGTTCATCGAAGGCGACACCCCGCAGGAGAAGGCCGAGAAGCTGGCGACGCGCCTGCGAGAGGCGAAGCTGATCTAGGACACAAGGAGTCAGGAGCCGGGAGTCAGGAGCCAGGAGTAAGGGATGGCAAGCGGAACACTTGTAATCGGAGAAGCTACTGAAGATGGCAAGCTGAACCCGGTCGTGCCGGAGTTGATCGGCATCGGCCGCAGGCTGGGCGGGCCGGTCACCGTGGCCCTGCTCGGTTCGGGCGTGGAAGGGCTGGCGCAGGAAGCGGCGGCGTTCGGTGCGAGCAAGGTGATCGTGGTTGATGACGCGATTCTCAAGGAGTACCAGGGCGATTCGTATGTGCCAATCGCGGTCCGGATCGCGAGAGAAGTGGACCCCGCTGTGATCCTGATGGGACAGACAATGATGGGGCGGGATATGGCGCCACGCTTGGCGCAGAGGCTCGGGACGGCGGTCGCGATGGACTGCGTTAGCTTTGAAATACAGGGCGACAAGCTCCTGGCGGAGCGCCCGTGCTACGGAGGAAGCGCCCGAGCCCGGTATACCATCAACGGCACGCCACAGATCGCAACCGTCAGGGCGAAGGCCCAGGAGCCGGCGGAGCGCGACGATTCGCGCCAAGCGGAGATAGTGAAGCAGCCAGCGGGGGTAGGCGAAGGCGATGTGCGCACGCGTATCGTCGAGCGGCGGAAGGAGAAGGCGGAGGGCGTGCGGCTGGAGGACGCGAAGGTTGTAGTGAGCGGGGGCCGGGGCCTTGGCGGGCCAGAAGGGTTCAAGCCGCTGGAGGAGCTGGCTGAGGTACTCGGCGGCGCGGTCGGGGCTAGCCGGGCGGTGTGCGATCTCGGATGGTATCCGGTAGCGAACCAGGTAGGACTTACCGGAAAAGTGGTGACGCCGGATCTGTACATCGCGGTCGGTATTTCGGGGGCGAGCCAGCACATGGCGGGCATCTCGTCGGTCAAGAATATCGTGGCGATCAACAAGGACGGGGACGCCAGCATCTTCAAGTCGTCGCGATTCGCGGTCGTGGGTGACTGGAAAGAGATCGTCGCGGCGTTCACGGAGAAGGTGCGGCAGCTGAAGGCCTCGGGCTAGGAGCTGTCCGCAGTCAGCGATCAGCGTTCGGCTGTCAGCATCCGCCCCGCCACCCCGGAAGACGAAGCGGCCGCGCTGGCGTTAATCGAGGAGCTGTTCGAGCCGCCGGGCGTGCGCGCACCCGGGTACACCGCCGAGCGCGGACGGGCCGACTTCAAATATGCCGTCCACGACCGCGATGCCGATATTTTGCTCGCCGCAGAGGGTGATCTCGTTGTCGGGCTGGCTTCGGTGTACGCGGATATTCTCTCGATCCGGTACGGGCCACGCTGCTGGCTCCAGGACCTCGTCGTGACGGCGAGTCATCGCGGCCGGGGCATCGGCGCGCAGCTGCTGGACGCGACTTCGAATTGGGCTCGAGACAGAGGTTGTACGCATCTCGAGCTCGGTTCCGGCGCGGGGGGAGCGGACGCGCACCGGTTCTATGTATCGCAGGGGATGAGTCAGTCGTACAACTTTACGAAGCAGGTTGAGAAGTGAGCGCGGGCGTCGATTCTGTTTGGCTAGTGCTGAGATTCCTCGCCACCACCCCAGTACCGCTCGGCCCCACCCGTCGAGCTCGGAATGACACAACGATCGCTAGGACGTCGGGCGCATGTACGTAATCGGCCTCACCGGCGGCATCGGCACGGGGAAGTCAGTGGTCGCGGAGACACTGCGCGAGCAAGGCGCCGAGATCCTGAACGCCGACCTCGTCGGCCACGAAGCCTACCTGCCCGGGACGCCGGTTTATGACGACATCGTCGCCGAGTTCGGGCGGGATGTTGTCGCTGAGGACGGCACGATCGATCGAAAGAAGCTTGGGTCGATCGTCTTCTCTTCCCCAGATAAACTGGCGCGGCTGAATGCGATCACGCACCCTCGGATGAAGGAGATGATGCGCGAAAAGTTGGCGGAAGCGGAGCGGGTGGGCACGCGGATCGCTGTGCTTGAAGCGGCCCTTTTGTTCGACGCCGGCTGGGACGATCTGACGAACGAAGTCTGGGTCACCGTGGTGGACGCCGAGACAGCGGCCCAAAGGGCATCGGAACGGAGCGGAATTCCTGTCGAGCAGGTCCTGGAGCGGATCCAAAAGGCGCAAATGGCGAGCGACGAGCGCATCCGGCGATCCGATGTCGTAATCGATACGTCAGGAACGCTCGAGGATACGCGGCGGCGAACGATCGAGGCATGGACGGGGCTTGAACGCAGGCGAGCTGTTCGCGGCTAGCCATGGGACACTCGTCACAGTTCAGCGAGTAGCGACGTGCTAATGTAAGATGAGCGAGCAAGCATCGGAGAAGAGCGCCCCATGACGACCGAGCAGACTTATCGCCAGTACGCTATCGAGGAGTACATAGTCCACGCGGAGCCTTTCTACCTGCCCGTGAAGGATGAGATCGAGCTGTTCGTGGCGGCGTACAAAGAGAAGATCCCCGTACTGCTGAAGGGGCCCACCGGCTGCGGCAAGACCCGTTTCATCGAGTACATGGCGTTCAAACTCAGCCGGCCGGTTACGGTTATCCGCGACGTCACTCAGACTGGAGACGGCGATCTGCAGGGACGCCCGCTGGTCACAGTCGCCTGCCATGAAGACCTGACGGCATCGGACCTGGTCGGCCGTTATCTGCTGGAAGGCGACTCGACGCGCTGGATCGACGGCCCCATCACCCGCGCGGTGAAGGCCGGGGCGATCTGCTATCTCGACGAAGTGGTCGAGGCGCGCAAGGATACGACCGTTCTCATCCACCCGCTCACAGACCATCGGCGCATCTTGCCCATCGAGAAGCTCGGACAGATCGTCGAGGCGCAGGAAGGTTTCCTGCTCGTAATCTCGTACAATCCCGGATACCAGAGCGCGCTCAAGGACCTGAAGCACAGCACCCGCCAACGCTTCATGGCCGTGGAGTTCGGGTACCCGCCGCGTGACATGGAGGCGCGGATCATCGCGCACGAGAGCCAGGTGTCGGAGAGTGTCGCGACGGAGCTGGCGAAGCTGGGCGAGAAAGTGAGGCACCTGAAGGAGCACGGGCTCGCGGAAGGAGTGAGCACGCGGCTGCTGATCTACGCTGGGCGCCTGATCCACGAAGGGATACCGGCGCGGCGCGCGTGCCAGGTGGCTGTGGTGTGGGCGCTAACGGACGATCGAGACGTGCAGCGGAGCATCGAAGAGGTGGTGTCGTCGATCTTTGAATAGGCGCTCGCTACCAACCGACGGCCTCGCCCGCGTGTCACTCGAAAATGTGGTGTTCCTCCGTTCAGTGTTAGCAGTGCAGTGTTTCCCACCCACCCGCCCGAGAGGGGGAAACTACGGGACACCCCCAGACCCCCGCGCTGGCGGCGCCCATTTTTTGTTGCGTGAACGCGGGGGGCTGTCGTGAATCCGATGCTCGATCGCCGCAAGCTGTACGCGCATTACGAGAAGCAGCTGACGCTGTTCTCGACGAGCCTTGTCGCTGAATTTATACGGTCCGCGGATGCGATCGGCGATGCGGTGTCGAATGAGGAGCTCGAAGCGTGGGCGGAGGACGGGCTGGAGCTGGCGCGGCAGTCGTGGCGGTCGTGGGAGGCGGCAGGTGAGTATTTCCGAGTGGCGCCGCAGATGCTGCCGATGCTGGGCTGGGAGGGCTTCCGCCGATGGGCGAAGTACGGGCGCGATCTTGCGGAAATGTCCTCGGCGTTGGCGGCGGCGTACTTCCGGGCCTCGCCGGCCACGCTGCCGTCGATCACCTTTGTCCGTCTCGGCGACTGGGTGAACCTGGGGCGGCTGCTCTACAAGGGAACGTGGCGCTCCGCTTCACTGGCCGTTCAGTTTTTCGAAGGCAGCCCGACGTTCTTCCCACGCATGACGCTGGAGGAGGGCCGCGTCCTGGTCCGGTTCGTCGATGCGCTGTGCGACCGGTCATATGACCTCGCTTCGCACTGCCTTAGCATCGCGCCGCACGTACTCGAGCCGCTGGGCGGCGAGGACCGAGGCGCCTTCCTGCAGTTTGCGGAGGCGCTGGCATCCACCGGCTGGGCGGACGCGCGGTCGTATCTCGAGAAGGGGCCGGCGCTGCTTGCGCACGTTCATTCGCCGCAGCGAGGACGCTTTCTGGCTCTCGCCCGGGAGCTGGCGCGGCGGGAAGGGCGGCAGGCGTTCTCGTTCTTCGCAGAGGCCGCGAGAGCTCTGGCGCAGATCGACCCGGAGTCGCACGGGCTGCTGCTCTCGCTCTCTGAGGAGCTTGTGAACCGCTCGCCGCTTTCCGCGATGGAGTTCCTCAAGACGGCTGCGGCCGTGCTGGAGCGCATTCCGATAGACGAGATCGGGCTCTGGCACAAGGAGGGCAGCAACCTGCTCGAGGTGAGCATTGAGGGCGGCGAGGCTTACTTCCGCCTGGAGTCGAGCAAAGGCGAGGAAGTGTTGGAGTCGCTCTCATCGCGGGTAGACCTTAGCCGCGTGTCGGACATCCTACGCATGTACTGCAAGGCGCTGACGGGGTACGAGGTGGCGGTGCATTCAGCGGAGGCGCTCGCGGAGAAGGGCATCGGTTGGGTCGAGACGGAGGCGCCTTCGACGGAAGGCACGGCAATATTCTTACCGCCGTGGGTCGAGGAGTTCCACGAGAAGGACGCGAATTTTCACGTCTACAAGGTGTATGGCACGCACCAGGCGGGGCACCTCGAGTTCGGGACGTTCGATTTTGAGTTCGAGCGGGCCGGCAGGATATTCGAGAACACGAGGGGGGAGATGGAGGCGGAAGCGTCGGGTGCCGAACGTCAGGCGTCGTCGGAAGGACAAGCGTCCGGGCCGAGGCATCAGGGCGCATCCCTTGCCCGAGGCGCTGACGGCGAGATGGGATCAGGTTCGACAGCCGATGGTGATCCCAATGCCTCGCCCCTGCGTGGTGGCGCGGTCCGCGGGCCCGACCTCGATGTGCTCGAGTCGGCGGAGGCGCCGCCGGGGCGGGTGCCGTTGACGGATATGGAGCGGTTCTTCGATCTGTTCCCTGACCGGCGGCTGGCGTCGGACCTGTTTGCGATTGTGGAGGACGCGCGGATCGACGTGCTCATCTCGAAGGAGTACGCGGGCATCCGACGGCCCTACGCCGAGCGGCAGCAGTGGGAGCTTGAGAGGCGCCCCCCGCCGGAGCAGATGCCGCTGCGCCAGGCGTTCGTCGAGAACCTCGTGCGCACGAGCCTGGACGGTACAGACCGCATCGTGTGGCCTTCGTCGCTGGTGCCGCTGATGCAGGACGCGGTAGGCGTCATCGAGACGCTCCGCCAGCCGCAGGCGCTCGTAGAGGACGCGGCGGAGGCGACCGTTCGGCTATACCAGCTCGCGCAGCAGATACCGAACCTGACGCCGGAGATGATGGAGGACTGGGAGGAGCTGGACGAGGATAGCCTGCAAGTCCTGCCGAACACCGGCGAGTCGCTCGGCGATTCGATGGATCTGCAGATGCCGCAGGGCGACGTCATGCCGTATGAGAGCCCGCAGCCGGTGGACTTCCGCGGCGACTTCAAGCCGGAGACGGTGCAGTTGCTTATGAAGCTTCGTCAGGAGCGCGGCGAGAAGGGGCCGGTGTCGCCGCTGTCGCCGGAGCAGCTCAAGCAGATGCTGGAGAAGAGCGTCGAGATCACGCTCTCCGACATGGCGGAAGCGGACCTGACGCAGTCGTCGGAGCTGTTCCTCACGAATCTGCTCAAGGAGCTGAACGCGCAGGAGCAAGAGAAGCTCCAGAAGCAGCCGGTGTCGCTAAAGGACGGCCAGCCGGAGATGTTCCGCAAGATCAAGCGGCTGCTGGACGGTGAGGAGATCGATTTCGACGCGGTGACTGACTACGCGGTCGAGCGGCGGTCGGGCCACACGCCTACGGACAAGATCTACTGGCGGCGGAACAAGATCGAGCGGGACGTAAGCGTGGCGTTCCTGCTGGACATGAGCGCGTCGACGGACGAGGAGATCGCGAAGCACGAGCGGCGCTACGCGCAGGACGAGTTCGACGACGACCCACGGCGGTATTTCTCGTGGTGGATGGCACGGCGGGCGCAGGAGCTGCTGACGCCGCCGAAGCGGATCATCGACCTCGAGAAGGAGAGCATTGTCCTGCTGATCAAGGCGCTGGAGACGATCGGCGATACGTACGGCATCTATGGGTTCTCGGGGTACGGGCGGGAGAACGTGGAGTTCTACGTGGTGAAGGACATCGAGGAGACGTTCGGGGAACACGTGAAGAGGCGGATCGACAAGATCGCGCCGGTGCGCTCGACGCGGATGGGGCCGGCGATCAGGCACGCGACGTGGAAGCTCGAGCAGCGGGACTCGAAGGTACGGATCCTGTTCCTGGTGTCGGACGGGCGGCCGCAGGACCACGGGTACGGCCGGGACCGGACGGAGAAGGAGTACGCGATCCACGACACGCACATGGCGCTTCTGGAGAGCAAGCGGAAGGGGATCACGCCGTTCTGCATGACGGTGGACCGCTACGGCCACGACTACCTGAAGCAGATGTGCGCGGATATCGGGTATGCGGTGGTGCCGGACATCGAGTCGATGCCGTCGCGGATTACGTCGCTGTACCGAGAGCTGACGGCTTAGAAGCTGTTAGCTGTCAGCCGTTAGCTTTCCGCACCCTTCAATCAACGCGCTTTTCGTGTGTGGATTTTGATTGAGGGTGGGGGTTCGTGAAGGACTTCTTAATTGGAGTCCTGCGGAAATTTCTCTTTCGCCCTCGTTCCGTGCGTGCTAGGGGCGTTTCGCGGGCTGTCTTAGTTGATCGGTGGACGTCCAAAGCCTTGGCGTCGCGTCGGATCAAGGTGGTCTTTGTGCCTCCCGCCGGGCGGAGGGTGAGTCGCTCCGTGGCCATAGTCCAAGGCTAGCGCGGATGGGGTGCGATCTCGAAGGGGCGATGGCACTCTGGGCTCAGTCAGCGTCGCGCGCGGGTAAAGACCAGTTCGGACCCATCGGGCGACCAATCGGGGCTCGAGCCTGACGTTACCCGCCGGGGCGCGGAGTCGCCGTCAACCTGCATGACGTAGATGGCGCTGTCGTAGTAATCGCCAGCGGCAAAAGCGAGCGTCCGACCGTCTGGGGACCAAGCGGGATGATCACCGTCAGCGACTTTTCCAGGCTGACCGGGATCGGAGGCATCGACGACATAGATCGAGCCATCGAAGCTGTACGCAATTCGACTGTTGTCGGGCGACCAATCTAGAAGAAGACCGAACGGGTGATCGGAAGCCAATTGGGGGCCAATTTGAGTATCTCCGCGCTCAGCATCGCCGATCAGTATCCGCATAGTGAGGTATTTTTGCCCTTCGCCCGGGGGTTCGTTTACGAGGAAGGCGATCTTGGTTCCATCTGGAGAGACGCTTGGCGCAAACCCGCCGACAAAGAGCTCGTGTTCTTCATTCGTTCCTTCGGGGTCTATCGTGTAGATGGCGCAATCGCCGCGAGGGGGACCTGCCGCGCTGTACACGAGACGCCGACCATCGTCTGACCAGCTTGGGCCATGGCCTCCCTGCCGCAGCAGTCTCGGCTGATCCTGGCCTAGTTCGGTCAGGTATACGCCCGCACCCCCTTCATAGAGTACCCGCCGACCGTTAGCAGACCAGCTGAACCCTTCGCCGCCGGAACACGGTGGAATGTTATCGCTAATCGTAACGTCCGCGATCTTAGTGATATGGAAGCCGCCGGGAGTGACCAGATAGTAGGCGCCTGAAAACCCCGTCCCGCCCATCCCTGCAGTGAAGGCGATGAGGCTGCCGTCGGGCGACCATGAGGGAGCATATCCGGGAGCAAGGAAGCGTTCGTCCAAACCGTCAGAGCGCACCGCGTAGATACCGGAGTCACCTCCCCAGTAAGCAACAACTATGGATGTTGCGTCAGGGGACCAGACGGGCGCCGCTAGGAACGGAAACGGGCTGGCCGTAAGTCGTGTCTCGCCTGTGCCGTCGGCATTGATGGTGTACAGATTGCCTTCACGGAGGAAAGCCAGCCGAGTGCTGTCGGGCGACCATGCCGGCGATTCGCCGACGGCGAGTGCATTCGTGTCGCTTCCGTCGGGCCTTGAGACATAGATTTTGGATGGGTATGTATAAGCGATGTGGGATCCCGATGGCGCCCAGACGGGGTAATATCCGTTGGGTGTTCGCACCCCGCCTTCACCCGTTTCGGAATCGACCACGTGGACTCCGAGCGCCTCTTCCAGTCCGTGGTACGCGACAAATCTGCCGTCTGGCGACCAAACCGGGCTCCCGCCCTGGCCCAGCGTTCTTCTGATCTGACCTCGCAAGTCCACGACAGCAATCTTCTTGTCGTTGCCGGCGACTCCGAGGGGTAGCAGTAGCTGCTGGCTATCCGGTGACCAATGAGGCGTACCAACGACATCCGTCTCGCGACTTGAACCAAGGACTTTGGAAAATTGCCCGCTATCGACGTCGATCATGATGGCCTTGGCGATTCTGGGATCGGGCTGCGTTTGATCGTAAGCTGCGGTCGCCAGATAACGACCATCTGGCGACCAAGTGAGTCCGCTGGGATAACCGAAATTCCCTAGGTCAAAGGTTGTCGCTTCATTTTTCGGGAGGTTAAGTACCGTCACTCTGAGTGGCCCACCCCCTGAAATCCCGCTCGTACCCAGGAACGCGAGACGCTCACCATCCGGAGACCAGGCCCAGCGGGCGTCGCTAAACCGGATGGGCTGCGCTATCGAAACGTCCGGGGTTAAGAGACGGAGATCGGAACCGTCTGCCTTCAGCAGGTAGAGACCGTGTTGCCAGCGATACTCGGGGTCACCTGCCTGACCCGACGCCGAAACGGCGGCCACCGTTGAGACGGAGGTAATGGCGGGATGGACAAGCGAAGTCGCCGTGGCGGTTGCTGATCGCTGCGCCGACGCCTCCGGCTCGTCACCATCTCGGGTTGCCAGCACGACTGCCCCAGTACCCCGAGCACGGTCAGCACACTAGCGAGGGTGAGCGCTCGTTTGGCCAACGGCGACGGCGGGAGGATGCTGGGCAGGTGAAGGCGCTTGCCCATGGTGGGATAGTTTACGCCGGATTGCAACGAATTACATTAGCGGGTGAGCGACACGCATGGCCCATCCCGAAAAGCCGGATCGGGCGGTCGTCAACATTTTGTAATGTTTTCGTCGTCGCCTGCTGAACCGGCTCGGTAGACCGGCTCGGTAGAATGGTTGTTCGGGGAGTGGATTTTGAGGTTCAACGATCGTTTTTCGATCGCCGGGGCGGCAGGGGTGCTAGGGCTGGTGATCGTGGTGGGGTTATTCGGCCTCTTGAGCGTGCTCGGCGCCGACCCAAGTAGGCCGCTTAACAGGTTGGGTTCCGAGGGGGAAGAGGTCGTCGCCAAAGAGGGCTCGGACGGACAGCCGGGGAGCGGGGCGGCGGGCCAAAGCGAGAGCGAATCGGGTCCCGCGACGGGTGAGGAGTCCCCGGCGGCCAATGAGTCGCCGGGACAGGTTGCGCCGCAGCCAACGAGGACGCCGGCGGTCGCCGTACTCGCCGCGATCGCCCCGGGTGAGGGGCGACCGACCCCGGCGCCGGGTCAACCGCAACCAACGCCCGTGCAGACGCCTACCGCCGTGCCCACAGCGCCGGCGACGCCCCAGGCGACTCCCAATCCGACGGCCGCACCCACTGAGCTTCCGACACCCACACCTCAGCCGGACGTGTGTTCGAGCGGCGGCACGCCAGTAATACGCGAGAACGGTAAGCATGTGCGGCTCGAGTATGCGACTGTGCTGTCGTTGGAGGGAGACGTCCTGCTGGTGGAGGTGGGGGGAACGGTTACAGTACTCCGTCTGACGGCGTTGACCGTTGTCACGGGCAACCTCAGCGCAGCTACGCTAGTGCGGGCGGAGGGCCATCGGGAAGTCGACGGAAGCGTAACGGCGGACCTCGTGGAGGTGCTGTGTCCGGATTCGGCGAGGGGATAGGCGAGTGACGGGGGACAGGGCAAGCCCTCGCCCCTACATCGAGGTTGAGGCACAGGCGCGGTCGCTCCGCCCGATCCTTCGAGACGCCGCCACCCAAAGCCCATCAGCCCCCGGCTCCTCAGGACGAGCGGCGACGGGTTGTGACTCGCCATCCGGACAAGAGGGACGAAATAGGATCGCCGCTACGCGCTGTGGTCAGGCCTCGCGGGCGAGGAGGGTGCGGCGTCCTTCGACTCGCGCCTTCGCTTCTCTGCGGCGCGGCCCGGGGTGAGCGGTCGAAAGCACCTACCCCGACCGGGCGAGAAGCGACCGCCTAAGGAGAAACAGCGCCGTAGTGACGGCGCGGCGCTTGGTGGCCTGGCGGCCCTGGTAGAAGGTGTAGGAGATGCTGTCGGCGCCGATTTCGCCGGCGACAGCGATGTGCATCGTGCCTGGGGGCTTGCCCTCGACCTCGTCGTTGCCGGCGACGCCGGTGATGCCGATGCCGTAGTCGGCGTCGAGGTCGCGGCGGGCGGCGGCGGCCATGGCGCCGGCGACTTCAGCGCTGATGACGCCGTGCTGCTCGATGACGTCGGCGCTGACGCCCAGGCCCATCTTCATCTGTGTGGAGTGGGCGACGTACCCGCCCTTGTAGTACTGGGCAGCGCCCGTCACGTCGGTAATCGTCGAGGCGAGAAGTCCCGAGGTGCAGGACTCCATGGTTGCCAGAGTGAGGCCGCGGGCGTCAAGCATGTCGCCCACGACGCCCTCGAGCGTGTCGTTGTCGGCGCCCCAGATAATCGTGCCGAGAATGCGGCGGGCCTCCTCCTCGACGGGGGCGATGAGGACCCAGGCCGCTTCCTGGGAGTCCGCCTTGGCGGCGAGGCGGATGTGGACTCCATCCGGCTTGGCGTAAACGCCGATCGTCGGGTTTGTGGAGTTGAGGAGCGGGGCGATCATCTCGTCGATGTGGCTCTCGCCGACGCCGATCGTCTTGAGGACGCGCGAGACGAGGACGCCGGCGCCGGCAAGCTGGGCGAGCTTCGGCTCGACTTCGTGTTCCCACATGCGCTGCATCTCGGCCGGGGGGCCGGGCATGGCGACGATGTACTTATCGTTCTTTTCGACCCACCAGCCGGGCGCGGTGCCGCGCGGGTTGGGGATGGCGGTGGCCGAAGGGATGAGCATAGTCTGCTTGACGTTGCGCTCCGGGAAGGAGACGCCGCGCGCGGTGAAGAAGGCGCGCAGCCGCCGTTCGGCCTCGGAATCAACGAACATCGTCTCGCCGAGGACCTCGGCGATGGCCTCGCGGGTGAGGTCGTCGTCGGTGGGCCCGAGGCCGCCGGTGAGTATCAGGACGTCCGAGCGTCCGAGACCGCGCTCGATGGCCTCCGAGAGACGGGCGAGGTTGTCGCCGACGGTGGACTGATAGTAGAGGTCGATGCCGATGGCAGGCAGGCGGGAGGCAAGGTATTGGGAATTGGTGTCGGTGATTTCGCCGAGGAGGATCTCGGTGCCCACGGAGATGATCTCGGCGCGCATGGGGATGAGGATAGCACGAGGATGGCGGGAGGAAGGAGCCAGGAGCGAGGAGCCGGGAGGCACGAGCAAAAGGCGGCGTGAAAGGAAGAGGTCGGAGTTAGAGGTAAGAGGTAAGAGGTAAGAGGTAAGAGGTAAGAGATAAGAAGAGAGAGGTCCCAGGCTCGAGGCCGGATTCGAAAGGGGCAAGGAGATGAAGGCCGGTTGGCGCCTGGAAGCGTTAACTGAAGATGAACCGGAGGTGATAGACAAGGGATGGTAGCCCGTGGTTAGCTGAGCATGGTGCAAACCACTTTGCGGCTGCGGCGCAAAGGAGCCTTAATCTTGAGAAGATACAAGACGTGGGGCGGTCTTGTCGCCCTCTTCATCGCGGGATTGTTGGTCGCCAGCTGCGGCCGAGGAGCGGGGAAGATCGACGAAGGCACTGCTGATACGACCGAGCACATCGGATCTCAGCAAACAGCCGATATTCCTGAGATCGAAATACCGGCGGCTTGGGCCTATGGAGATGCCCAAGACCTCGCGACCCTCACCGCTTCGGCGGACGCTGTGTTCCGCGGCAGGGTTGTAGCTCTTAAAGGTCAGCACGCGGCCATTCCGCAGTCAGGGGCACAGACAGGGGCGCCTGCCCCACGCTGGGCTGATTTCCCCGTCTCCCAGTTCGAGCTCCACGTCGAGAAGGTGGTGTTCGGCCCATTATCCCCAGGGTCGACGACTACCTTCGAGCAAGTGGGAGGCGTACAGAACCGGCCCGACGGGACGCAGGTGAGGCTTGTCCTCGAAAAGGACGAACTTGTGGAACCTGGCGACCAGTACCTGTTCTTCGCGAAGATCCGCGAAGACGGGGTTCTCGAGGCGGCGCCGTTCGCGCGGATGAAGGTAAGTGGCGATGGGCGCCTGTCAGCAGGCAAGGGCTGGGCTCACTTGAATGCCCTGGAGCAGCTTTCGCGTATGAGCGTTGAGAACGCGGAGGGTGAAATCAGTGCGGCCGCTGGCCATTAAAACCCATATTGTTGGGCTAGCGCGTCCAACCGTCCTGTTGGGGCTAGTCGCTTTGACGGCGGTGGTCGCCGTGGGGGACGGTCTCACGGAGGGGCATCCGGGTCATCCGCAGAAGAAGCTATTTGATGGGCGCTGGTACAAATCTTCGGCTGACCTCACCACGAGCCCTCCTTGGTTCGGCGTGCCCGGTTATCCGTGCGACGGCGGGATAAATACAGCCTCCTGCATCAACAAATGGTCGAGCCCGGCCTACACGGCCATGAACGAATGGAACAGCCAGCCGGATACGGCGCGGTTCCTGGTGCAGCCCAGTCAAAACGCCAATAACGACGTAAACGTCTACTTCGTCGATTCGTTTGGGCCACCGGGGCTACTCGGTGTTGCTTTCTTCTACGACTACTACGGAAACAACTGCGATCCGGTGTACCCATCGCCGGATCCGTATACGCCCTATTGCGCTACCTATTACTACGGGGATGCCGTGATTGTGGACGACAATCACACTGGACCGTTTGCGCCATTCGACAACAAGAAGGTGACGATAATCCACGAGTTGGGACACCTCCTTTCCCTTCGCCACGAGAGCGTCAACAGTGATGAAAGCGTCCAATATAAGTGCGGACAGGACAACACGGGCTCAATCCCGCATTCGGTGATGGCTTACGACTGCATCTTCCCGCCTGTGTACCCCTACTACGGCGCGGGCGAGTACAACGTGCAGAACTGGGACGTGTGCGGGATAAACCACGCGTACCCGGACCCGGCATTTGGGTGGGCGGGCTGTATATGCTATCCGACGACGTGCTTGCTGTCGGTGTCGACGTTCCGTCCGTGGCCGGGGTATGGCTTGCAGTCCGGCTCTTGGGTGACCGGTGACTTCAATGGGGACGGCAGGACGGACCTCCTTCATCTGTGTTGCGCGAACTACGCCAATCTCTGGCTGGCGCAGGCGAATGGCGGATTCAGCGCTGGCGCGCCCTTCCAACCGTGGCCGGGCTATGGAATGCAGCTGGGTTCCTGGGTGACCGGCGACTTTAACAAGGACGGAAAGGCCGACCTGTTCCACGCATGCTGCGGGGACTACGCGATCGTCTGGCTGTCACAAGGGAGCGGCGGATTCACGCCGTCGACCTTCCGTCCATGGATAGGATACGGAATCCAGTTCGGATCATGGAGGGCGGGCGACTTCAATGGGGACGGGAAGACCGACCTCATTCACCTATGCTGCGGCGACTACGCTAACCTCTGGCAGGCACAGCTGGGTGGCGGCTTCAGGCTCTTCACCTTCCAGCCCTGGCCGGGCTACGGGTTGCAGTCCGGTTCCTGGCTGACGGGCGATTTCAACGGCGACGCAAAGACGGACCTCATCCACCTCTGCTGCGCCGACTACGCCAACGTCTGGCTGTCCCAGCTCCCGGGGCCTTCTCCTACTCCCACACCGACTCCTTCTGCTACACCTACAGCCACGCCCACAGCCACAGCCACGCCCACAGCCACACCCACGCCCACAGTCACACCGACGGCTACACCCACGCCTACAGCCACACCGACGGATACACCCACGCCTACAGCCACACCGACGGATACACCCACTCCCACGGCGACGCCAACTCCTACCGCCTCGTAGACCCCAACGCCGACAGCCTGACCCGATGTCAGCAGGCGACGAGATCAGCGGCGGATGATTGAGAGGCGAGTTCAGGCTGGTCGGTGAAGCGGTCGATCATCCTCATTTATCGCCGGGCTCCTATAGTTTGCGGGCGACGTTCAGGATCGCGAGCCAGTGGCGTCGGATGCGTGAACCCGGACGGGCGTTAATGCGCTGGCGGACGTTGCGGTAGAGGTATTCTCGTTTGTCAGGTGCCAGCGCGATGTGGCCGGAGAACGTGTTTAGCAGCGCGATGTACTCTTCGGCCGTGTACGTCCTTTCCCAGACGTAGCGGCGGGAGTCGAAGTCAGCG
>WNGD01001339.1_pt1 | contig 26803 bp, 21 predicted proteins | sample 5400671 | NCBI WGS metagenome assembly WNGD01 (sample SAMN13153369, study PRJNA577476) | soil metagenome | isolation source: 40 cm soil or saprolite under grassland replicate 2 | place: USA:California | collected 2016-06-15
CGCCAGCGCATGGAACCACGCGGGGACGGACCATTCGTTTGCCGGATGGCAAGCCGCGTCCGGGCTGGGCGCGACGGATGTCGTGGCGGGCATGGCCCCCAGCGGCACCCAGGTCATCGTCCGCCTCAACAAGTACGAGCCGGGCCGCGCGAACATCATCGTCTACAACTGGGCCAACGCGTCTACGGCCAACGTTGATCTCACCGGTGTGCTGAGCGTAGGCCAGTCCTTCAGCATCTCCAACGCCCAGGACTTTTTCGGCGCTCCGGTGTTCAGCGGCGTCTATAATGGTGGCTTCGTTAACATTCCCATGGCGGGCATTACGCCGCCCGCACCGGCGGGCCGCGCCTTCACACCGGCGCCAATGACCGGCCCGATGTTCCAAGTCTTCGTTGTACGGCCTGCGGGAGCATGAGCGTGGACTGGCTCTCCAACAAGACCCCGAGCCCCGGTCACCGTGCCAACGCCGCGAGCACGCGGCGATTGGCCCCACGCCTGGCGAAGGCCCGATAGGCCGTCAGCAAGTGCTCCGCCAAGCGCTCCGGCCCGTACTGTCGTGCTGCGCGACAGCGCGCCGCGGCGCCGAGCTCACGCCGTCGCTCCGGCGAGCGCGCGAGCCGCACGACGCGTTCGGCCAACTGCTGCACGTCGTCGAACGGTACAACGTACCCCGTGCTCTCGTCCTGTACGACGACGCCCGCGTCGCCGGCCGGCGTGGTGATGACCGGCAGCCCCGCTGCCATGGCCTCGAGCAGCACGTTCGGAAACCCCTCCTGATCCGACGTCAACATGAGCACGTCGGCGTCGCGACGTAGCAACCGCGCGACGTCGGAGCGATAGCCAAGAAAGCGGACGCCTTCAGACAGCAGCCCGAGCTCTTGCGCGAGACGCTCGAGGTTCGGACGCTCCGGGCCGTCACCGACGACGATACCGCGGACGCTCGGAGCCTCCCGGCGAGCCAGCGCTAACGCGCGCAGGAACCGATCGAGCCGCTTCTCTGGAAGGTGGCGCCCCACTGCGGCGATAACGACGCGCCCTGGTGCGGATCCGACAACCGCAGCCCCCGTGAGACGATCGAACTCTGCGAGGTCGATGACGTTGGGCACGACGTACACGGCCCCCGGCGCTGCGCCGAGCTGCTCGGCGTTCCGCTTACCAGCTTCCGAGTTGGCGATCAGGCTCGGCGGAACGCGGAGCAGCCATCGTCCCCAGCGACCGGTGGACGCCAGGTCGTAATGGACGTCCGTGCGCACGCCTCCGATCGCGATCGCCCCGTACAACGGCGCCACGGCGCTGGCGTACAGGTTGGCGAAAAAGTGCGTCGATTGGAGAACGTGCGGGCGAAAGTCCCGCAGCGCCCATGCGAGGGCAACGAGCCGCAGCAGCGGGTGGGACCACCTTCCCACCCAGATGGTCGGCACCCCGGACTGGCGCAGCTCGTGCTCGAGGGCCGTCCCTCGAGTAAGACAGTACACCCGCACGACCGCCCCAGCCCGACGCAATGCGCACGCCATGTACACGAGCTGCTTCTCGGCTCCGCCACGATCCAGCGTCCCCGCCAGCAGCGCCACCCGAAGCGACGTCGCTGCCCTCTTGCTGATCACGTGTTTGGACCCGTACCCGCGCCGTCTCGCGCCACGCCGCGTTGCAGCAGCACCGCGGTCCCTGCGGCGAGGAGCCACAACCCCTTGCTTTGAAACTCCGTCGTGACGAAGGCCAAGCCGAGCACCGCCGTCGTGAGCACACCCAGCCTGCGCAGCTCGCGATCGCGCGTGCGCCATCCAGACAGGGTGAAGGACAGCACGTAGCCCAGCAGCAGAGCGCCCCCTGGGATGCCGTTTTCCGCTAGGACCTTGATCCACCCCGCGTGGGCGGCCCTTCCCTCGGGGCGAAACGTCGTGGCCCCCTCGTAGAGGGGCAGGCCGATCGACGCCTCGGCGAACCCACCAGTGCCCACCCCGACCCACGGGTGCTCGGTGAAGATGTACCATCCACCGAGCAAGATCACTGACCGCCCACTGGTGCGCTCCCTGAGCGAGGCGTTCGGGTCCAGCAGCTTGCGCACCCGGTTGGTGGCAATCGCCTGCAGCTCGGTGAACTGCACGGACGCGGCCACGGTCAGCACGCTGGCGGCCACGAGCGCGGTTACGCGCGTCCGGAGTCCCCGCTGAGTGACCAACACGAAGATCGCGCAACCGGCCGCGATGAGCATCCCACCCCGGCTGTGGCTGAGAAACACGGCGGCCAGGTCCGCGGCAGCCAACAGAGCAAGGAGCGTCTGCCGCCCTCGCCGATCGGCAAGCCAAGGGAAGGCCAGGCAGATCGCGAACAATCCTGTGAGCGGCAGATACACCAACGCATTCGCGTTGACGTACGGCAGGGTCGCCTGCTGCACCAAGAACGCGAAGCTACCCAGCACAGAGGCCACCCCGCACACCAACGCGAACCAGTACAGCGTCGCCGCCCCAGGCGACGCGCGCGAGAAATACACCATCAGCGCCAGAACCGCTGTGATCGAAAGGATGTGCTGGACGCCAGCGACCGCATCTGGACTAATCACGAGCCCCAGCGCAAGGAGCGCCAGCAAAGCCTGCAGCACGCGGATCGTCCCGCCACGCCAGCGCAGCACCAGCGGCAGGAACAGAACCAGCACTACCAGCAACCAGTAGTTAAACGTGTTCCAACGCCACAGTCCGCCGGTCATGAGGAGAACACGGGTGGGCGCATCGAGCGTACACAGCAACCCTATCGCGAGCAACCCCAGCTGCGGACGGAGGACGCCCAGTATGGCACCCCCGAAACCCACCAGCGTGAGGATCGTCAGGGCTGCCTGGAACCCGATCGCAAAGCTCGCCAGCCAAACGATCGCGATCAGCGCAACGAGGAGGCGTCCGGCAGTCTCGATCTCCCCGGAGCCCCGATCGACATCCCCGGCCACCCAGCGCGGGACCGGCTGCGACATGGTCGTCATCGTGTCACCGGTTGCTCGCGCAGCGACACCGCCGCCCCCCACTGCTGCTCGCAGCGCGCACGGATCAACTGCGCCCATGCCTCGAGCGTTCGCCCTTCCACGTATGCCCGGCAGCGCGCCCGCAGCGCCGGCCAATCCGCCGTCGTGCTCAGCACACGCCGCAGTGCGGTGGCCAGGGCCCGAGCGTCTCCCGGAGGCACGAGCCAGCCGCGCTCTCCCGCGCGACCGATGACGGCGGGTGCGGCGCCGACGGGGGACCCGAGCACCGGCACCCCGTGAGCGAGCGCGTCCAACCACGCCTTGCAGAAGCCCTCCGTGAGCGACGGCTGCACGCAGACGTCTGCCTCGAGCAAGTGTTGCGACAGCGTAGCACGGTCCACCTGGCCGACGAACTCGATCGTGCCGTCGCAACCGGCTGCGGCGACCAACCGCTCTAGCGCGGCACGCTCAGGCCCGTCGCCGATCAACGTCAGGCGCGGAAGGCGCCCGAACCCCTCACGCCAGAGTTGTGCGACGGCCTGGACCAGCTGAGCGACTCCCTTCTCACGAGAGAGGCGGCCCACGTACACCAGGTTCGGCGTGTCCGCTAGCCCGCGATCGAGGCGGGGACGGATCGCATGCAGCTCGGCGTCGGTCAGGGCTGTGGAAAAGATCCAGTGCATGCCCGAGGCCGGCGGAGCGTCGTCCTCCCCCGCCGCCAGCATCACATTCCGGTCGCCCGCCAGCAGCCGCATGCACTGGCGCGTCACCCGGTTCATCAAGGTGGTCTGGCCATTGGACGTCCATGACCCTCCATAACGCGCGATCACGCGTTTGCCCAGCGCGAATGCCACCAACAGAGCAAGCAGTGGCAGATCGCCCGGCAGCGGAACGTGCAGCGCGTCGGCCGCGTGGATGTGCGGTGCAATCGCCCCAAGGTAGTACGGGAGCCGGGCCAACACCGAGAGCTTGCGTCGCGCATCGGTGCCGACGGGGCCGCGGAGCGGGACGACGCGCGCGCGCGCGGGGAGGGCAATGCCGCCCGACCGCGGCGCGCCCTGGACGATCACGAGAGTGGTCTCGTGGAACAGCGACGCAATGGCGGCCATCTGTGCCGGGAAGCCGCCGTACGAGAACCACGCCCCGGTGGCGTCTTGCCAGCACTCCTTGTACGATACGACGCACACGCGCATGATTCCTAGCCCCATGCGAGCAACTGGCGCGGAAGCGCATAGCGAAGTCGTCCCTGCGCGCGCAGGAGACGGACACGCTCGAGAAAGGGCCTCAGCCAGCGCTCGTCCTGCCCATTCCCCGAGCGCAACGAATGGGGGTGTCCGTAGACAACGACCAGTCCGCCGAGAGTGGCACAGCGGGTGACCATCTCGAGGGCGTCGGCCCCGAATCCGGCAGGCGCATTGAGCCGTACGCACGTGACGCCGGCGATGTCCACCGGAAGCACTGGGCCATCAACACGGCGCCCTAACAACCGATCTGCCAGGCGAAGATGCATCGGCCGATACGACACACGGCAGACGCGATAGCCTGCTTCCGCAAGCCCGGCGCAGAGCCGAGTCACGTCGATGCGGTCGGATCCGGCATGCCATCGTTCTGACCAACTAAACGACCAGCTCGGCACGTGGTCGAAGGGCTGGTTGTACGGGGGCACAAACGTCACGACCGGGCCACCGATACACTGTTCGAGCGCATCTTTGCTGCGTCGCAGGATCTCACGGAGCCGCCGCCAGCCGACGCCCGGGAGCCACTCATGCTCGAGACCGTGGCTCGCAACCTCGTGGCCGGCGAGCGCTATACGCCGGATCTGGGCCGGGTCGTGGTAGGGCCGCTCACCTGAAAGCGCAGCTGCCCCAACCACGGCAAAACATGCGGGTACGTCGTAGGCCGCATGCAGCTCCAACAGCCGCTCCGTGTTATCGAACTCGGCCGCTCCCCAAGCCTTGGGACCGCCGGGGCTCCGGGAACGGTCGCCGCCCCACTGGGTGTCGTAGTCCCAGAAGAACATGAGCGTCGGGGCGAAAGTCATCTCGCCTGTCCCGGCCGCTCCGCTCGCTCAGCAACGGCATAAAGCATGGCGCCCGCTCCAATCAAGCGCCCATACTGGTCGCCGACGCTCTGCATAGCGCGCCAGACGACATCCTTGACGCGGCCCCGAACGAGCTCTCGCGCCCATTCCTCCCATGGGGCGAGCGGCGTAACGAACGAGCCCATCTCCTTGACCAGGTACCCAGCGACCGAAAGGAGTTGCCGCAAGCTGCGAGCAGAGAACAAGAAGATGTGCGCATGCGGCGCGAGCTCCTGCGTCCAGCGCCGACCGAGCAGCCGGAAGTTGCCCGACTCCATGTTCGGCGTGATGACGACCAATGCTCCGTGTGGGGCCAAGTATTCACGCAGTTGTGACAGCATCGGTGCCGGTCCAGGGAGGTGTTCAATCACGTTATCCATTACCATGAGATCAACGGAACCCCGCCCGACGCCGGCCTCAGCAATTGGTCGGTCACTAAATCGAATCCCCGGATACGCGCGCCGCGCCTTGGCGATCCGTGATCGCGACACCTCGAGCCCCACCACCTCGAGCCAACCAGTGCTCCGCAGCTCGGCGCACAAACGCCCGTCGCCGCACCCGATGTCGACGGCCAAGCGACCAATCTCGCGTGCCTGTGGCGCTTGTTCCGCAACGCGCCAGAATCGGGAAACGCGGCCCACCACCGAAGGAGTGCTCGAGCGACGCACCACCTCCTCCCCCTGCGCGTAGTACTCCGTGTAGAAGTCAGCCGCCTGGCAGTCGTCCTGCAGGGGCGGTGGGTCAGTTCGATAGCAGCCACAAGACCCGCACTGGACCAACCCGAACCGTGGTGTGCGAAAGGTGAGACGCCATTCGTGCGCCCCACACCAGCACCGCTCACTCTCCATAATCACAGGCGTATCCCCTGCCTTTCCGTCCACAGAGCGAGCAACATCAAATCGAACAGTCCGCCAGCCAAGGCTCGAGTGCGGTACTCATCCTGAACAGGTCCGCTGTATTGCTCCACCAGCCGATCTACTTCTGTCGTCACAAACCCGATCTCCGCGAGGCGGGACGTGAGCTCCCATTCGCGCCAGTGCCGGGCGAGATCGTCGCGCAACCAAGCTTCGATAGGGAAACCGAATCCGCGCTTCGCGGCTGGTCGCGCGAGCGTGGGAGCCAGTGTTTCGGCAATCGTCCGTAACGGCTCTTTCGTGCGCTGGCCCCGCTTTCGCATCGAGACCGGAAGGTGACCAGCAAACTCCAACATCACGTTTGACAGCATGGGCACTCGGACCTCGAGACCATGCGCCATGGACATCCGGTCGACCTTCTGCAAGTTGTCACACGGAAGGTCTACGAGCATGTGGAAGCGGCCCTGTTGCTCGAGAAAGCCACCTCGATCACCGTTCCCGATCATCGCGCGCACCTCTGGGAACGGCTGGTCAAGGTCCGGGAACAGGTCGTCGAACACGGTGTCCGCGAGCAACGGCCCGAGCACCGCCCACTCCCAACGGCGCGACCAATCGATGATCAAGCCCGGAGCGTCGAGGAGCGATAGGCGGGCGTACTTGCCCAGCCTGCGCCCGACGGTGCCCGATCGACCGGCCGTGGCCGCGCCAACCATCCGTCGCAAGCTCCTCGGTAGGAAGTTGAAGCGGCGGGCCCACTGCTGCTTCCGCATCCCAGTGTAGCCGAAGAAGAGCTCGTCTCCACCGTCGCCGCTGAGAGCGACCTTCACGTGCGGTCGGGCCGCTAAGCAAAGCAGGTAGACTGCCAAAGCCGACGTGTCCCCGAACGGCTCCCCCAGCGCGTCGATGAATCGATCCATGAATTGACGATCAAAGCGCAGTTGCTGACCGTCAATCTCCTGGTGGTAAGTTCCCAAGTCATGAGCAGTCGCTCGCGCGCGTCCCGACTCGTCGAAATCGGGTGTCCCGAAGCGCACCGTGAAAGACTGGATACTGCCTCCCGACCGCCGCCGTGCCTCTTGGGCGAAGCCGGTTACGCTTGCCGAGTCGAGTCCGCCGCTGAGAAAGCTGCCGAGGGGAACATCGGCCTCGAGTTGGGTCCCCACGGAATCCGCCAAGCGGTCCCGCAGCTCGTGTACGGCGGCCCCATGGTTCTGCAGCTCGACTCGCGGCTGGTACTCCCACTGATAGTACCTCCGGTGACGAACCCGGCCGTCTTCCCACTCGACGATCTCACCCGGCTCGACCTGATGCACTCCCCGCAGCCAGCCCTGGGGGTGAACGAGGAAGCCGAAATGGAGGTACTGAGCGAGCGCTCGCGGGTCGAGGAACCGCGGCACCGCCCCGTTGCGCACCAAGGCACCCGTGTCGCTCGCGAAGAGCAAGTCGCCCGAGCCGCTATCGTGCCAATAATAGAGGGGTTTGATTCCGATGCGATCTCGCGTCAGGAGCAACGTACGCCTGCGCCGGTCGTAGAGGCCAAAGGCGAACATACCGTCGAGCAGGCGCACCATCTCGGCGCCGTACTCTTCATACAGGTGAACCAAAACCTCGGTGTCGCCTCGTGTCTTGAAGCGATGACCCCGGGCCAGGAGCAACTGCCGAAGCCCCGGGAAGTTGTAGATCTCGCCGTTGTACGTCACGATGACCGTCTCATCCTCATTGGTCATCGGCTGCTTGGAGCCGGCGAGATCGATGATGCTCAACCGAGTGTGCCCCAGCACCACCCGCCCGTCAGCTTCGCTCCAGATGCCGCAGTCGTCCGGGCCGCGACTATGCAGCGCCCCAAGCATTCCGCCGATGTCACCCGTCGCGAGCGACGGAGCAGTGCCGATCCAGCCGCAGATTCCGCACATGGTCGTCAGGTCCGCCTAGACATCGACGACCTCCGGTCGCCGCGGCAAGACGTCAACGGACTCAGGAGCAGACGCCGTCTGTGACGCCCAGAGCTTCCGGTACGTCTGGCAGGACGCGAGCAGCCGGGTGTGCGAGTCAAACCCGACCATCCGCCCCTGGTCGAGGACGATGATGCGATGAGCGTTTCGCAGCGTGGAGAAGCGGTGTGCGATGACGAACGTCGTTCGGTCGCGCATGAGCCGCTCGATGGCTGCCTGCACCCTCGCCTCCGACATCGAATCGAGGCTGTTCGTCGCCTCATCCAGAAACAACATCGGCGCGTTCTTCAGCAGGGCGGCCGCAACACAAATCCGCTGCTTTTGCCCTCCCGACACTCCACGGGCCTCGGGGCCGGTCCCGACGACCGTCTCGTAGCGAGACTCCATCTGCAGGATCTCGTCGTGCACGTCGGCAGCCTTGGCGGCGGCAATCACGTCGTCCATCGACGCGTCCGGTCGGCCGATACGAATGTTGTTGGCGATCGTGTCGATGAACAGGAACGGCTCTTGGAGCACGATCGAGCTCAGGCGCATAAGATCTCTGTGCCGGATGTCACGCACGTCAACCCCATCAAACAGGATCGCGCCGTCCGTAGGGTCAAACAACCGCAACAGCAGCGACAGCAGGGTGGACTTGCCGGCACCGGTGGGTCCCACGATCCCGATCGTTTCGCCGCGATGGACTACGGCCGAGATCTCGTGCAGCGCTGGCTGGCCGTCGTAGAGGAATGACACGTGGCGAAGCTCGATCGTGACGGGCCCGTCGGGCAGCGGTCGCGCGCCCGGCCGGTCCTGGACCTCCGGCATGGTCTCGAGGACGCGGTCGAGACGATCGAGACTAGGAATCTGCTGCCGGACTTCTCCGTACATCGCGAGCAATCCCACGACTGGCGCATACAGCCCCATCACGGCCATCAGCAGGCCCAGAAGCGATTGCCACGGCATGCGCCCGGCCGCGACGTCCTCGCCTCCGATGACCAAGACGAGAATCAGGCCAAGGCCTGAAACGCTCTCGAGCAGCAACCGTGCGAGCCCTTGCGTCTGGCTTTGTCGTAGAACGGCACGCCACATCAGCTGGGAGACCCGTCGGGTACGGTCCAGAATCTGGCCCTCTCCCGAGTTGACCTTGATCACCCGAATCCCCGAAGTCAGCTGCAGGTAACTATCCTGCAGCGATACCGCCTGCTGCCGCTCTCCTCTGGCGGCCTCGGTGATTCGGCGACCCAGCCAGTATACCGGGACGGCCCCGAGCGGCACCGCGAAGAGTCCTATGGCCATCAGCTTCGGACTCATTGCCCATGCCGCGACCATCAAGCCCACGAGTTGCGAGATATAGAGCACGAGCTGGCCGAACTGCAGTCCGAGCAAGCGGACGGATTTGGTGTCGTTGTAAGCGGTCATCACGAGACTGCCGCGGCTGCTCTTGTCAAAGAAGCGCACCGAAAGCGTCAGCAGTTTTTCGAGCACCCGCCAGATCCAGTCGAGCTCCACCCGATAGGCCAGGCGAGCGGCGAACATCTGGGCCGCGTACACTCCGGCCGAGCGCAGCAGCCAGACTGTGAGCACTGCCAAAGAGCCCAGGAACAGGACGTCGCGAGCCGCGCCGCCCGGCTTGCTGAGGGCCAACAGGACTTCGCGCAGCGCCCACACCATCCCACCCTGGAGCGCCCCTTGCGCGAGCGTCGCGACGAGAAACGCGAACGCGAGCCCGGGATGCCGTCCGAGCGAGCGCAGGGCGATCCTGAGTGCGGTCCACGTGCTGTGAGACGCGCGGCCACTTGTGGTCATCATCTCACCAGTCCATCACGCCACATTGTGGATCCGCCAACCGAGCCTGCGCCCCACTCCAGCGCGTCACGGTCACGTGCATTGCTGGCCGCGCCTTTCTGCAGCGCCTCCGCGACGAGGCTCGCGACACGCTCCCCCGCCCGGCCATCCGTCGGTCCGAGAAACGTTTCCCGCGCCATGTGCCCACCCCTCGAGGGCGGCGGAGTCGGCGCACGCGCCGCGTTCGCCAAGCCCTGGACCTCTCTAATCAATTCCTCCAGTCCGCGGACCACGGTTGCTATCCCGGCCTCGACAACGGGTGGCGGACCGTGGAGGCCGCCGAAGTCAGCGCTAATCGCCGGCTTCCCAAGGAGCGCTGCCTCGACCATGACGGTAGAATGTTGAGTCACGAGCACGTCGCACGCGCGCACGAGCGTCAGGCTGTCACCCGCGCGATGCAGCGTCATGCGCCCCGTCCCGTGCTTTCGCATGATCCGCTCGTACAGATTGCGCCGATCACCCGGGTGCGGCCTCAGCATGACGTGGATGCCAGGCACCGCGAAGAGCGCGGAGACCACGCTTCGGACATAGTCCGGACCGTGCATCGCTTGCACCGCGAACAGGACGGAGAACGTCGCTGAGTCGAGGCCTAGCGTGGCGCGGGCAGCGCGTTGGTCCTGCGGCCCGGACTGACTCAGGAGGTCATACCGAGGCTGCCCGGTGACCCTGCAGCGCTCGGGCCCAACGCCGTGACGGACCAGCATCTGGACCAGTTGTGCGCTCGTCGCAGCGAGACGATCGGCGGTCAGCCACCACCAGAAGGGGACATCCCCCGCGACGCCATCCTGCACGCAAACGGACGGAATCCCACGCCGCCGGGCTAAGTGCACGAAGGCTTGTCCCGCCCACGCTCGGTCGTTTCCGACGATGACCACCTCTGGCTGGAGTAGCTCGAGGGCGGTGTCAGAAGCCCATACGTGTCTCGCTTGAGTGTCGAACTTCGACACGTACAGATACCCGAGGAGGCCTTCCAGAAGGACTGAGTCCTCAGAGCCCTCGAGGGCCGCCAGTGCGGGGTGGTTGCGGAACTCCCGTTGCGCGTCGCGCCACTGCGCTCGGAAGAGCCCAGTCCGAAGCCCGAGGGCGCCTGGGGGCGCACAGCGGCACACGGTGACGCCGGCGCTCCCAGAGCGGGAAGCGGCACCGCTCGAGTCCAGCCGGACGATCGGCCCGACCCCGGCCCGGCTGATGGCATCCTCGATGACGCTGAACATCTGTGCCATCGGCGCTGACTCTGAGACGATGAGTACGCGAGGGCGAGCGCCCTCCAATCCATGCTCGCGCAGCACCCGGGCCATGGCATCCCGCGCCGCGTCCTCGGCCCTCCGGGGGTCGGGCGGCCACAGCGCGGAACAGTCAGACTTACCGAGACGCGCGGCCTCCAACAGCCGCCACGGTGGCCACGTGGACGTGGTCTCCGCCCGCCCCGAGACCTGACGCGCGAGGGCTCGGGAGAATCCGACGTCCGCCGAAACGATGTGACAAGCCCCGACCTCTCCCGCGTCGAGGACGTCTCCCAGGGCTGACGAGACAAGGGAGAACGAAGTCAGGTACTCCTGCATCATCGCGAGATTGAGCTGGCCCAAACCGACGCCGCAGACCTCCGGAAAGAGCTTGCCGGCCGAGCCGCCCACTATCTCGAAGGATCGAGCGAACACTCGTTCGTAGATGCCCTTGAGACGGCTGGTCGAGATGCGATCCACCGTCCGGACCACCTGCGTTTTGCGAGACCAGGCCGGACTCGGCCCAATCCCATCCGGTAGGTGGAGCAGCACCTGAGGCAGCCGGTCGGCATCATGGCTCCGCGCGCCGAGGCGTGCCGCCATCCGCCGGGCCCGCCACTCCAGGACGCGGCGCGCGCCGCTGCGGCTCTCCACGTCCACAACGAGGAGCGACCGTGAGGCGTCTCCCGTCCTAGCCGGCATGAGCGACGGCCTCCGCCCAGGCGGGCGACTCATCCAAGAATTCCTCCGCCCAGAGTTCCAGATTGATCCACTGCCAGAGAAAGAAGGAATTGTCTCCCTCCCCACGAAAGAACGACTCCATCGCTCGCAGCGCCCGCCGTCGATCGATCCAGCCGCGATTCCAGAAGGACGGCGTATCGATGCGCTCGCGCACCCACGGCTGAAGCTCGTTGCGAAACCATTCGCGTTGCGGAGTCTGCGTCGAACGCTTCGACGCCATGCGCACCGCGTCCGGCAAGAGCCTGGTGGCGGCGCGCCGCAAGATCGCCTTGGAGACGCCACACCGGATGTGATCTTCCGGGGGAAGTGAGAACTGAAACGTCAGCAACCGGTGATCCAGAAACGGCGGCCGTAGTTCGGTGCCGACTGCCATGCTCAACCGATCACGAAACCGCAGGGCCCGAGGGAGTTTGGTATAGCGCAGCTCGCGATACATCAGATTTCGCAAGCAGTCGGGGAACGGCCGCTCGAAGTCCGGGAGAGAGACTTGGGCCGCCGCCGCAAAGTCCGAGCTCAGGCAGTCTGGCAGAACGCTACTTGTGAGGTCTTGTCCTTTCCCCACGTCTCCGTGCCACGCAGCTGCCGCCTGCATCTGTGCCAGAGCGCGCATACGCTGGTGTGGGGTCGTTATCCCGCTGGCGCTGAGCTCGCGATCGAGCATCGCCCACTGGCCGGCGGCCAACAGATCGGCCCACCGGGCCGGCTGAAACCGATCATAGCCCGCCAACCCCTCGTCCACACCACTGCCATCCATGATCACGATAAACCCATGGCGGCGTGCCAGCTCCAGGCACAGGGCGTAAGCGGCAATCGGTGTCCCGGCGCACGGCTCTTCCTGGCTGACGCAGAAACTCTGGGCTCCGTCCGCAAAGTCCTGGGCCGAGACTTCCACGAAATGAGCGGGGCGGCCGGTTGCATGCGCCATCGCCTCCACGTACGGGCGCTCGCTATAAGTCGGGTCAGCGAACGCAAAGGAGAACGCCTCCACCCGAGTCGGATCCGGATGCGTCTTGTCCAGCAACGCGAGTAGCGTCGCCGAGTCAAGGCCGCCACTGAGGGCGACCGCCACTGGGACGTCACTGTGCAAGTGCGACGCCACAGCTTGCGTGGACAACGCCAACAAAGTCTCTTCGCGCCGTTCGGCATCGGGATGAACCTCGACTCGGTTCACCTCAGTCGCGAGGTGCCAGTAACGCCGATTGGGGCCTAACCGGCCTTCGCGCACTGTCGCCCACGCTCCCGGTGGGAGCTTGTGAATTCCCGCGAAAAACGTCTCCTCGGTGTGGTCATAGAAATCGCGGGCCAGGAAGTCGTACAGCACCCTCTCGTTCACCGCGCGGGGGATGCCGGCAGCGAGTAGGGCGCGAATCTCGGAGGCGAAGACGACGTTCTCACCGAGCCGAGCATAGTAGAACGGCTTGATGCCGAGCCGATCGCGCGCGCAAAAGAGTCGTCGCTCCTGAGCGTCCCAGATGGCCAGGCCATACATACCGACAAATCGGTCGAGGCATGTGGGGCCCCAGCGCGCATAGGCACGGAGTACTACCTCAGTATCTGTCTGGGACCGGAAGCCTTCGTCGGCCAGCTCACGGCGCAGCTCCTGGAAGTTGTAGACCTCCCCGTTGTAAACGATTGTGAAGCGGCCGTCCCGAGTAGACATCGGCTGGCGGCCGGCGTCGCTCAGATCAATGATCTTGAGCCGGCGATGCCCTAACACCACTCCGGACGCCGACCAGAGACCTTCGCCATCGGGGCCGCGGTGCTGCTGGGCCGCGATCATTCGGGCGACAACGGCCGCGTCGGCACCCGGCCCCACCATGCCCGCAATGCCGCACATCAGACTGCCACCGCACGCTGAGCCAAGAGCCACTCAGCGAGCCGCAGATCGAACGGCGTATCGATGTCTACCGATTCGTCGGCGTCCATGACGTAGGGGAGCAGGTGCTCGCCGTAGAAGCTTTGGCACTCCGTCAGCACGCTCGTACGGGTGCCGAGGATCGCCGGGCCGTTCCGAGCATAGAACGTCGGGGTATCCTGCCGGCGGAACCGGTCGAACGGCACTGGTTCCTCCCAGAAATCGCGCGCCCAGCCGCCGCGCACTTGGACGATGCTATACGGACTGAACCGGTGCGGCACGGCGACCACGCTGACCACGGAGTCCGCGTCTGTTTCGTCCATGCGCTTTAACGCCTCGTCAACATGCCGCGCCCGACGCAAAGGCGACGTTGGCTGTAACAGGACGACCACGTCGGGCTCCCACTGCTCGTGGTCCCGCAGCCAGCGGACCGCGTGCTGCGCGACCGCGAGGCTTGGCGTGTCCGCCTGGGCGAGCTCGGACGGACGGCGAAACGGCACTTCGACGCCGCAGGTGCGCCCGACCTGCGCAATGTCTTCGTCATCGGTCGACAGCAAGACCCGCGTCAGACGCCGACTCCCGAGGGCGGCCTCGCACGTGTAAGCCAGCAGCGGCCGCCCTGCAAGAAGGGCGATGTTCTTGCGAGGTACGCCGCTCGAACCCCCGCGAGCGGGAATGAGACCGAGCACGTTGCTCAATACGCGATCCGCTTCTGAAGTCGCCAGCTACAGTGCGCAAGGACTTCGGCGATACGTTCTCCCGCATGCCCATCCCCATAAATCGGCTCCGTGGGGTAGGGACCGTGCTCGATCTGCGTGACGATAGCGTGGGCGATCTCGTCGCCGTCGTGGTCGACGTCGACCACGTTGCGGCCGCGCTGGCGCATTGCTTGACGAGTGCCCACGTTGACCGCGGGCGTGCCGATGAAGGCGCCTTCCCGAATCGCGCTACTGGAGTTGCCGACGATGCACCGGCAACGGCGCATCAGGGCGATATAGACATCCGCCGGAAGATTCTTGAAAAAGTGAATCCTCGAGTCGTCGCAGTTTTCCCGGAACTTTCGCAGTCCCCGTGCTACGTCGTCCGACCCCGCATCCGCGTTTGGCCACAGGGCTATAGTAGGCAGTCGAAGGCGATGAATCGCTTGTAGTGTCTCCGTTATCTGCCGCTCACCATCTCCGTATTCGGTCGTCACCGGATGCTGGGAGAGCAAGACAAACGGCCGATCGAGAGCGAAGACCCCGCCGACTCCTTGGGCGAAGAGATCTGGCCCCAGGCCATTCTTATCTTGTTGCACGACCTCTGCCACGAGATCGATCCTGGGACAGCCCACGAGGTGGACATCCTCCGGCCACTCCCCGAGCTTGATGATGCGGTCCCGGGCCTCAGTGCACGCCGGGAAGTGGATGTGGGCGAACTTGGTGACCGCATGGCGGATGCTCTCATCGATCGTGCCCGACACCTCGCCACCCATCGTGTGCGCCAGCGGAATGTTCATGTACGCCGCCGCCAGCGTAGTGGCCATCGTTTCAAACCGGTCGCCCACGGTGAGGACGATATCGGGCTGGAGCTGTTCGAAAACCGTGGGGAGCTCCACGAGGCCAAGGCCTGTCGACTTGGCCATCGTGGCAGGGGTTTCGCCTTCGATGAGCATGTAGACTTTCGCCGCAGCTTTGAAGCCGTCCTCTTCCACCAGCCGGCCGACGTGTCCGTATCGATCCAGCAGCGCCGACGCCGCCACGACCGTCTGGAGCTCGAGGTCCGGATGCTGTCGCACCGCCTGCATGGCCGACTTGATGCTGCTGTAGTTAGCCCGAGAGCCCACCACCACGCACACCTTACGCACCGAGATCGTCCTCTCGCAGCAGGGTGTCCTTCGCGACCGCCTGCATAGCGCGGCGCCCGATGACGGCGTGCAGTCTCCGCGGTGGGATGCCGGTGCCCGGCTTTTTCAAACCCACCATCTCAGCGGTGATTGTCGCCCCGACCGGAATATCGACAAGGGCGACGACGCTCTTCTCGAAGATGCTTTTCATGGTTCGCAGGCGAGTCGCTGCAGCATCCTTGTCAACCGGCGACGCAAGCATCACCTCGATGGCCTCGATGCCACGGACCAGGTCGGCAAACTCTGCCGGCTCCAGGGAGTGAGCCGCGTCGCTGCCGTACATCATTCGGCTGAAGGTGAGGTGCTTCTCAATCACCGACGCCCCAAGAGCGACGGCGGCGAGGGATGCATAGGGCGTCAACGTATGATCGGACAGACCCACGGACAGGTGATATCGCTCCCGCATCGCGACCATCACGTCTAAACCGACCTCTTCGTAGGCGCACGGATACTCGGAGGTACATTGCAGCACGGTGACGCGATCGTGGTAGGAGAGGAGTGTGTTCACCGCCTCATCCAGTTCTGCCCATGAGCTCATCCCAGAGGACACCAACACGGGCTTTCTCGTCTGGCCGACAGCTTGTAAGAGAGGCAGGTTGGAAACCTCCCCGGATGGGACCTTGTACCGAGCGACATCGATCGATTCCAATAGCTCGACCGCCGCGACGGAAAAGGGCGAGGAGAGAAACCCGATGGCGCTCTTGTCACAATGCGCCTTGAGCTCCTCCCATTGGCCTCTCGTGAATGCGGTTCGCTCGAAATAGTCGTAGCGTGGTTCTCCTTGGAAATACGACGGGGCCGGCGCGCTTCGCAGCGTCTCCGCGGGCGCAATGTGGGTCTGGAACTTGACCGCGCTCGCGCCGCACTCCCGCGCCACGCCGACAAGGTGCTTTGCATTGCCGAAACTGCCGTCGTGGACTGAACCCACTTCCGCGACGACGAAGCAGTCTCCGACCTGCCTCGAAGAGCCGGACGCTCCGGCCGCCGGGCATCTCACCGATACCACCGGGCTGGAGGCGCCTGCTGGAACAGCGAATCCGCAGCGAAACACGGCTGCCTGCCGCCAGGCAAGTCGTTGCAGTCGAACCGCGCGAGGTGCAGCGGCCGGTTGAGATCGACGTTGGCTGCACGCTCTACCGTGAACGCAACCCGAACGCCCAGGTCGGCCGCGACGGCCCCCGCTTCGAGCGTCGACGCTTCGAAAGACCCAAACGGGTAGCTGAGGGCGAACGGTCGAACCCCGGTCCAACCGGCTAACTGGTCCAGCGACAACCGAACGTCGTTCTGTATGGCGGCCCGAGAGATGCGCCCCAGCGGGAGGTGCCGGTCCCCGTGGGTACCCAGGTAGCCACGTGCCGCAAGACCCTGCAGCTGCTCGACGTCCATATACAGGTCGCGACTGAAGACCGTCTCGTCGTCACCGAAGACTTGGCTGAAGCACGACCCGATAAGGTGGTCCGTGGCGGCAGGTGCCAGCTGGTGATTCAGGAGGTACTTGAGCTCGGCGCGCTCGTGCGAGTCCCAAGGGTAATTCGCGGCGGCCTCCGCAGGCTGGGTACCGAGCCGCACCTCAAGCGCATCCCTTCGAGCCTGAGTGTCGACCAGCCCGCTCAACGTTGCTGGGGGGACATGCGCCAGGAGGAGGTGAATCTTGTGTGCAGTGGAGACGGCGCGCTGCGCGATGGGCCAGGTGTTGACGAAGAAGACCGCCGGGATGCCCAACCGATCAAGGATCGGCAACGCGTGCTCGATCTGTTCGCGTAGTCCGTCGTCGAATGTGACGAGGAGCGCACGCTCCGGCAGAGACGCCACACCAGAGACGGCATCACCAATCTGCGCGATGCTGACAAACTCACCCACCCGGCCCAGCAGCCTCAACTGGGCCTCGAGCGCGAAGGGGGTGACACCGTGAATCCCGGGAAACGGGTAGCCGAAGACGGCCCGCACGTAATGATACACCACCACAATGAGCATCTCTTGCTCGGCATGAAGGTTGAGGATCGTCTAGAGCCCATCCTTACCGACGCCACAGGCGCTCCTGGCGCCCCTGCGTTGACGCCTACGCACTGATCGTACCTGACGGCATGTCCCCTTAACCTGAATCGTGGCATCCGGTTCGCGAAGCCCGGCGCCTGGCTCCGCAGCGAAAGTGTCGCCAGGGGCCACCAAACGTTCCACACCTGCGACGATCACCGGGGCCGCGACTCGGGACGTTAAGGACAACTCGCGCAAGTCGTTACGACCAACGAGCGATAGCGTGGGGACCGGCAAGCCGGTAGCGCAGGGGCGTTGGTCGAGCACCGGACCTCCGCCCGCAACCAGGAATCCGGTGTGGAGTAGTCGGCTCCCGACTAGTTCGGACGATCCTGGTCGCCGTCGGACTTCGTCAGATACAGGCGCCCCGCACGGACGAGGGCATTGAGCTGGCCGCGCAGCGCGGATGGCAACCGCACGAGCGCCGTGATGTCGTGGCGGCCCCCCTCGAGTGGCTGCAACCTTGTCGGGAAGAGAGACTGATCTTCGGCACCGCTCACTGGCCGGAAGCCCACTTCCTCCAGCCCTCGCGCCACAGACGCGGAGCTGCAGTAGAAGTCCGCATAGGCGACCCCGAACTCCCGCCCCGCTTGGAGGATGGCGCGCGCCAGCGCTGCCGAGGCTGGCGGACTCGCCAAAAACTCGACGACGCGGAGCACCGTTTCGTTCCGGCCGCGCACTTGTTCGAGCCGAAAGACGGCTAGACCGGTCACGCGACCGTCACTGCGACCGGTGGCCAGGCGAATCTCGTAGCGGAACCGTGGATGGTGTATGTAGCGCCAGCGGAGGAACCGAGCGTCCCGTACCGTGCCCACGATCGTCCTGGCGACGTGCTCCTTCCAGTAATGATCCCAGGCGGTCGCGAATTCGTCGCGCCAAGGCGTCACCTCCACGGCGGCCTCTGCCGCCGCGGGACCGAGCGCCCCGCTCTCCGCTCGGTAGCGCTCGCACAGGTGCACAGCGTCGTCAGGGGTAAGCCCCTGGTTGCAATCCACGAGCAGTCGAGCTGTCTGCGAGACATTCACCACGCCGAGCCACCGAGGCAGCGCGGGAATCGTCTCGAACCGCATGGCGCTCAACAGCTTGGTGCTGGCCTGATTCGCCCCCACCGTGCCGATTGTCTCGAACCCGAACTCCTCCACGGCGCGCCACAACCCCAGCGCTACGTTGTACCGGCGGTATTTCGGGCTCGCGAACCAGTGCGATAGCCAGACGCCAGAGGCGAGCGTCCCCTCCAGGGTCACTTGGCAGGCCGTCAGGCCGAACATCCCGACTATGGCGTCGTCATGCCACGCGAGTATGACCGTCGGTCCGGCGAATTCGCGCCCAGGCAGCAGACTGCCATCGAATTGCCAGCGGAGCAATTCCTCGTCGCGACTCAACACGTGCCCCGCTTGCCATTCAGCGTCGATGAAGCGCATCAGGGGCCTGACGTCCTGCTCCCGACACAGGTCGAATCGAATGGTCGGCTCTGCCGCCCGACCGGGCACGACCAGCGGGAAAGAGCCCTCGATGGTCACATCACTGCCCCAGCGACCGCAGACCCACACTGTGATCTACGAGCGCGAGCACTCCAGCAACCGACGTGCAGCGGGCCAGCTCGTCGGGTGGGACTGTCACATCGAACTGCTCGTCGATCAGAGCGATCGTTCCCAGAACCGCCACGGAGTCCCAGCGCGCCGCCAGCTGGAAATCCGGCCTCACCAGGCTCGCATTCACCTCGAACACCTCGGCCAACTTGGCGAGGAAGCCTGTGGTATGTTCTGCATTCATGAGCGGGACCCTCCTGCTAGAAAGAGACTCGGATCATGGCCGCCGCCCAGGAATAGCCGACCCCGAAGCCTACCAGCATGACCCGTTGTCCACCGGTGATCTTTCCCCCATGCCGCGCCCGCTCCAACGCCAGTGGAATCGTCGAGGAGACGGTGTTGCCGCAGTCTTCCATGTCGATACAGAACTTGTCGGGGGCGATCTTCAGCTTGTTGCGAAGCCGCTCGAGCATGAACCGATTCGCCTGATGGAACACGAAGTAATCCACCGCGGGCCCGCCGTTGGCCTTGCGCAGAAGCTGTTCCACTACGGGCGGGACCGCACTCAGCGTAAAGTTGAAGATCTCCGGTCCGTTCATGTACAGATTTTGCTCGGAGCGCCAACTGCCCCCTTCCGCCTCCGTGGCCACCCCCGTCTCCGAGGTCGGGCGACGTCGCAGCCCCCCGACCGGTACGATGAGCTGACACGCTCCCTGGCCATCGGTGCCCATGACGAACGGGCCGATCGCTTCGTCCTCCGCGTCGCTTCGGACCACGAGGGTCGCGGCGGCGCCATCTCCAAAGATCGTGCGCACCGTGCGATCCCGCGGATGCAGAAACTTGGAGTAGGTATCCGCGGTGACCAGCAGTACGCACGATGCGGTACCGGCTTCGACGAGGCTCTTGGCCAGCGCCAGCCCGTAGACGAATCCGGAGCACCCCTGGTTGATGTCCAGGGCGCCACAGCTGGTGCGCAAGCCGAGCCGGGCTTGCATCGTGCACGCCGTGGCCGGCAAGAAGTAGTCGGGGCTCTGTGTGCAGAATATCAGAAAGTCGATGTCGCCTGGGTCGCACACGCCGGTTTCGAACAGCCGCTGCGCGGCCGCGACCCCCAGATCGGAAGCGCACTCATGCTCCGCCGCGATCCGCCTCGTGCGGATGCCGGTCTTCTCAAAGATCTTGTCGGCGGTCCAGTCGCCCAGTTCGTTGGCGAGGTCTTCGTTCCTCAGCTCGCCCGCCGGCAGGTGAGTCCTGATGGCCGCGATAGCCGCGTTGGTGCGTTGAACATTGCTCATGACCTAGTCCCCTGCTGCCAACCTGTTAAGACACGCGAGCGCTTGGTCTGCATCGATCGTACCTGAGGGCGGCCGCGCTGAGGCGCGCGCCGACAGGCGTTCCCATACACGCTCGGGAGCCCGCAGCTGCAGAGGTGTGGCCGCATGCCACCAAACGTTCCAGATGTGTGACGCTCGGGAAGCCAGAGACGGGCGGCCTTAAGGTGAATCTTCTGAGGTCGTTACGAGGCCAGCAACCGACCAAGCCTCACCCCGTGCCCGAGCGACGAAGTCGGCGATACTCGCAACCGATCGGAAATGGTCGAAGTCGAGTCCTTCCAGGTCGACCTTCACGCCGAAGCGCCACTCGAGCTGCAACAGCAGTTCAACCAGGCCCAGCGAGTCGAGGGTACCAGTCTCCAGCAGATCGGTGTCGGGCTCCGGCACCTCTACCCGTAGCGCTTCGCCGACCATCCTCGCGAGCTGCGCTTGGAACGATGCTCGCGGACTCGCCATCTCACTCACGCTCATGTCGTCTCCACGTGTAGACCAGCCTCGAGACGCGCCGTACCACCTCTCGGAGCGCCTTCAGTCGAGAACAATTCCCGCAGCCGGGCCCGGTCGATCTTGCCGTTCGGATTCTTGGGAAGCGTCGCGCAGACGAGCCACCTAGAGGGCAACATGTAGCTTGGCACCAGTTTGGCGAGCGCAGCGCGCAGTGCCGTCGGCGCAGCTGCCCGGTCAGGATCGGGCACGTACGCGCACGCGATAGCCGTGCCCTCGAACCCGGCGCTTGCGAGCCCGACGACGGCGCATTCGCGCAGACCGCCCAGACTGTGCAGTGCCGCTTCGATCTCTCCCAGCTCGATGCGATAGCCGCGCGACTTGATCTGCGAGTCGGCGCGCCCGACGAAGTAGACCAGCCCGTCAGCGCCTACTTTCGCGAGATCGCCGGTCCGGTACATCCGCTCGCCCGATGTGCCGGGCGGTTTGGGCACAAACACATGCCGTGTCTTCGCGTCGTCCCTCCAGTAGCCTGGGCTGAGTCCAACGCCGGCGATATGCAGATCGCCGACCTCGCCGCGCCCAACCGGCTGCAACGCTTCGTCCAGCACGAGCAGCTCTTCGCCCTGGCAGGCGCGACCGATCGGAATCTCACTGCGCTCGTCCACGGGACAGTCCGCCACCGTGTAATAGCTGCTCGCGATCGTCGTCTCCGTCGGCCCGTACAGGTTTGTGAACGTCGCGTGCGGCAGCCGTTGCATCCAATAGATCAGCGTGGGTGTAGGCAACACCTCACCGCACCACACCACGCGTCGCAATGCCGGGAAATCCGCCTGGCGCACCACGTCGAACTTTGCCATGTAGTTGAGCGCAGAGGGGACCGAAAACCATTGGGTCAGGGCCTCCCGCCGGATGAACTCGGCCACTTTGTGTGGCAACAGACCTAGCTCTGGCGGGACGGGGTAGAGCCGCGCCCCGGCGCTCAGAGTGCAGAAGACGTCGAACGTCGAGAGGTCGAAATGGAGCGGGGGGTGCCAGGAGATGCGGTCTGATGGACTCGTCGCAAAGTATCCCCGAGCCCATTTCAGAAACGCAAGGACGCTGCCGTGGGTGATCACCACGCCCTTCGGAGTGCCCGTTGAACCGGACGTAAACAGGATGTGCGCCGGATCGCCCGGCCCGTTCTGCGAGTCGCACGCCCGCGCCGGAAACGCCGCGAGGTCGTCCCACCGGAACTGTGGCGCAAATCGCTCCGCCGATCGGGAGGTCTCAGACAGCCAACCGACCGCGTGCGCAGCGGCGAAGCTCGGGTCTCGCAGCAGCTCGTCGAGCAACGCCATCGCAGGATCGCTGGCGAGAATCCACCGGCTGCCACAGGCACCGATCATGGTCGCGACGCGCGACGCCGGACTCGAGAGGTCCAGCGGCACGTAGATCGCGTCGGCCTTCAGCACCGCGAGAATCGCGACGACGGCAGCCGGCGACTTGGGAAGCAGCAGCGAGACGCGATCCCCCCGCGCGACGCCTCCCGCTCGCAGCAGTCGCGCCAAGCGATTGCTCTCGGCCTCGAGCTCGCCGTACGTCAGGCGCTCTTCGCCCAATGATACCGCCACCGCTTCGGAATGCCGCTCCGCCTGGGCTGTGATAGCCGCCTGCAACAGCTCTTTCAAGAGGTCGCGCGCGCGAGCGCGAACTCGAACGCAGTGCGGATGTGCGCCAGCTCCTCCGCACTCGCCGGCACGTCGAGAATGAAGGTCCGATGGCCGACTGCCATGTAGCGAGCCAGCTCATCGGCGACGCGTTCATAGCTACCGACGAGGTATGGACAGAACGTCTTGTAGTTCTCGAAGGGGACGAGCCAGTAGGGATTCTCGTCCCGGTATTCCGTCCGCCCGAGATCGGAAAGTTGACTGTGCCACTCGGAGTCCGACGTCTTCATCGCCAGCTGGTGCGTGACCTGGCCCCGACGGTCCTCGGGGAACCGCCCGCACGCGACGCGCCACGCCGCTTCGGACTCTTCTCGCGCGATGATGCCCACCCGGATACCCGATTCGGCCTCCTCGATGGCCGTCCCCGCCGCGTATTCGGCTGCGGGCTTGGGGTATCGAACTGCCGTCGCACCAAGCTTGCGAGCAGCGTCCACCCCAGCCGCCGACGAACCAGACACGAACACGCCGGGGAGCAATTCGGCCGGGAGCGGGGGACTCAGTTTCAGATTGGTAACGCCGTAGCGGCCTGCGCGGGTGACCGGCGGGCCGCCCTTGAGCAGGTCCATAACGAGGGATGTGTACTCCACCAGCCGATCGTAGCGCTCGTCGTGAGGTGTCGGATCGTTCAGCGCGTTCAGGTCGTTCTTGAAGCCCCCAGCCACCATGTTGAGATACACTCGGCGCCCGTACAGGAGTGCGAACGACGTTACCAGCTTCGCAACCGAGTAGGGATGCATGTAGAACGGCTGCACCGCGACCAGCGGGGAGAGGCGCTTCGTGTGTGCCATGATCACCTGGGAAACCAGCCACGGGTCGACATGTCCATTGTCGGTATAGACCAGAATGCCCTCCCAGCCGGCGGCTTCGGTCCACTGCGCGATTCGGATCACCTGTTCGCGGTAGCAATCCGGTCGCACGACGTAGGAGGGAGGACAGGTCGCAAAGATCCTGACTCGTCGATCACCGGCAGCACTCAGCACGAAGCCCTCGAAGGGGTGGTTCAGCGCCCCACCGAGCAAGAGCCGGGCGGACGTGCCTCCAGCGAGAACGGTGGTGCTATCTCCCAAGCGGCATGGCGGTTACAGAGGCGGCACCACCGCAGGCTGATGGCACAAGGGCGGCGAAGGTGTCGCCGCGAGCCACCAAACGTTCCACCGCCGCGACGCCCACAGCCGCGGCGCGACCCGGAAGGGTAAGCCGAAATCCGCGAAGTCGTTACGGGCTTCGGCGCGACGCGCTGACTCGAGGCAAGCTACTTGCACCGCCCTGACGACGGACGTCCTCCGCGGCCACAGGAAGGCAAGCTCAGCATGGCGAACATCCGGAACCGCTACCTGTTCGTCTCCGACCTGTTGCTGCTCGCCGCCGCACCCTGGATCGCCTACACGATCCGGCTCGAAGGCGCGGCTTGGAGCGCCGCCGACAGCCACACCGCGTCCCTCTACACCGCCCTGGCCGTGATCCTCAAGCTCGGGGTCTTTCTGCCGTTTGGGATGTACAGCCGATTGTGGCGTCACGCCGGCGTCCCCGACATGGCGAAGATCATCCAGGCAACGGCCGCCTCGACCGTCGCGTGCGCGACGCTCGGACTGTTCCTGTTACCGACGAGCGGCCTCACAACTCTCCGGGTTCCGATCTCGGTCGTCATTCTGGACTCGTTCCTGACCGTCTTGGCCGTCGCGGCGCCACGCCTGCTGATCCGCGCCGTCGCCACGCTGCAGCGCACCCCGCAGACCACTCCCGCCCGACGCGTGCTGATCGTGGGAGCCGGTGCCGCCGGTGAAATGATTCTGCGCGAGCTGCGTACCAACCCGCAGCTGGGCCTCACCCCCGTGGGACTGGTCGACGACGACCCACGCAAGCAGAACGTCCGCATGAATGATGTCCCCGTGCTGGGCACGCTCTCCCAGATCCCGACACTCATCCCCGAGTACACTGTCGACGAGATCGTCATTGCGCTGCCCACCGCCCCGGGGCGAGTAGTCCGCGCCGTGGTGCGCGCAGCGTTGGATGCCGGCATCACCGCCCGCACAGTCCCGGCCTTGTTCGAGATCCTGTCGGGGCGTGTCAGTCTATCTCACCTGCGCAAGGTCGAGATCCAGGACCTGCTGCGCCGCGAGCCCGTCCGGACCGACCTCGGACCGGTACGCGCCATCGTGGCCGGTCAAATAGTTCTGGTCACGGGCGCCGGCGGCTCCATCGGGAGCGAACTGGCACGCCAGCTGGCGCAGCTGCAACCGGCCCACCTAGTGCTGCTGGGAAACGGCGAAAACGAGATCTTCGACATCCTGAACGAGCTGCAAGCGGCGCATCCAACACTCCCGCTTACGTCCGTGATCGCGGATGTGCGGGACGCGACGCGTCTCCGCAGCGTTTTCGGAAGGCTCCGGCCTCACGCGGTGTTCCACGCCGCAGCGCACAAGCACGTGCCGCTGATGGAAGACAACGTAGCCGATGCGGTAACAAACAACGTGCTCGGGACTGGGAACGTGGTCCGCTGTGCCGTGGATTATGACGCCGAGCATCTCGTCCTGATCTCGACGGACAAGGCCGTCCGCCCCACCAGTGTCATGGGAGCCACCAAACGCGTGGCGGAGATGGTCGTGCAGCAGGCTGCGGTCCGCCACGGGCGCAATTTCGTGTCGGTGCGGTTTGGCAATGTTTTGGGCAGCCGCTCGAGCGTCGTCCCGATCTTCCTCGCCCAGATCCGGGCGGGTGGGCCGCTGACGATCACCCATCCGGAGATGCGCCGCTACTTCATGACCATCCCCGAGGCGGTCCAGTTGGTGCTTCAGGCGGGAGCGTTAGGCCAGGGCGGGGAGGTGTTCGTCCTGGATATGGGCGAGCCGATTCGGATCGTGGACCTCGCCACGGACCTGGTGCGCCTCTCGGGACTCGAGCTGGGGCGCGACATCGAGATCCGCTACACCGGTATACGGCCGGGGGAGCGCCTGTACGAAGAACCGTTCTTCTGCCACGAGGAGGTGCTCCCGACGGGGCACCCCAAGATCCTGCGGACCACGAACAATCAGATCCCCGCGGATGTGGGATCGTCGATCGAGCGGCTCGCCGCCGCAGGGCGGGATTGCCGCTCCGACGAGGAGCTGCGATCCCTTCTCAAGACCCTCGTGCCGGACTTCGGTGAGACCGCACCGGCCGACGAGCAGCGGGCGCGGTCGAAGGCGACACCCGGCGTCCGAGTGTGGCGCGGGCATTCGCCGTCGCCGCGTATCTTCGCCGAGCGCGCCCTCGAGGATCGCCGGACGAGCCATCGGCGGGTTTACACCATCGCCGTCCTCGTCGACCGTCGGGTCGAAGAGCGCCGCCGCCCTGCTGACCGGCGGGTGACCGTGCATGTGGGAAGCCCGGTTACCGGCGACCGAGTACGCGCGCTGCCGCGTCGGTCCGCAGCCGGGACAGTCTAGGGCGCGGTGATGACGTACCGCTCAGCCACCACAGCCGAGGTTGCCGACCTGTTGCTCGCGACGCTTCGTCTTCGGGGTGACGCCAACGTGCCGGGTCTGAGGCAGCGGTGGGGGAACCTGGACCCTGCCGGGCTGGCGGCGCTCGCAGAGTACGAGGGCAGCGTACTCTGGCTCCACCAGCGCCTTAGAGAGCTCGGCCTGTTCGACGTGCTCCCGGCCACCTTCTCCCACTGGCTTGCCACGCGAGCGCGTCGCCTGACGGCCCGCAACCTGCTCGTCGACGCGCAGCGTGACGATCTCGTAGCGATTCTCAACGATCTGCGCGTGCCCCATGTGCTGTTGAAGGGCGTGGCGCGGCGCCTGGTGGCGGACCGCTACCCCTACGCCGACGCGCGGGCAACCAGTGACGTCGACGTGCTGGTCCCCGAGGAACTCGCGTTAACCAGTTGGGAGCAGCTCCTGAAGGCGGGATTCACTGCGACGGCGGGCCAGTCAGCGGGGTACGACGGCCACTTCCATCTGCCGCCCCTTATCAACGGGCGAGCCGTGAACGTCGAAATCCACACTTCCACCTCCAGCTGCTTGCCCGCTGCCGTCGCCTGGCGGCGCTTCGACCGCTCCGCGCAGCTCGCGGCGTGCCAGGGCGGCCCGACGCGGGTTCCCGCGGCAACCGAGCTGCTCTGGCACGCGATCACCCACGCTCCGCTCCCCCATCCGCTCGCCTTCCGACTGCGATTCCTCCAGGACGCCGAGGTGGGCTGGGCAGCGGGAGCGGAGATCGATTGGCGTGAGATCGCCAGCCGTTTCGGCTCCGCCGAGCTCCCGGACCACGCGCTCGCACGACGCTGGCTCGGCACGGCCACCCAGCTCAGCGGAGTCCCCGACACCGAGAACTACCTCGGCTCGCTCCCGGCGCTCGATCTGTTGCAAGCGTTGAGTTGGAGGCTAACGGTCTTTCGAT
>WNGD01005557.1_pt1 | contig 26770 bp, 22 predicted proteins | sample 5400671 | NCBI WGS metagenome assembly WNGD01 (sample SAMN13153369, study PRJNA577476) | soil metagenome | isolation source: 40 cm soil or saprolite under grassland replicate 2 | place: USA:California | collected 2016-06-15
AAAGATCCGTAGAATCGCGACCGTTTGCACCGGCACATATGGCGTCGCAGCTACCGGCTTACTGAAAGGCCGTCGGGTCACTACTCACTGGCGTCATGCGCGCGATCTCGCGCGTTGTTTCCCCGAACTGCACGTAGATCCAAACGCCCTTTACCTGAAGGATGGAAAGTTCTATACCTGCGCTGGAATTACCGCCGGGATAGATCTGTCGCTGGCATTGATCGAAGAAGACTTCGGGCCGCGCGTAGCGCTATCAGTCGCACGCGAATTGGTCGTGTATCTGAAAAGACCAGGTGGGCAGGAACAGTTTTCGGAGCCTCTACAATTTCAAACCCAGTCGCACGATCGCTTCGCCGATCTCGCCGTATGGATCAAAGGACACTTGCGATCGGAACTGTCGGCGGAAGCTCTGGCCGATCGCGCCAACCTCAGTCCACGGCACTTCTCGCGCCGGTTCAAAGCTGTTTTCGGAACGACTCCCGCAGACTTCGTTGATAGCTTGCGGCTCAGCGAGGCACGTGAGCGTTTGACGTTACCCGATCAGACAATTGACAGCGTCGCCTACTCGGTAGGCTTTAGAAGCGCCGACGCTTTTCGTCGAGCCTTCGAGCGGCGTTACGGCTTACAACCGAGCAGCTACCGACGCCATTTTTCTCCGCGAAGAACAAGCGAACATAAAAAGTGATTCTGCTGAAGACTCACAGTCTAAATTGATTCCACCCTGTTCAGCTCAATCAATTAAACTCTACGACTCAACTGATTCATTTGCGCAACAAATGTCCTGATCTGTCGCCATTTAGTCATAGGCGAAGGGAGTGCTGAACCAGTATGTTGTCCAGCGAGGACAGGTCAGTGGTCCGAGAGCTTAATCCTCGTTTTCCTTGGGGCTCGGATATTCAGCTGCGCGAGCTAGTTAATCATAGCGACATGCAATCGATGAATCAGAAGCGCCGTGTTTGTATTCTTATTTTTGATGAAGTCGAAGTGCTCGACTTCTGCGGGCCATTTGAAGTTTTCTCCGTCACTGGTGGACGCCAGGGGCTGACGCCGTTTGATGTCTGCACGGTGTCTGAAGAGACGAAGGTAATCAATACTCGCGGTGGCCTGAGCGTGAATCCGGGGCACAGTTTTGAGAGTTGTCCTCGTCCCGACATCATTTTGGTTCCCGGTGGTATGGGCTCGCGCCGAGAAATGAACAATCCTAGAATGCTTCAGTGGCTCAGACACCATGCGAAAAGCTCCGAGCTGATTCTTTCGGTTTGCAGTGGCGCGCTGGTTCTGGCGAAAGCCGGACTACTAAATGGTTTGAAAGCCACGACTCATCATGACGCGCTTGACGAACTGCGGGCAATACATCCGGACATCGGAGTTGATGGCCAAAGCCGATTTATTGATAACGGCCGGGTGATTGTATCGGCGGGAATTTCCGCAGGCATCGATATGTCACTTCACGTTGTGTCGCGGCTGCTCGGTAGAGAGCAAGCCCTCGAAACAGCTCGCTACATGGAATATAAATGGAATTCAGAAGACTTGCTGCCACAAGCCGCGGACTAATGATGCGGAAATAATTTGTCGTTTTCTCTCCTTATTTCGCTAAAGCACCACAAGGGAGGTTGCATGAGATTCCATTTTGTAACGATATCGGCAGTGTTCCTGGTTCTGACAGTTTCGCTCCGCTCTCATTTCCGCACCCTCGTCCGCAAAGGTAAAGAAGAGAGTCCGAAGCGGCACATTCGCACTGGCGAGGAACGATACAAGTGCATTGAGTTCTTTGTGATCGTCCCAGGCGAGCCACGGACTTGCGGCGATGATTGCTTGAAAGAGCACAGGCTTCATTCTTATTGCGTGAAGCGCAAAGTTCCCGCCGGCTGAATGGCCCGCGAGAATTCTCAGAGGGATTGTGCGGTAGTTGGCTTCTGTCCAACTGATAAGTTCTTTCTCGAAAAACTCCAGAAACCGATCAGCGTTACCGCTGGTTGGAAAAGATATTATTCGACCGTTTTGTTTGAAGTCCGCTCGAGTAGCATACAGATCGTGAGTCCGATCGGGATTAGTAACGCCTATGATGATCATTTCAGGGATGATCCCGTTACGCGCGAGAAAGGCGGCAGTAGTTCGAGTGTGAGCGAACCGCCATTGAGCATCCGTCAAGTACAGCACTGGATATGCCTGAACACTTCGTGAGTACGACGCCGGCACGGCGACGAAGACGGTTCTGTCCTCGCCCGCCGGAATAGTTGTGGCAGCTTTTTTCTCGTTCGGTTTTTGAATTAAGGTCGTGCCCAACCTCGCGCGCGCGGAGGTGTGAGCAGGATACGGCAAGCACATTAGAAGAAAAGCCGTAGCCAAGACAAAACGTCCGAAAAACTTCAGCCCGCAATCGAATTCTCTGTTCATTTCATGTCTACCACTATTACGCGCCCGAACGCGCCAGCTTCAGCGTGACAATGAATTTCTCTTTGTCATCGGGCGCGGGCTCAACCGTGCCGAGCCCATTCCACTTCCGCCCCTGGTCGTCCGTGAACTTCCATCTGAGTTCAGAGTCTTTTCCGCCTCTGTCGAAAGTCGGCCCCGTTTTGATGTGGGAAATCGGATTCGACATCCCGCCCATGCCACTGTTAGTAGCAATACGCTGACGCAAGAGATCGATAATCCCAGCAGTCGAGTTAGGTTCGGACATAAGCAGCTTACGCTCCCAACGGTCGATGTCGCCTTCCGTCGAGATCAGCTTTCCTTTGAGCCCGTAGGGGAGATACTTGTCGGCCATCGCGCCACGCGCCCACTTCGCGTCCGGATCCCAACGGTACTCCATACCTAAGGCAACGCGCTGGGCTGCGCCTTTCCCCAGCATTTTGGAAATGAGATGAATCGCGCCATCGATGCCCGAAGACAGGCCTGCGGTGGTGATTATTTTTCCGCTGTCGACGTACCTGGCGTCATAGACAACTTTCGTGTTCGGAAACAAAGCCAGGTCTTCAACCATTCCGGCAGTGCACGTGGCGGTCTGGCCTGAGAGCAAACCGGCTTTCCCGAGCAGGAAAGCACCGGTGCATACCGACATCACGTGACTCACTTCGTTCGACTTACTTTTGATCCACCCGATGAGCGCGTCGTTCTTCATCTGCGTTCCGTAGCCGCCGCCGGGGACTAATAGAACCTCCGCCTTCGGGCTATTCTCAAACGAGTAGTCCGGTATAACTTTCTGCCCGAAGACCAGAGTCAGTGGCTCCGTTTTTTCCGCAACTGTATGAACCAGAAAGCCCGCGGTACCGAACGCTTCCCACGGCCCGGCAATGTCGATAATCTCGACGCCGTTGTAGAGAAGAATGGCAACCTTAGGTGGACCACCTTCGCCATCCAGTGGGACCAGCGTCATTCCGCACTGCGGACAGTTTCCGGGCTGATCGAAGGTGAGCTTGTCACAGGGTAAGCCGCAGGGCGGGCAGACGTAAACTTTTGCGGTGGTGACGTCGCGGGTATGAGCTTCGACACACGACGTACTAAAGCCGATGGTGCTCATATAGCTCGCGGCGACAATTGCGCCGGCACTGCCTTTAATGAAACTTCGTCGCGTCAGCAGATCGTTGGTCTGCTTGCAGTGTTCATTCATAATTGTTTCCTCCTCCTACGGATACCTACACGACAACTGATGAAGTCTAACGAAGATTGTCGCGCGTCGTAATGACTAATTCACGACATTTCCGGCCATCATAAGACGCAATCTGCAATGACGACGGCTGCAGCGCTGACTTTAATGAAATTCCTGCGCGTACATCCACATGGGCGGTTAATCTCTTGTCCCCATAAATCTCATCGCGGGATACAATTGTGACTGGGGCATTCCGTTCAACACCTTGATATTCTTGAATACCTGGTCGACGGTCTTCTCGGGTGGTGCAGCTTGCATGGTCGTTGCGCTGCTGACTTGATCGCGCGAGACCTTTGCATTACTGAGATTGGTTAAGATCACGAAAGCTGTCGATATGAGGAGCCTTAGCGCACGACTTTGAGCATGCTTTGCTTCATGGAATTTTCGTTTACGGACTCTTTGTCCAAACATCGTAGGTTGCCGTGATGTGATCCCACTCGTATCCACTATTCGATCTGACGTTGGATGACGACGCGATGATCTTGTTCTCCTTCAGAAATCCCGTCCAAGTTGCAATGCTTCCGTAGGTGGTAAGACTCACGCTGAATGAGACGACGATCACATTGTCTCTGTTGGCCACCGGCGGGGCAGAGCTAACCCACCCAACGATGTCGAATTCCTTTCCGGCTGCCGCTCCTGACGGCGGAGAATATTTCCCCTTAAGTTGACCGGTGGCAGAATCAACAGCCGTTATGTTGATAGTGGCTGGCCCCTTTGTTTCATTTTGGTTTGTCCACCTACCGATGAGTTTGTTTTGCAGCGACGCATCTTGCGCACGGCTACGGGATGAATCGCACATGCCGATCAAGAGGATGCAGGCTGAGAGCATCAGCAACGTTCTTCTTATCATTACGCCTCCATCGCTAAAAGGACCGATGAACCTCTACGGGTTCCTGGTGAAAATGTCCTGGCCGGTCGAGATGTGATCCCACTCGTAAGTCGCATTCGGTTTAATGTTGAACCATGAAGTAGTGATCTTATTGTCCCTGAAGTATCCCGTGTAGCTGGTAATGCTCCCGTAGGTCGTAAGGCTCACACTGAATGAAATGGTGATCACGTTGTCCAGTTTTTCTCTGGGTTGAGCTGAACTCACCCAACCAATCACGTCGAACTCCTTACCACCGGCCGCGCCTGAAGGTGGAATCCACTTACCTTTTAATTGACCAGTGACCGAATCAACTGAGGTTATGTTCAGAGTTGCTCCCTGAAGCGACATGCCCGTGTAGTGCTGCATCCACTTACCAATAAGCCTGGATGGGATGGAAGTATCCTGGGCTTGGCTATGCGAGAAACCGACTAACACGATCAGGCAACAAGTCAGCAGTACTAACCTTCTCTTCATTCGCCCTCCCAAATTTGGCACCTTAAACTAACAGAGCTCGGCGAATCATATAGATTGGAAACGAACAGCCGAAGAAAAATTCGGCGAACGCGCCATTCAGGAGGGCGAATGAGCGCGGAGTGTGGTTTCTCTGGACTTTATTATTTCCCTGGCGCTTCTAAAGGATCACCGGTCATATGTTCCGTAATCTGATATCGCAGGAAATCGTGCACTGCCTTTAAGGCATCCGCGTTTGTGGTCGAGATGCGAATCAATGCCCCGCGCTCGGTCTCTTTGTACTTATAGCTGATTTCCGCTTTGAGCTTCTGCATGACTTCGGCTCCAGGCGGTGTTTCCGAGTGAACCAACATCGGTACTTCAAAGTTTCCTTCGCCGAACATCATGGCGATGTGCCGCAGATGTTGCCGGATTTGATCGCGACTCTGTTTGTCTTTCGTATCGTTGGCTTCAACCTGAATCGAGCCGCCGTCGCTTGCCAGGAGAAAATGATGTGTTGTCTTTAAATGATCGAAGCCCATCGCTTGGTCCCCACGCTTGTTCATCTCGTCCATTTGCTGTTGCGTCATGGAGGCGTCGGGCTTTTGCTGCTGTTGTCCGCGGATTATCAATCCGGTCGTCAAGCCGATTGCCAGGACCGCGATGCCAAGACTCAAGTACGTTCTCTTATTCATTATTTTTCCCTTTCTTCTTCGGTTTAGGTTTGCGTAAGAGGAGACTGGTTGATGAATGCCACATTCTTTCTGTGCTTCAAGTTAGTTGACGGAAGCTCTTGGGTGTTAATATTTCCAATCAAAGGCTAACGCAGAGTCTATGTTGCAGATCATTCCAAAAGGCAGAACCCTAGCCTCGCTCAGTGCACTAATTCTAATGAGCATGTGGAGCAATGCGATCGCCGCAGTCTTTTGTCCGCACATGAGTGGCAGCTCCGATTGCTGCCTCATGCAGATTCTACATCCGCATTCCCACGTTAGCGCGAGCAATGCTCAGATGTCGATGGCGCACATGGATCACATGCAGATGTCTGATATGCAGGATATGTCGGCGGACATGTCTGAGATGCAAATGGACAACGCTACGTCGCTGCCGGAGAACGATTCGGTAAACAACAAGGTGTTCCAAGTCGAGCCGGAGCTGCAAACTAACTCTGAGTCAATCACCCTGCCGAATGAACCGTGTTCGCACTGCATGATGCACTCACAATCTGGTGCGGGTTTTCCACTTCGGCCTGCCGTCCAGAACAGTACTTCGTACCAAGTCGTCGCCGCCGATACGACAGCACGAATAGTTAATACCGCTCCTTTAGCTCTCACGTTTTTAGACTTACACGATCATGGGCCACCGGGCTCAAGCTCGAATCTATATGTCCTCGTCAGCGTCTTCCGCATTTAGATCCCATCTCTGATCACACAGCGAATAACTGTGCGGGCCTAAGTCTGCGCGGTCTTCGGCTCGGCTTTTGATCCGAGCCGGTTGTCTCAAACTGTTATCGATCTTAGGGGAAAGCATGCACTTCAAAAATCGTTTTCAGATGCCATGGCGATTGTTTACGATCGCGAGCGTAATTCTTATTTCAGCTTTGGTCGCATCGGCGAGACCTGTACAGGACATGCAAAACATGCCGGGGATGAGCAAGAAGTCGTCGCCAAAGAAAACGCGCGCGGCAACCAGAAAGAGGACGCCGGCCAAGAAACATAACATGGCGAACATGCAAGGCATGAACATGCCGGGCATGAGCATGTCGGGAATGCACAAGCACACTCGGCGAAAGAAGCGCACTGCGCGAAAGAGGCCGCCGACTACAAAACATCAAATGGGCAATATGCCCGGAATGAAGATGCCGGCAACTAGGACGTCACCAACGCCTAAGCCTTCGCCACAACAAATGAACATGCCTGGGATGAACATGCCTCAGGCTAATCCTTCACCATCAGCATCGCCGCAGAAGATGGAGATGAATATGCCCGGCATGCAGATACCTGCAGCTTCGCCGAATCCCCAAGCTTCTCCGCAACCGCAGATGCAAATGAATATGCCGGGAATGAATATGCCTACGCCCAGCGCGAGTCCTTCGCCCGGCGCGATGCAGAACATGCCGGGGATGGGGAATATGCAGGGAATGGGATCAATGAACATGGGTCCATTGATGGTTATGCGCGGGAATGAGATGGCGGTTCGCATCGGTGACAGCGAAGCCAACGTTATGGACTTGGGGCAAATGGGTTCCGGTACTTCATGGCAGCCCGATACCTCCCCCAGCTATATGATGGATAAACAGGCAGGCGACTGGCTTTTAATGTTTCACTACAACGCGATTGTCGGAGTGAATGCCGAGGGCGGTCCACGCGGCGTTACGAAATTTGAATCCGCTAATTGGTTCATGCCGATGGCGTTTCACAAACTCGGGAAAGGAACCGTGCAATTGCGCGGCATGTTCAGCTTTGAGCCATTCACGTTTGCGCGCGGCGGATCGCCATTGCTTTTCCAAACCGGAGAAACTTTCAAAGGCCAGCCATTGGTCGATCGACAGCATCCGCACGATTTATGGATGGAGTTATCAGCGCAGTACACGATGGCGCTGGGAGAGCGCGGGACGTGGTTCACCTACTTCGGATATCCGGGCGAGCCTGCGCTTGGACCTCCGGCATTCATGCATCGCGCTTCCGCGTCAGAGAATCCTTCGGCTACATTAGCGCATCATCTCCAGGATTCGACTCACATAAGTTTCGGTGTATTTACGACCGGCTTCACTTACCGCTGGTTCAAATTAGAGGGATCAGTTTTCAACGGACGTGAGCCTGACGAGAATCGTTACAACTTCGAAGCCCATCCGTGGAACTCTCGTTCAGTACGATTGTCGCTTGCACCTAACCGGAATTGGTCGATGCAAATAAGCCACGGATTTCTAAGGCACCCTGAAGCTTTGGAACCGGGCGACGTGCGCCGAACAACGGCGTCGATTAGCTATAATAGGCCATTCAATCGTGGCAACTGGGCCACGAGCCTTATTTGGGGCCGTAATCACCTTAACAGTCCAGATAAAGTCGGCAACCTCAATGGCTACACTGCCGAATCAACCGTAAACTTTCTCGATAAGAATTATTTCTACACACGGCTGGAACTCGTTGACAAGGACGATCTCCTGCGGCTGGCGGAACGTGCTCGTTTGGGCATCGCACAAGCACATCCGAGCTTTCGCATCGGCGCTTACACCTTTGGCGGCGCGCGAGACATCTGGAATACAGATAAGGTTTCAATGGCGATTGGCAGTGACTTAACATTCTATTCGAAGCCGTCTGTGCTCGATCAGTTTTACGGAAACAATCCCGTTTCGTGGCGGCTCTTTCTGCGCACCCGACCGCCCAAGATGAAAATGGGCAGCATGCATTCAATGCACGGCAATGTGGGCGCGCCGCAAAAGCCGGCGTCAAATCCTTAACGCAGCAATAACGTGAGTTCAACGAGATCCCGAGCAGGCAGGATGGGGATCGCTATACCTGGGTCCATCATACCTCCCTCGACTGCGGCATTCTCCACATCTCAGCATCCTCCAAACAGAGACTATTGATCGCTCGCGACTGCTTGCTCAGCGATAAGTTCTCGCTACGCGAAAGCCAACATTGTCGCGACGAAGAATTGGAAAAGCGTTCCTGGTATCTCGATCTGCAGACCGCTGGTCTGCGGCTTCATAGGGAAATGCACCGCCTCGCCTTGAACGGGACTCCTTGTCTGAAACCAATAGAGCTTCATCCTCGCGGTCTTCGATGACAGCGCCCGCTGATACATCTTCATGCATGCGATCCTGACACCATTCCCACACATTGCCGTACACGTCGAATAGACCAAAATCATTCGGCTTCAGTTGACCGACCGGCCAGGTGCGATGGGGGTCGTTCGGATCAATAGGATCGCTTTTCTTTTTAGGAGGATTCCTGGAATACCAGGCATACTGTTGCAGCATTTCATCCGAAGTTCCATAGAAGCGAGCCGTCACTGAGCCAGCGCGAGCTGCGTACTCCCATTCGGCCTCCGTCGGGAGTCGGTAACCGGTTCGGTGCAGGTAGTCCTTCGGCATCATCATCCCATCCTTAATCTGCGCGAAGCTCGTGGGATATACCCACTCAGATTCTGGAATACCCTCTTGTTTACTTAACCAGTTGCAGTACATCGCGGCCTCGTACCAGGTCACCGCGATCTGTGGTCCATCTGGGTCAGGGGTGAAGGTCTGAAGCACTCGTGCCATTCGATCAGGACTTTCCGAGTAGGTAAACTTCGCTCTGACTTCTGGGTTGGCGTCGAGGAACCGCTGAAACCCACTGACAGTTATTTCCTTGTTCGCAATTGCAAATGATCTCGGGATACGCTCGCGATGCTGCGCTTCGTTGGGCGAATCGGACGCCGGCATTCTGCCCGGTTCATACTCTGGTGAACCCATCCGAAACTCGACCGGCGCACGGACAATCGCCATCGTCTGTCCTCCCTTTGTGACGTACCACTGTCTCCGTCCCGCAGGTTGTCCAGCCAGCTTGTGGTCGATCTGAGCCAGCGCATTCGCTTGTTGCCAGTCGAGCTTGCGCGGCGTCTCGCCCTGCCGTCCATAACGCAGCAGCCAATCGATTGCCCCGTGAATTCCTGGATCAGGATCGTCACGATACCAGCGGAGAAGTTTTGCAATTAAAGGTCGGCGAAGCGATTCAGGTAATTGCTCTCCGGTGTATTCACCCAAACTCAAAATCAAGGCTCGTCGCGCAGAGACATCTGTTTGCGTTTCTAAACGACGTATGACGACTGGAACATTCACACTTAAACGAGCCAGGCCATGAATTATGTAAGTGCGTCGGCTGTCATCGGTACTGTGACGTAAGAGCGACCAGACCTGACCGTCCTGCCCAAGTTTCAGTAGCGCTATCGCTGCCTCGGCTTGTTGTTTCGCTAATGAGTCACGCGCAGCCGGTTGATTCTTAGGGGGCATCGGCTCTCGGAGTTTCTGACGGAGTTTTCTTATCTGAGCTTTCTGTGAAGGATTTTGTGCCGCCTGGGTTGGGATGACACCGTCAAAGTGCATTAGCAATCCCACAGTCAGCAGTATCACAAATAAGAAATCTTGCATAAACACCCCATTACTCGTTGCGGCTGCTCCGATTCAACGGTGTGCAGAAGCCTGCGCCACGAACTCAGGCCTTTTTCTTCCCCAGCTTCGATTTGCGCGTGCGAAGCTCCTGCGCGAAGGCCCACTCATGACCTTCCGGATCTGCGGCGCGATAACGCCGATGGCCATATTCGGTATCCTCGAGTTCTTCGAGGATCATGGCGCCCGCTTTCTTAGCGCGCTCAAAATGTTTGTCCACATTCTCCACGTTTACGTAGAGGCTCTGCGTTGCCTGCCCGAGTTGCTTCGGATTTCGATATTTCATTGGTGGCCGGCCCATCATGACCATGTCCTCACCAAAGCGCATCGCGGCATGATTGATCTTTCTGTCAGGACCTCGCGTCTGCGCACCGTATTTGCGGAATCTGAAGGCCTTGCTTAAAAATTTCAGCGCCGCGTCAACGTTCTGGTAATAGAGATAAGGTGTGATGGCCATGACTATGCTCCTTGGAGGGTTTCATTTGTCTGGAATCGAAAATAGCGACGCGTCGATCGGGACATTGATCAATGTCTTCGTAAAGCGGATAACCGCGCCCGGATTTGGATTGCCAGCCGAGCGATGAATCTCTTTTTCGAAATTAATTCCATCAACCGTCTCGTATGAATCGAAGGTCACGGTAATTGTCTGCTCGCCCTCCCTATGCACCATTGTCTTTGGCAGCGACGTCTGCGGATCGAGCATCACGCGCCACTCAACACCACCTTCGGGCTTTAACACGAGCGTATTATCATCTTCGATGGTCACAGTGCCGTGGCGACGTTCCGGAAAGAAAGCAAAGAGCATGAGTAAGTGGCGACCTGTTCTTCTTTGCGATACTTCCCATCGGCGGTGTGCCATACCTTGAGCGTCCCTTCGAAACCGCCGTACTGGATTGTTGCCTCGCGGTAGATTGATTTGATCGCCGCGACCTTATCTCGACCGCCCACAGCTTTGGCCCAACGTTCTACCGGATTGTCGACGGCTAACGCGACTGACGCGAAGAGGAGTAAATCCCAGCGGTGGCTACCGGGTACATAATGGACGCAACCGTTTTCACGCGTTGAATCATCCAGACCTATCCAACACGAGAGATGTGCCATCGGCTGGGTCCTGGTCCAATAGGAATAGTCTTGATGCCAGATCACGACGCCACCGTGGTGCGCCGGTTTATAAAAGATCTGATCGTGCCAGAAGCGCACGGCGCCATTGAGCAACTGCGAGGCTGGCACGGTGAACCGAGGGTTCCACGGGAGGTCGTGCACACCCTGCGTGATACGCCATGCTCCGAGTGCATGAAAAAGAATCTTTTCAGGATCAGCCGACTCATTAGAGTTAAACTCGTAAAATAGTTGGTGACCGGGATGCGCCGGATCAATCAGTCCTCGCAACTCCTCGCGGAGAACTTCCACCTGTTCGTCATCCAACATTCTGATTCCCGACAGGTATCCGTACTCCCGGTAAAATTCCACTTGGCTCTCACTCAAGCGATAGCTCGCCCACTCTTCCGAAATTGAAGGTTTAGTAAAAAGATTGCCGATCAAATCGTGATAGATTGATAAGTCCTCAGTCATCTCAACTCCGTCCTTTCGGGCGAGCATCACCCCGTCGCCAACCGGGCTATCTGTCTAGAACTGTTGAAACGACCACAGCCAGACAAATGCGTTTAAGGTAGCGTCAATCGGCGGAAGCTCGGCGAAATTCAAGCGCGCGAAATCCGCGTCCCGGAATCTTTACTTTTATCGAGCGGTCGGCGGTTGAGGTCTCAAGCCTATTGCGAGAAACCAGATCAACCCACTCGGATGCACGCAGCTCCGGAGTTTTCAGCGGCCTGAGCAGCACTTCCATCTCACCGGAGTTGTGATTGATAACCGCGACACGAAAACCTTCCGGTGTGCGTCCTACCGCCATGTCCGTGTTTTCGTTGGTCCCAACAATATCAACGAGCGGCGCAACCGCGGTGGACGACATGGCGCCCTCAATTGTTGCCCGCACAAGTTCGGGCATCCGCTGCGCCGCTGTCCACGCATCTGGAATGATCGTGACGATCCTTCCCTGTCCGTATTTGTTCAATGTGATTGCCGCCGAGCTATCTTCAAACCTCGCAATAACTTGCGCTCCGTTTGCCGTCCAAGACGGGAGTTGAATCCCGCTTAAGGCGAAATGGCTTCCGGCTTCGACACGGTCTCCAACTGCGTCTTTAACAACTACTGCGGTGTGCGTTCGTATGCCTCCAGTCTCATCGCCGCCGAACAGCTCTTTTCGCTCATAGCTTCGGCCCATCGGAATCTGCGGCCCGAAAGCGACGATCACGCCTCCCTGTTCGACGAACGCTTTGATGAGATCGCTGTCTGTTTGTTGGAAGCCTGAGACGTTCGGCAACACAAGTACGGTTCGCTCTTTAAGCAACCGCGCGAGCACGTCCCGGTTCATGTGAAATGGATAGTAAGGATAGACCGACTCCTCCAACGGGGGTGCATACGGGAGAACATCCGCCGGCACGCCAAGCACGCGAAAGGCATCCAACGCCGGCAAAAAATAGTTAGGCCAGCGCTCAATGATCCAATCCGAATAAGGGAAATAGATCGCTATCCGGTTTGGCTCACGGGAAATCTGTAAGGCGATAAGTTCAAAAGCCCTCAGGCCGTCAACCACCGCTTGGCGGCTGCGCGCTACCTGCGCATATTTTTTCAACGGCAGATAGATGTGAGCGTGATACGAAAAGAACGAGATGCCGTCCGCACCCAGGACGATTCTCGAGATAGCCAAATAGTTCAACGTGCACGATCGCAATCTTATTCTGTAAACGTTTCGCGCCTGTCCCCAGCGCGCAGAAATCCTTTACGCGGCGCAGCGGATACTTTTTACGATTATCCGTACGATAGCTTGCCATCACACCGGCCTGGTAAATAATGATGTCCAGTTCTTCAACAGTGCTGAGATAACCTGCCAGCAAAGGGTCATCAGTATGTGGCGCGCAGGCGGTCAGAAGATTCGCGTCCAGACTCTTCACGTGTTTGCTGAATTCACGCACGAAAGGGACATAATACGTTCCGCTGCCCTCCTGATAAGAGTAGAAACCGGCCAGTGAAGGGTGATGCCGGTAGAGGGCGTACATCTCCGCCATAATCGCTTGGATCTCGCCCATGCGATCTTTGAAGTGGGACTGCCTCGTCATATCCCAACTGACCGAGAGCAGCACCGCGATCCCATCTCGATCCGCGCGACTGAGCACAAGCTCGACGATGTCGTTCACGGAGCCAGGCGCGACATCCGTGCGGGAGATTTTCGACGGGTAATAGGCCTTCGTCGCCGTGATAAGGTTATGGGCGACCAGAAAATTCCCGCCCAAGCGACGGAAGTCTTTCAGGTATTCTTCAACGTCGTCAGCCAGGCGCTTCTCATCGACATAGTTAGCGACGAAGAAGTCCGTGACGACCTTGCCCAACAAAAATGTCGCCTTGCCAACCGCCAACGGATTTGTCATCTCGCCCGTCCAAGCATGAACGACGTACAAGCCGGAAGGCGCATTCTCTGCGATCTTAATCTCAGCGCCATAAACATCCGCTTGTCCCCTCACCGTTTCTAAGGACAAGTTTTCAATGCCGGCTGTCGGCCTCAGCAGCACAGCGCGAACCGGACTTTCGGCAGATTCGTGTTCACGGTGAACTTGTATTTTGACCTCGATGGTTTCACCGCGCCGCGCTTTTGAGCGAGAGACTGAAACGCGAAGACCGTCGTTCTGTGAAGCGACGGCAGTACTTACCGCGCATAGCATCAACACCACAACCAAGTGGCAGGCAAGACCCAGCCCCAAAGGGATCTTGTTTTTCGCGTTGCGCTGTCTGTTCATAGTCAAGTTTGCCGCCAACTACTCCATCGCAATCACGGTGTAAATTGGTGCATCTGGATTTGTAATAATGATGCGTCGGTTGTTGCGGGTGACCGAAAGTATTTCTTGACTCGCCGAACCGGGCGCGTGAAAGGTTGCAGTTTTGATTGACCCTGCAGATCAGGTGAACAAATTCGACACTCGGCCTCCGCGCTTTAGCATTCGCTCAACGCAGAGCAGGTTCAGCATCAAATGGCGCGGGTGATGATAATTCTCCACGCGCTTCGCGCGCGTTTTGAACTCCTCAAACTCGACTTTGCGATTGCCCGCATACATCCACAACGGCGAGCCGGGTTTCTTCATCTTCAATGGAAACGTTTTCTGCACATAGTCAAAGGCTTGATGGAACATCTCACGCGCCCAATTTGCGCCTGTATGCTCAAAAATGAAAAGACTGCCGATTAGAACTTCTTCCTGGGCCCAAAGAACTTTATCCAGCGTCCAGGAGTTCTGTTCGACACTCATCAAGTTTCGGAATACACCGCCGAAAACGTCATCCCAAGCTACTTCGACGTGGCGGCGGAATCTTGCCGCGAATGTGTCGAACAGTTTCTTGTCTTTCAGCCGCGCCGCTTCGAACAGCATCATCCATAGAGTTTCAATGCAATGTCCCGTATAAACGAGTTGCGCGTATTCGTTGGTCGGACGCGATAAATCGTGGTTGAGTAGTTCGTTGTTCAAGCGAAACGCGGGATTGTAATGATGATTCAAAACCGCATCAACCGAACGTTTCGCAATCTTTTCTATTTCCGCATCAGCACGCATTTGCAGCATCTGGGTCGTCGCGCGAATCAAAACCATCCACACGCCTTGAATCCTTGCGCCGGGAAACGGACGCGCATCCTTTCCGAGATATGTTTGACCGATGTTCGGGCGATAATCTTCGCGGTCATAAAGTCGCACGCAGTTCAACACAAGCTGTTTTGCCAGATCCCAATATTGGCTCTGCCTTGTCGCTTTTGCGTATTCGGCCAAACCTTCGCCGATGAACAGGTCGCCGTAAATTTCGCCGTCGGCGCTGGCCAATGGTTTTCCGTCACGCGTTAATTCTTTCGCCCAAAGGGCGTATGCATCCTGCGGCTTGATTTTTAAGATAAATTCTACCGAACGCCGCGCTACTTCGAGATACCTCTCTTCCTTAGCAAGGTTGTTGTAGAGAAATGCATAAACCCAAATGCCGCGCCCTTCAAACCAACTCAGTTTGTTGTCATTAACACGCTCGCCCGTGTAATCCGTGTTGCACATGAAGCCGCCGTACTTATGGTCAATCACGTATCTCTCCATGAACGGCAGGAAATCGTTAAAGAGATCGCGCCTATATTGCTCTTTGAGTTCTCGCAAAAATGGTCCGGCCAATTTCGTGGCGCCGCCGGATGGAATGGGCCGGGCACGCAGTTCCTGACTCACTCCGCTAAGCGGCGTCCCCACCAATAACGCCCCGACGGATGCGCTTAAGAACTTTCGTCTGTCCATGTCTTGAACGCTTTCGTGCCCGAGTCGCTCTTCGAAGTTTGCTTCCGTGTGTTCATACATCGTTGCACCTACCCCGCAGTCGCCAGTAACTCGCGCGCACCTTGCCGAACTTTACGCATCGCTGCAAGCGCGTCATCGATCCACTCAAGGTCAGCTAGCAAAGCGTTTTGCGGCAGCCAGACAGACGACTTGCAGTAGGCTTCCGCCTCAGGACATGGATGAATAATGTGTGCGTGCTGTTTGAAGAGTCCGTTCCGATAGATCGGCTGCGGGTATCCGGCGCTAACGGGCAGTCCTTCAGCTTGCAAAGCCTCCAAGACTTTGGCGCGAGGGGCATTGTCAAAAGCGCCCTCATCCAATCTCATCGAGAAGAGATGATACCCGTGTGCCGTCACACGCTCGTCAAGCATCTGGGGCGTTGGTTTAAGACCTTCAAGTTCCCTTAATCCGGCGCGCAGGCGCGCGGCTCGTTCCATGCGTGTCTCAACCTGCTGCGGTAGCCGTTCGAGTTGACGGAGCAAAAGCGCGGCTTGAAACCCTGTCAGACGAGCGTTAGTTCCGAGCGTGACGTGCTCGTACCAAGCTCCGCCGGCTCGTCTCCCTTGATTGCTGATCGAACGCGCACTCTCGGCCAATTCTGCATTGTTGGTAGTGTGGATGCCGCCTTCGCCAGCCGTCATGTTCTTCGACCCCTGAAAGCTAAACGATCCAAACTGGCCGAAACTCCCCACACGACGCCCCTTCCATGCGGCCCCGTGCGCGTGCGCGCAATCTTCGATCACGACGAGATTGTGTCGCTCACACAGTGCCGTGAATCTGTCCATGTTTGCGGGACAACCGGCGAAGTGAACGAGGACGACGGCGCGCGTTCGCTCGTTGATGGCTTCTTCGACCGCCTCCGGATTGAGATTGATCGTCTGCGTATCAATATCAGCAAACACCGGAACGGCCCCGACGCGCGCAATTGCGGTCGCGGAAGCGACGAAGGTGATGGGCGGGACGATCACCTCATCGCCCGGACGAATTCCGCAGGTGATCAGCGCAATCTCAAGCGAAACCGTGCCGTTGGCGGTGGCGATGCCATACCTCGTCCCGTGATACTCGGCGAAGCGCCGCTCCAATTCGCCGACAGCTTCGTGATATCCGCCCCAGGTCCTGCTTTCCAGCACGTCGAGCAGGGCTTGGCGGTCAGACTCATCGAAGATGGGCCAAGCAGGCTGCTCTCTTTTGAGCGTCGCCGCGCCGCCGAGCAAAGCAAGTTGCGCATCCGTATGTTCCTGTAGTCTCTGTTTTGACATGGCTTTCTTTCCGAAAAATGTTTTTGAAGCCGCGGCATGAGCGCGGCGGGATTTACATCATCTTAACGTCATTGAGATTCCCGTCAGCCGCACAAACGTCAAGCAGACGCAATGCCGAAGCTGCGAGCACCGCCGCTCCAACCGGCAAAGCGTCTTCATCCAAGTCGAATAAAGGACTATGCCACACAGGATGCGGCACACGCGGACTCGTCACGCCTAACCAGAACATCGCGCCCGGCACGCTTGCCGTCATATATCCGAAATCTTCCGCCCACGAATCGAACGGCAGATCAACAACGCGCTCCGCTCCGAGCGCCTCTCTGGCCGCCGCGCGAATCGTCTCCGTCACCCTCGCGTCATTGTTTGTGACGCGGTAGCCTTCCCATACTTGTAGCTCGCACGTCGCGCCGAGCGCGTTTCCAACATCGAGGGCACGTTCGAGTTCCTCGAGGAGGCGCTGCCGCGCGTCGCCTCCCGTGGTGCGAATCGTGCCGCCGAGTTCGACGCGCTCGGCAATCACGTTTTCCTTTACGCCGCCGTGAATCGTAGTGATGCTGATTACCGCTGGCGACATAGCGGGTAGCCGACGCGTTATGACCTGGTGAATGGCGTTGATTACTTGTGCCGCGATAGCAATCGCATCAATCCCTTCTTCCGGATGCGCACCGTGCGCCGCGCGCCCCAAAATCGTGATCTTGATAGTGTCGTTTGCTGCCAGAGCAGGGCCAGCCGTAACGCCGATGGACCCGACCGGCAACGCCCGCGTGTGCAGCGCGATGATAGCCGCCACACCGTTGAGCGCTCCCTCATCGATCATACGCATTGCGCCGCTCCTGCCTTCTTCATCTTTCTGCTCTTCAGAGGGCTGGAAGAGAAAGCGCACTGTGCCGTGGACTGAAGATTTCGCCAGCAACATGGCAGCGCCAAGCGCGCAGGCAACATGCGCATCATGCCCGCAAGCGTGCATCATGTTTGGGACATTTGAAGCGAACGGCAGTCCGGTCGCCTCCGCAATCGGCAGCGCGTCCATGTCGGCGCGAATCGCCACTACGGGCGTTCCCTCGCCGAGTTCGCCAACGACGCCGGTCTTCGCCACGCCACAACGCACACGCACTCCTAGTTCATTAAGCGTCGCCGCGACAAGACGCGCGGTTTCGTGCTCGTGAAACCCATACTCAGGATGCGCGTGGATTTGACGGCGGATTGAGATCAAACTTTCTCGCAGCCGCTCGGCTTCAAGCTTCAAAGCTATTACGTTTTCACTTCCACGTAACGATGTTTCGGTCATTTCTCACTTGCTAAGACTTATCGAAGTTCAGCGGAACACGCTTCCACTGTTTGAATGAGTTCCCCAACCAGCGGGGCGCGCACCCCGCCGTCTGCACGACCGGAGATGCGCGCGGCGCGGCCCACGTGAAACTCACGAATACCGGTCGCCTCGCGAACCGCCCTGATCGCTTCTCTATTCAACCCACCACCGGCGAGGATGTTTATCTGAGGTCGCGCCGCTCGCTCATAGCGTGAGAGCCGGGCAATCTTTTGCGGCCAGTCGCCGCTCCCGCCGCTCGCTAGAATCCGATCTACTTGCGCGATCCGTTTGAGTTTTTCGATAGAAGCGAACGGATCTATCGTCTCCTCAAAGGCATGGTGAAACGTCGCTTTCAAGGCCGGCGCGCACGCGAGGACGCACTGCGTCAGATCAACGTCTATCTCTCCGTCGCACAGAAAGCCGAGCACCACGCCGTCTATCTGAAGCGCCGACAAATCGTGTGCAGATTTACAGAGCTTTTCGATCTCAGCCTCGCCGCCGATTGTGTAACCATCGCTCTCGCGTAGCATCACACGCACGGGCACGGACACGGCGGCGACAATATCCCGCACCAGTTCAAGCGGAGGCGTCAGGCCACCCCGCTCAAAATCCCTGATGATTTCCAAGTGACTTGCTCCGCCTCTCTCCGCTTCAATCGCATCAGCGACGGAACAAGCGATGACTTCCAGAATTGGCGTCACGCAACTCCTTCGCTTCGGGGTAGTTGTGGCCACCGGCGCCACGCGCATCCACGTCCAGATACCTGATGCGCCCCTGGTAACGACTTAAGATCACGCTCAGAGTCTCTTCGCTCACGCCTTCAACATTGGCGCTAGGCAGAACCGGCACGCTCTCTCCGCGTCGTAAAAGCTCGACGACCGCCTCGATAATGATGGAGTTAATAATGGCCGCGCCCGCGACTGTAGATGAAGGGCCGATGCGCGACGCGAGGCCGGGCAGTGTGAGCAGCGCATCCCCCGCAGGCACGCAGTTGTCAATCGAAATGTCGGCGAGTTGGTAAAGTTTTTTGCCGGAAGAGTGACGCGAGGCGGACGGCTTCGACTGCTCAAGATTCGTAATGGCGATAACCTTCACGCCGCGCGCCTGCATCTCAAGCGCCATCTCGATGGGCGCGGCATTACGCCCGGAATTAGAGATAATGATTGCTACATCTTCAGCTCTGACCTGCTCACGCTCGATCAAGGAACGCGCCAGTCCGCTCTCCTGCTCGGAGCGCGTGCTTTCCAGCGCGCCCTTGAGGAAGATCAAACGCTCATCGAGTATCGGGTTGACGGCGGCGATACCGCCGGCGCGAAAGAAGGCTTCGTCGGCGATCGTGTGTGAATGGCCTGTCCCGAAAGTGTGAACGATGCCGCCTGCTGAAAGCGCATCGGCGATTAGTCTCGCGGCCTTCTCGATGTTGCTTCTCTGCTCGCGCTTGATTCGCTCGAGCACCGCCTGTAAACCATCAATGTATTCGACGGATGTCACGCTGCTTTTCCTTTCCCTGGCCGCTTACACTTCTCAATTAAGGATTGACTTATCAAACTACAGCAACAAATGGTTCCAGCTCACCGTGAAGCAGTTCTTTCTTCGAGCGCGGCGAACACGTTTGCATCCACTCGCCATTCCAGAGCTTGGCATCCGAGCAAGTACGCGCCGACGACCGGCTCGAATCGTGGCCGCACAATCGCGATGTTTGGGAAGCGATCTCTGAGCGCATCGCCGAAACGTTCCCGCACCAGCGCGCACGCCTCGAGCACCGATCCTTGGTACGAGACCAAAATTTCAGTACCGGTGAAATCGAGTTGCCGGATGGCCGCCGCGACGCTTTCGGCAAGCTCTTCCCCCGCCTGTGAGAAGATTGTTCGCGCTACCTCATCTCCTGCCACAGCCGCCTCGTATGCGATGCTGCTGAGCGCGGCAATCTCACGCGGCTCCATTCCTTCGACGTACACGCGCGACACCGTTTCTCTGAATTCATACAGGCCGAGCCCTCTAAGGAGCGCTTCCGGCAGAGATGTTTTGGGGCCGCGCCCGTCGTATTCTCTCGCGGCCGCTCTGAGAGACATCTGCCCAATCCGATATGCGCTCCCCTCATCCCCATAGACCGGCCCCCACCCGCCGACTTTCACGCGCTTGCCGCCCGAGCCGATGCCTAAGATTGCCGAGCCCGTGCCGGCTAACGCGATCACCCCTTCATGCATTCCGAGTGCCCCGGCGTGTGCGATGACCATATCGCCGCTGATGACAGCGTGAGCGAAGCCCAGCTCGCGCAACAACTCTTCCATTACAGGCGCGTCCGCGCCATCGAAGTCAACGCCGGCCAGTCCCGCCGACAGGCAAATGATGTCATCACGGTTGAGGCGGCCTAGTGTGAGCGTTTGGTCAATTGCCTCAGCCAGCGAACGCTTGACGACATCTCTGGCGACGAGCAGGTGATTCGATGGACCACTTTCGCCTTTGCTGACCACCTGACCGCGACGGTCAATCGCCAGACATCGCGTGCGGCTTCCTCCTCCATCAATTGCGAGAATGATTTCCATGCCTCAATCTTCGATTCTCTTCTCGGTCCGAATAGCGGGCGAATTACACCTTCAACCAACGATCAAGCCATTCATAGGCTTTTCCTGACGCTTCCAGCGGGAAGCTATGCCCGCCTCTGAAGAAGTAGCTGCTAATGCGTTCGCTGGCGTTAAGGAGTTTGTAAACAGGTTCGACGCGCGCCAACGACTGGCGCACGCTCCATCCCGCATTCGGAAACACAAAATCTTCATCGGAAGTGGATAAGAAAAGCGGGCGCGGCGCAATGAGCGCGAGCATTTCATGAATGTCCAGCGGTGTATTGATCGTCTCCGAATCTGGCATGGCGCGATACTGATCCATGTTGATATAAGGACTTGAGATATAGAAGCCAGCCCGAGGTATGAGGGCAGTCGCGCGCGACCAGCGCCACGTATTGCCATCAATGCGAAAAGTGTCGAACCCGCAACTGCTCGCGCCCACTTTGATCCGATCATCTAAGGCCATCCCGAAGAGCGTGGTAATGCCGCCGTGGGAGTGGCCGACAGAGCCGATGCGCGATGAGTCAACGAAATCGAGCGACTCCAAATAGTCAATGCCCCGGCTCATATCCCAGACCATCTTGCTCAACAAAGACCATTGAGGATGCTTTCGATAAAAAGGAATCGCATCGCCGTAATGCCCGCGCGCCGAATCATGTCGCTCGCCGAAACAGAGCGCATCCCAGGTGAAGGTGACGTAGCCGCGCCGGACTAAGTGGAGGGAGGTGTAAAGCGTCGGGTCGCCATTGAGCCCAACCGGGTCTCGCATCCCACTCGTCAGAGGCGTAGTCGTCTGGTGCGGGCATAGGACGACTGGCGCGCGTTCTCGAAGCTTCTTCGGGATCAGCAGGTAGGCGGGGACATGCTCACCCGGTTCTGTCTGATAGCTCAATTTCCGTCGGGTATAAGTATCGAGCGTCGTCTCTTCAAGAATCTTTGGCTCGAGCGGAGGCTTAAACTTCGGCGGCGTCCCGAGAAATTCGGAGAGCAGACGTTTAATTGACTCACGACGCGCATCCCATTCCCTCGCCGTTGTGAGCGGCTTTCCATTCTGCTCGTGCAAGTAGATCAGCTCGGCCTTGCCACTCTGATCGCCCCTGACGTTAGGGCGCGTCTGGCCCGTGATTTCGCGCCAGCGCTGCCAGCTCCAGTCAACATAGTCAAACTCACTCTTTGGCAATGGGCGCTGCGCTTTTGCAGTGTGCACAGGCGCCGCAGTCGCAGCCAAAGCCAGACCCGATAGTTCAAGAAATGTTCTGCGTTCCATCTTCATCCCCTCAGACTTCGCCCTGCCCGTTCATCGTAGTTGCAGACGTGCATCCGCTAGCCGCAAAGTTTCTCCCACGCTCAATCGCACACGAATCGAACGGCTTTTGTATGAAGGCAAACACTCGCATTCTTATCAATATTCTCGTTCTCACAACACCAACAGCCTAACTCGCCTTCTTCCATCTACTTTTCATTGCAGCGCGATTTTCAGTTGGTGCTGCCCGGCTGGCACGGTTAGAGAAATCGTCGTGCCGCCGCGGTCGTAGCGCGCGTTTACTTCACGACCATCAAGCAGCACGCGCACGGGGTTTGCTCCAACGAACAACTGAATCTCGGCTTGGCTTGCAGCATGATAAGCAACCTCGACCGCGTTCGCATTGTAGTTGGCAGCGACGCTTGCCGCGTTGTCGCTCGCAAATAAGGCGCGTCCGCCTCGCGTGAATGAGCGCGCTCTCTGTACGGCGAACATTCTTAACGCTTCCTCGCGTTGAGTGATGGTCCACGCCACCGCGTCTGTCATCCATTCTTCGTAGCGCGACGCACCGTTTGTCGCTCCAACGCGAAACATCACCAGGTCACGCTCGTTCCCGCGCTCTGTGCGTAGGCCGATCCAACCATCGCCTTTAATTTCTGCCATGCGGCCGGCAAACGCCTGCGCCTCAGTCGGGGTTCGCGCCGGAACCAGCGCGACAAGAAACTGTGCTGAGGTAGCTGGCGCGGGGGTGCGCACGTCTAAAAAGGCTGGCTGCGGCGGCACAGACTTCGGCGTGCTTGCGGCAAAGACAGGATAAGGAATATGCCCGTCGCGCACGTGCAGTTCGGCATCAACCGGCGCGAAGGTTCGCACCGAGAGCGCCCCTTTATCTCCCGTGTAAAGAAGAAGACCCGGCGACGTCTTGATTCGCGCTCGATCCGGCAGGTGCAGCAACCACTCGAATTGCGCGGACCCATTCCGTGCGGCAAGATCGTCGTAGATAATGAAGTAGTAAGGCTTGACGAAAACGATGCGGCGCGTGTAGCGATCAAGCCGATCTTTGTACACCGCCTTCAGATCGCTTCCCAACGCATCATAGAATTCGCTCGTAACAGCATCCGTCATGCGCGGGTAAGTATTGAGTGCGGCGAACTGTAGGGTGTCAGCTATACCCTGACTCTCAGGGTTGCCGTCCACTAGCACCGTGTTATGACCAATCGCCTGCGTGAAGAATGTCGCGTAGTAGGGGTCTTTGTAGTAATCCGACCAGCCTGCCTCAGTCACCAGATTCTCGCCGAATGCATTGAGCAAAAACGATCCCTGATCCGCGTGGTTGTGATTGAAGTTAGGCCCCGCGCGAAAGAGCAAGATGAAATCGTCCTTGTCCCATCCGGAGCGAAAGACCGCGTTGCCTTTGTCATTGAAAAGACGAGAAGTCGGAAGAGAAGGCGCGCGCGGTGCAACTGAATCATCGAAAAAGATGAAGTCAATAATCGAATTGTGCTCGAACTGATCGTAATACCAGCGGAGCGTCGGGTCACCGGATTTCTTAACGAGCGGGGCGATGGTCCGACCACTAGGCGGGTGACTATCGCCCATATCAAGGCTCTCGCTGGTTGGCTTGGCCAGCGTATAAAGGGGATAGGTGAGTGATCCTGGTACGTTAGAACGCTGCCAGTAATCTATTCCGAAGACGCGCTGCAAAGCGGTGAACGCCGGCCCCAGACTCTCCAGATCAAACTCCTGATAGCTGATTCCTTCGCCGTAGCTACCATCGGGAAGGTAACTCGCCGCCAAGTGGCTTTCGAGCTTCTGCAGTAGTCCATTGGTATAAAATTCTAAACGCCCATTAGACTCCGCTGCCGGCAGATCCCCTGTGATGGCAGCAGCCGCGAATAGCGCACCTCCAACGGTATGCGCGATCCAATTGCTCGTGCCGGACATTGCGCGATTATCAACCACATACTCTTCATAGGTTGGAATGATAGATCGCTCGATTAGCGCGCTCCGCACCAGCGCCCGCTCATCATCCGAAAGCTTGTCATAGACCAAGTCGTAAGCGAACGCCATGTCGAATGCCAGACTGCCCGCCGGATAGTATGTGTGTTGTCCATGAGCCTCAAACCAGGGCGGAGCCCAGGTTTTCCAACGCGCAACATCAAGCATTGCGGATTTGGCGACAGCGAGCGACTCGGCGTCGCCGGTGACGTATGCGTTGAAAGCATTGCTGGCGATTCGCGCTCGAGCGCGGGTCAGCACATCAAAGTAACCGAGAAGCGTCGGCAGCAGATACACCCGATCAAGCCTCGTGAAAGCTTCCCCGCCGTGGGCCAGGTTGCCGGTCTCCCGCGTGTTCTTCGCCGCAGTCTGTAATTTCGCCCAAAGGGCAGCGGTTTTCGGATTAGACGCGCGGGCAATGAGCGCTTCCCGATCACTCGGCCCGAAGAGAAGTCGCGGATGACTTCTTGCTTGCGATGAATGAACGATGAAGCGCAAGGGCGTAGTGACATTTCGCCCATCTGCAGTCACTCCCTGTAACTCTGCCATCCATAAACCGGGCGGATCGGTCGCGCGTAACGTGTAGATTGAATTGTTGGACCACACACCATCGCCTGCTCGTTCATCGCCGTGCGTGCCGTCGTCGTATAGCCGTGCGGATGAAACGACCCGCTCATCCTGGGCCTTCAGAATGCACTCTGCACGCGCCAGACGAGCGGGTACACCGGCCTTAATGGAAATAGTCTCACCGGATCGATAACCAAGGGCGCTATTGAGAGCGCGCCACGGTTCAATTCCCAAGGCCTGCGGCGTATGCACTTCAAAGCGGACGTCACGCGCCGCACTGAGCGCCAAATCATCAAGGATGAAGCGATAGGTCAGATCGGGATTAGCGCTGGCGAGATCGGCGACGAGATAGATCGCTTCAATCTCAAGTCCGGTAACGGGCCCTTGTCCCTTTTCATCACGCAGTTCTGCCAGCTTGATCTCAAGGCTGGTCCACCGGTCTGCCGCCGGCGGAACCTTTGTCGTGTAGCGATGCCCATCCTGGCGCTGATAAGCAAGGGAGAGCCGTGCGCCTTCAGCCATCACCATGCTTAGACCCTTGATAAAACCGAACCGCAAAGGACCCCGGCGATTAGGACGCACCACGCGCATGAGTGAACGGCCACCACGAGCATCAAAATCAGCAGTCGGCGATAGTGACGGCTCATAGCCTATATCCTGAGGTGGTGGGTAACTGGCCCACTGGCCCAGACCTTCTCCCTGAAAGTCCTCTCGCATTGTGAAGGGTTCGGTCAGCAGGCGCACCGCCGCTTGCTTCTGCGCGGATCCAGTCGAGCCAAAAACGCCCAACGAAAAAATCAGGACCGCTAACCCCTGTCCAGGATAATTCAGATATTGATTGCTTTTAAGAATACTCATTTGCCCTTATTTACCGGGCATCTCAAAGTCACGTCATTCTTTGAATGCTGTCTCCAGCGCGGGCCAGAGCTTTTCGATCGTCAGATTGCCGGCAGCGAAGATGATGATGCCGTCGGGTTTGGCCTTACGCGCTGCCTCGATTGCCCGCAAGAGTTTCTCCGGCGGAAAATAACCAGGTGGCAGATCGTTGCGTAGTCTCGACATCGCTGCCGCTAGCCGATCAATCGCCACAGGCGTTGCCTCACGTCCTTCCTCGTTGGTCACTGCCGAAACCAGCGCGCTGAGTTCGCGTTCGCGTTCGGGCGCGAATTGAACAAGACGCGCTCGGATTGTTGCGTAGTTCGCCGCAAGAGCCCGCACCTTTTCGGCGCGAACATTCACATCCGTCGTTGGAAGACTCTTAATCTCACTGATTCGCTCGCGCAGATCATCGATTGGCTGCAGCTCTTCTCTGTAAAGATAGGTCGAGGCAATTCCGGCGTATAGAGGCTTTTCGTGACGCGTCCATTCAAGCTGCCGCTCTGTAATTTCAGTTAGGTGAGTGAGATAGTCCCCAAAGTTGCCGGAAAAGTGGCTGCGATAGGTCATTGGCATGAAGATATCTATCCACCGCGTCCATTCATGCCACTGCTGTCCGATGAAGCGGGCGCTTTGCACCGGATTCCTGAACACCGCCGCTGACACTCCAATTTTCGGGTTGATGCGCTTGACGCGCTCGTAAGCTTCGCGCACGAAGGTATCGATCTGATGGACCCGGTAGTCATAGAAGAAGTAGCGCATGTCGGGTGGCCCTCCCGGGATGGTGCTACCGTTAAGGAGATAGTCTGCCATCTCGCGGCGGTCACGTTTCTGCCAGTCGGCCGGCATCATCGATGGATCGCTCCACCAGTTTGCTTCGATTCGCTCCTGAATGCGCTTAACGCGATAGCGTTCCCCAGTTTGCGTCTCGTAGCTGAGCATGGCGTAACGAGGAATGTGCGCGAGGCAGTAGTCGCAGAAACAATAGCTGTCAGGAGCGACATCGCCTCCGTAGCGGACATAGTCGTGATGAATACTGTCAACAGCATAATTCGACGCTATCTCTTCGATCATCGGCAGCAACCACTGGTCCGTGTAGCCAGGTCGCCGCGCCGGACACATCCACACATAATCATAAGGTCGCCGCTTAACCCCTAATGTTTCTGTTGCAGTCGTACCGCCGTCGGCGTTGAGTTGGGCCCATTCTGGATGCTCGCGATAGGCCACCCCGTTGACGCCTTCCACGAAATCTACGAGCCATGAATCAACCCTGATCCCTTGAGCATGCGCTTCGCGAGTGAGGTGTTCGAGGAGGTCGAACGACTCGTAGCCTTTCGCGATTGCTTGCGGGAAGCGTTTACTTTTCCAGTAAATCTCGCCGCTCATCCCTTTGACGAGCATTACAATGGTGTCAATGTTTGCTCGCTTGCATTGTG
>WNGD01001349.1_pt1 | contig 26769 bp, 19 predicted proteins | sample 5400671 | NCBI WGS metagenome assembly WNGD01 (sample SAMN13153369, study PRJNA577476) | soil metagenome | isolation source: 40 cm soil or saprolite under grassland replicate 2 | place: USA:California | collected 2016-06-15
TTTCGGCCTGCGTAGGGTCGGTCAGGTCAGCGGAAAAAAAGGCAGATCTACGGCCAAGGGCACGAATCTCCTCAGCCACAGCCGGTCCTGAAGAAGCTTCTCCGAACTCTGCTGCTGCATTCTCATTCACATCGTGAATGATCACATCGGCACCAGCCCTGGCGAGGTGCAAAGCGTAATGACGACCCAGGCCTCGACTGGATCCGGTTATCAGCGCTATCTTTCCTGTCAAATCTACGATTAGCATGGCTGTGAACCCTCCTTATGTCTGGCAGGATGAGACGTTGGTCAATGCAGGTTGGCTTTCGCGAAAAGAGGTAGGATGTAAGCCAGGCTGGCAGCCAGTTGCTGAGTCTCATATGTGATGATCATCTCTACTGGCTCGTTCCGTTCAAAAGGTGTTCGCCAGTCTCCTGATGACCTGGCGTTTTCTAGGATGAAACGTAATACGTGGGCAAGCTGAGCTGCCGAACGCGTTGGGTAATCAGGCCAGTAGTCGTCGGCAAGCACACGTACATGCCTGGCTTCCAGCGCCCCAAGTTCAATCGACATAGTTGCCTGCGGACAGGTTTCCGAAAAAATATTAAACAGGGCTGGAAAGTTGACCACACCCTGTCCAAGCGGGCAGCGCACAAGACGGTAGCCTTCGTTGTACATGTATACCTGGTAATCCTTTAAATGGACATTTTTCGCGTGGGGCGCTATTCGCCTTGCAAAGTCCACAGGCTCCTCAGCCGTAGCAAGAGTACTGCCGGTGTCCAAAGTGATGCCGAAGCTCTGTGATCCGATGGACTCGCATAACCAAAGTAGTTCTTCAGATGCCAGATCCTGGTGATTCTCTACCGCAAGATTCATACCAGCCCGTTCAGCGATAGCAGTCGCCTGTCGCAACCCCGCCAGAATCTCCTGCAAAAATGATTGCCAGCGACCGGCAAGAGGTCGCCTGTCACCGCCGAGTTTTGCTCCTCCAACTATCGTGCGAATAGTGCCTGCACCCAATCGGACGCCGAGGTTGATAGCGCCTGCGAGTTTATTGGGGTCATATCCATGGGTCTCAAGAGTGATGAATAGCCCTCGCTCATCGGCATATTGCGCCACAGTAGCTGTGTTTTCACCTTGCATCAGTGAGGCGGGCAGTTCCACTCCCTCCAGGCCTGCTGCGATGGCCTTGTCCATCAGTTGCATTGGCGTGATTGTTGGACGTCCTGAAGCCGGGTCGATTCCCATGCTAAAGGTTGTGCCGTATACTGAAAGACCAATGCGCATGAAGCTCTCTCTTTCTATAAAGCTAGCTGGAACCCGTCTCCTGTAACGATGACTCGATGTCATACAAACCGCTTAGGTTCTCTATCCTTTAGGGGGACGGCGGGCGACGCCTCACCCTGGCCCTCTCCACTCGGTGGAGAGGGAAGGGGTTTTCACCAGCAAGGATGAAGAGCCAGCGCTTACCCGGCTGTCCAGCCGCCGTCGATGACCAGGGCTGCGCCGGTCATGAAGCTGGATGCATGTGAGGCCAGGAAGACGATCGCTCCTCCAAGTTCTTCTGGCTGGCCCCAACGGCCAAGTGGGATGTGATCGAGAAAGAACTGGTTAGCCTGCGGGTTATTCATAACGGGGATATTCATCTCAGTTGCGAACGGACCGGGGCACAGCGCATTTACTGTAATATTGTAAGGGGCCCATTCAAGCGCCAGCACCCTGGTTAGCTGGATGAGACCACCCTTGCTGGAGCAATAGGCACTTCGCTCGGGCAACGCCACCAGCGCTATCATTGATGCGATATTGATTACGCGGCCATAGCGCTGCTCCTTCATATAGCGAGCCACTGCCCGGGAGCAGAGGAAAGGAGCCTTCAGGTTGGTCTCTTGAACCAGGTCCCAACTGGTTTCGTCAAATTCTTCAACAGGTTTGCGGATGTTGATACCGGCATTGTTGACCAGGATGTCGATACACCCAAATTCCTTCACGACAGATTGGATCATAGTTTCGATTTGTTCTGCGTCGGTAACATCGACCTTGAGGCCCATGGTGCGTTGTCCCGTGGCTCCGGCAAGGGCTGCTGCGCTCTCCAGCGCCCTCTCCTCCTGGCGGCTTGTAATCACGACGTTTGCTCCGGCTTCTGCCAGGGCCTTAGCCATAGCAAACCCTAATCCCCGATTGCCTCCTGTGATCAACGCCACACGGTCGTCCAGTTTGAATACATCGAGAGACATGAAACTGTGTGCTCCTTTCGCTCCAATGGTTCCGATACTGTTTTCAGTATATCACTGTTCTCAGGGGTTCTTACCTTTTAGCGCGGAATGAAGCAACACCACCACAAGCAGAAGGCTAGCTCGATCATCACTATTACTCATATTTTCTCTTGTTCATTGAACATCTCTAAATATAGCGCTCAGGTAGCGCTCATTTTGAGCGTTACTTTATTGAAGAGCTTCATTTGCAGTTTGTCTGCTGATTCTTGTGTATTGGCACTTGTTAGATTCGAGTCATGTGCTAAGTATTATCTCAAAGCTCATCGATACTCTCAGTCCGCGCCTATAGGTTCTTACCTCTCTAGCTGATTTTATGACTTATAGTAGTAATTCCCTATGATGTATTCTGCCAGAAGTGGGTCAGGCACGACCTGTGAAGAGGCTATGGATCATGCGTGGCCCATCGGTACTTCCACGGGCAATGATGAGCTGATACCCTCTGGCTTGTTCAGCCAGCAGGCACAGTAGCGCAAAGAACTGCTGTGCGTGTGGATCCCGCGAGGTTTTGCTGAAGCACTCATCAAGCAGCAGGTGCAAGGTTCGGGCTTTGCTGAGTGGCATGAGGCGACTCTCCGGTGCGGTGGCGAGGGAGGGGAAGATGAGCAGCCGAATTGGGGTCTGCAGACAGGTAGCGCCGCGTCGTAGCTGCTCAATCGTGGCATAATGTTTCGCGTCACGCGGAGCGGTTCCGGGTAGCGGGCGAGCATGTCCTCCAGCAGAGCCAGCATGGTGGGATGGTTGGTTTGGCAGGTGAGACGCACATCGTGAAAAAACAGGGTTTTACTCAGCAGGGGCCCTGGGGCGTGAGATCCAGTCATATGGAGTGGATCACGTCCCATTCTCGTGACCATCAGCTTCACCAGGGGTCTGTGCTATAGGACCATCGCTTTGCAGGAGCTGCTGCTGACGCAGTTCGTCAACCCAAGCACGATCGGCAGCCAGACCATATCGTTCATCGCTTTGCAGGAGCTGCTGCTGACGCAGTTCGTCAACCAAGCGTTGCATATCGTGCAGCGCTTGCTCCTGTTCGACTTCAAATGCCTCGCAGATGGCTGAGGCAATCTCGCCGGCAGTATGGCGACCATCCAGGAGGTTCCAGATCAAGGTCCCAACGCGATTCAGATGATAGGTGCACCCGGCAGCCGCATCCAATAAGACAGCCTCGCCATCCAGCTCCCGCCAAAGAACCGTCTCATTTCGTTTCAACATCTCTTCCTCCCATCCATCTTGTGCAAGATAGTTGCTAGCTTGAAGATGATTCGTCTGCGTTGACGCTCGTCGAGCACCAGCAGCGTATCCATACATATCCGCTGCGCACGACCCACCGAGAACACAGACGCACCAATACCCTCAAAGGGGGATATCCCCTCCATAAGTAGAACGGATAGCGTAATCTGGCGGTAATGGTGCCACACCTTTGGGCTATCGGGTGCTGCAGGTGGAACTGTCTATGGCGGCGGCGTACTGAGACGACTCGCCCCACAATGGCATGCGCTTCCACCCAACTCGCATGCAGGTCCACATCGGCCATTTGTAAGAGGCGGATGGAGTCACCTGTGTGCTCAGTTCTGACAATCCGATGAATCACCACTCCGCCGGGTATCTCGAACGCAGCAATATCGCCGATTCGAATGTCTTGTGCCTGTGCTGGTTCGATGTATACACTATCACCCATGCGTAACGTTGGTTCCATGCTCTTGCTCACCACTCGGAACGAGAGGGATTGGCCTGCTCGCAGAGCCTCTATATAGAGAGAAGTGATGATAGAAGCTTTTATGGTACTCTTTGCTGGCATAGACATCGCATGTCCCTCAACCATCCTCTAGCGTATCTCCCATGCTAATAAAAGTGCGTGGAGAGATAAAGTGAATGATCTGTGCCCTGATGCCATCCTGGCAATGTGCACGAGAAACAGAGGTGAATAGATAGAATCTACCCACCTCTGCCGTCAATAATGCGAGTGCCTTTTACTGACACGTTACCGCATCAATGACTATTATGGCTCCCTGTGCTCACGTCTGAGCTCGCATTGCCCGAATGAGCCAGTGCCGAAGGCAGGTCACGAAGACGCTGAACTTCAAGCTTCGGGGCTTCATACTTAGCACGAGTGTCCTGAGTGTTCATAACTCTTTCCTCTCCAACTAGGTTTCGCTATGCGCCTGCATGAACGATGAAGACTTTCAACGTCTTGACAAGGATAGCGAAATCAACAACGAACGAACAAGTATCCATATATTGCATATCAAGCTGAACGCGCTCATCATTAGGAGATGTGCTGACGTCTGCTGATTTGCCACAAACCAGTGATGCCAGGCTTCACAGAGAGACCTTTTGGAGCGTACTTATCATACAGCTCCTCTAACGAATATAGTGTATCAAATGACATGAAGGTTGTCGGTGGAGAAAGAGTTAAGATCTTATTGCGATTATGAAAATCAGGTTAAGGTTCCTCTTATTTCTCATTCTAAATCTACTGAAACGGGATTTTCATAGTGAGAAAAATGACTTCCACAAGTTCTAATGTTCTATGAAAACGCTGCTTATTTCCTCATAAGGCAGGAGTCCTAATAATAATCTGGCAATGTTACCTCGCCAGGTATATGTCGTTTCTCGAATATGAGGAGTGTGGACTATTCTTCACTTTTGATATGACAAACGATAATCATAGACAATCTTTCTCACTTTACTTCATATGGTGATTGAGGAAAACAACTGTGCCATTTCATATAAATATTCCATCACATAGCGATGTCATAGAACATTGCGTGGAGGTATAAGCCCTGAACTGGCGAATAGTGCAGAATAAACAACATAATTATTTAGAAACATCTTCCCAAACACGGAATTTGTTGCACCGTTCTATTCTTCTGAATGCGGGTATGATGTTGTTTATTTGCAGTCTGGCGCTTTTTTTGAATGGCTGCACAAGTCCAGTGAATCTATTCGGTACGCCGAGCAAAAGTGGAAATGGGCTAGTTTCCACTTTTACACCTGATGCTTCACCTACAAAAGTCGTTTCTTCCACCCCGACATCAAAACCTGTGACAATTACGCTGCAGGTCGCAAATAATTGCCCGTCGACTATTAACTGGGATAGCCTGGTTGGAACACATGCAAATGTCAGCAAGGTACAAAAAGTAACATGTGGCGCTTTGGAAGGGAGCGGCACTCTACTAGCACTTATTAATGTGCGGTATTACTCACCTGATGCTAAACTCGATTTTTATGTCTACAGTAACTTGAATGGCGCACCAGTCCAGGTGTTCAAGATGCAGGGGTTGCTCACGGGAGATGCACAGATCAGTCCGGCGAACACAATCATTACAGCAGAGATTGCTCCTAATGGTCTTCCTACGGCAGTACCAGATCTATTTAAGGAGTATCAATGGAGTGGTGGGTCTTTTGTGCAAGTTATGTTTCCTGGGATCTATCCAGATATGACATATTATCAAGCTGAACAGGATCAGGCTGCCGTCAATGCGGGGAGAGACACCTGGAAAACCTCGGGATTCCCCATATTAGATACATTGGCTCTACGCCTCTGCCATTGGCCAAAGACTTTCGACAAAACTCTCACCTACGACTCTCGCCATGGCATCTACCTTGTGCAAGTTAATAATTTAGGACCAGGTGGTGGTGGCTTTGTAGCTAAGATGTTTCGCCTTGATAATGTAGTAACAAACATCTTCGAGGTTATGCAAATAACGCCTCTAGATGGGACTACTTCGCTTAATCTCCCTACATCAGGCGAGACAATAACTAGCCCGGTGAATGTGAGTGGTAGCACATTGGCGAACACTAATGTTTTAGCGCACATCGTAGTCTACGATGATTCTAAGATTGCGATTGGCGATTCTGGCGCAATTCACAGCCCGTACTCTGGTGGCTTTGTTCATTTCACGAGTTCTGTGAGTTTTCAGCCCAATGCACATGGTATGCAAGAAGGCATAATTGCTTTCTTTATAACTACACAAAACAATATTGACCTGAGTAATCAGGTAGTGATGATCAAAGTGCTTCTCAGCTATTGATCTAGTACAAGTTGGTTATGAAACCTTAACCGGAAATGCCAAATCATCACCTAATTGTACTGGATTGTTCCAGAGGATAACGATACACACTATGATAGTGTATATACATTACTGCACTTTGTATTGGACAAACAAAATGGTTTTATAAACGATCTGATCTTCCAAATAGGCCCACTTCGAGAGTTTGATAAATAGCCTTAAGATTAGTTATTTGGGGAGGATATTTTGAAACGTTACTTTTCAAGCATAAAGCAGTATCTCTGGATCCCATTTGTTTGCATGCTCATTGCTGCGTTGGGTGGTTTTGTGCTTGCGAAAGCACAGCCAACTGTATACCAGGTGTCATCAATCATGCTCGTTGATGTTGGTGCGCCTGGAACAACCTTCTCGGCAACAGGAGCTTCGAGTCCAAGTGCTGCAGGTAGTCTTACAACGGCAGCTAATTACAGTATTGAAATCCAAACACGCTCGGTTATGCAGTTTGTGTACCAGTCTGATCCCAAGATTGCGCAACGCGGCTATACAGCCGATGATCTTCTGGCAGATGTCGTACCAGTTGCTTCGACGACCAGTCCAACGATTACCATTACAGCCATATCTACATCTCCGAGAGATGGGGTTTTGCTAGCTAATGATGTAGCGAATGGCTTTCAAAACTACGTTCAAACGCAACTCCAGCAGCATCTGGATACATTGCGTGGGAATCTGCAGTCCCAGATAACACTATTACAGGCTCAAAATAATAAACTCGAGGGGCAGATCCAGGCGCTCAACAATCCGACAGATCCACGAACCGCGACTTGGACGACTGATCGCAATGACATTATTCACAACCTCGATGCATTACAAAGCCAGCTTCAGTCACTTCCAACAACGATTCACAGCGACGTTTTCACTGTACAGCAAGCCGAATTAACCGACGCTCAATCTGGCGCTAAGACAAGCAATGTCATAGCCGCTACAGCAGGTGTCGGTTTGCTGCTGGGCCTGGTGATCATGTTGCTCTTGATCTTCCTGGATAGCCGCTTGCGCAGCGAGGAGCAGGTAAAAGAGAAGCTCGGCCTGGCTTACTTAGGAGGCATCACCAGCAATAAAAAGTTGGGCCAGGCTCCAATGAGTGTCAAGGGTACGATAGTACAAGATCTGGTTGATATCTGGGCCAATCTACACCTCACTGGTGTTCTTGAAAATGGGTTGCGCGCTCCACATGGCGCGGTTCTCCTGATTACCAGTCCTCATTCATCTGAAGGGAAGACTACTCTCACCGCTGCATTTTCAGCAACCATAGCTCGTGGAGGAGGCAGTGTTGTGGTTGTCGATGGAAATATACGGCAGCCTTCTACTCATCTAGCTTTTGGCATAAAACCTGCTGGAATGGGCCTCAGTGGCTTACTGAGAGGCACAGCTCAAGAGAATGTTGGTGATGCTGTTATACGCAGCAATGTCCCAGGGGTTTGGCTGTTACCGGGAGGTGTAGCCGTTGAAGAGTCAGCATTTTTGATCGAGCAGAAGATGCCAGGTATACTGGCACAGTTACGCCAGAAAACGGATCTGGTTATTATTGATGGTCCTGCACTTTTAAATGGCTCAGATGCTAGCTTGCTAGCCAGTATGGCCGATGGTGTAGCTTTAGTAGTCGATGTGAGGCATGATAAACTTCCACAGTTATTGCGTACAAAAGAGTTACTGCTATCTCTGACTCATACGCCTGCTGGTGTCCTCATGAATCGCCTCTCGCGCCGTGGACGCAATCACTACTATGCATCAGTTTTTCCTACAAGTAAAGAGGACTATAAAGATTGGGTTTCAGTACCCGCTTCCAATGGAAATGGGAAAGTTTCAGCAAATGGGGAAAGAGTAGATCGGGCAATTGGAATGCACATATCATTACCGGTGTCTCAGAGAGAGCAGAGTATGGTTAAGATGTCGACTTCCCCTTCCACTATGCCATTCCCAGCAGGTCAAATGATACTTCCAAGTATGCCGATAGAACCGTCTCCAGCAGTTAATGGTCTTTCGATCAAACAGCAGTTACCTGGTTCCCTGAGTATTCCAGGGAATCGTTTGGAAATGTATAACCCATCTGCCAATGAACCTCGGAAGGGATGAGTGAACATCCAGATGCAGATCACAGACACCTTTTCTAAAGGTGGGGTTCCTCCCTCTCCGGGGGGAATCTCAGCGAATATAGTAGATGAACTACGGCGACATCACAGCCGCCATAAGCGTACTCAGCTAATGCGCTCGGTACGATTCTGGTGGTATCGCATTGCACTGATTGTGTTAGGAGGACTTCTAGTTGCATTCTTTAGCCCATATGTGCTTACAAGCTGGAAAGTAATACTCGGTGTTCTTGTGGCCATGGTCGCCGCCTTTCTGGCAGTCAGGCGGGTGGAGTTTGGCTTATTAATGGTTGCCATTCTTGCAACTGCTTTATTTTCCATAGCCTTTTCGATTAAGTCTCTAAATCTTTACCCTGCTATTCCTTTTTTGGCATTTCTCTTCTCCGTGATCATGATACAGACGGCTTTTCGTGTACGAAAACCGGTATTCCCATCATTCCGGGTTGTCTGGCCGCTTATTGGTCTGATCGTGATGTCGATTGTTTCGAATATAATTGTTCAGGTTGAATGGACTCATACTGTTCCACATAAGGTGATTAATAATCCGGTCATTTATGATGAAGTTCTAGGCATTGGTTTATTCTGCATTCCACTGGTCATCATTATTACAACCACGGCGGCTGTAACAAAGAAGGAGCAGTGGATCGAATATATTCAGCGTGCACTATTGATCCTGGCACTGCTGGCAGCCGCTGTGATTACTTTTGAATTCCGCCGTATTGGAGGCGATATCTACACATTCCGCTTTGCTGAGCCAAAAATACTATGGATGTCGTTGCGGTCTCTCGCAACCTTACTGGCCCTTGCTAGTATGATAGCTTATGCGCGCTTTCTCTATGCCAATACATGGCGCCTACGCTTGATGTATGGTGGAATTTTGCTCTGGTGTCTGATCAGTGTCTATTTTACACTCGAAAATAGCTGGTGGTCAGAGGTTGCTGTAGCTTTGTTGGTGATGACCATCGTATACTCACGCCGGTTGTTTCTGGCTTTTTGTGTTATAGTATTGCCTTTACTTCCCTTGATAAAAGCAGAATTTGCTAAATTGCAGCAGGTCAAGTCGGTTGATAGCTTACGATTTGTGATCTGGCAGGACGCTTTGCGTGTTTGGAGCAAGCAACCTTTGTTGGGTGTAGGCCCTGGTAACTTCTGGACATATGATCAGCGTTTTACACATTTGCCGATACTGCTTGCCAATTTTCAGAAGACTGGTCTGGGAGTGGCGCATAACGGGTATCTTCAGGCTCTGGGAGAACTTGGACCGATTGGCCTGACATTGTTATTAGTGTTGATCTTTCTGATTATGCGCAGCTGTTATCGGCTCTATGGCCGTTCCAGTAAGACGTTATCGAAGCAAGTTCCTGCTACGCGTCTGGAAACAGGACTGGCGAAGATCGATTTGAATCTGTATTTCGACTCAAAAGAGCGAAAAGATACTATATTGGGACTGACTACATTGGGATTGATTTGGGGGTCAGCGGTAGCAGATTTTACGTCCGGCTTTTTCTTTTTACCGCCTCGTCAACTCGGCGGTTTTAACGATCTCCCACAGGTAGTTCTCGCATGGATCCTTTGGGGCTGTGTTATGTACAAAGATCAACTGTGGAGAATGGTAAGAAAGGGAGAGAAGCTCGACGACTACAAATAAGATGTTTGGTCAGATGCTATGTGCGAATTATCTGACCAGTGTAAAGGTTAAAATGAGGAGGACAAACGGGTGAGCAAGAATGAGGAAGTAGCTCAGAAAGCTATTGTGCTTTGGCTAAGTGGGATAGAGCTAGGGGAGATCAGCGCTATTCCTGAAGTGAAAATGCTCATGAAGAGTGGCGCTATAGTTGAACTCGATTCATCACCGATTACGGGACCAAAGGCACAAAATTATCAGGTTTTCAGTGGTAGATCACCAGCAAGTTTTGGATTTTTCGATACGCTTGTTCCCCATGATTATTCGGTTGTAGAAGAGAACAAAGGGCGTGGTGTCGATCCGAAATTATTACCTGATCTTCTCCGTACTGTAGGTTGGACAGTTCAATACGAGGAAAAGCAACTTTCAGAACTCGTTACCTGCATCGAACAATGGATATCGAGAACTACTAGCTCATCTGCCTGTTTGATTGTCAAATGCGTGTTGGAAGCTACAATCGATGCTGCGCCCATCGTTCGGGCGATAAATCTTGCGCACTCATGGGTAGGAGAGGCAGGTCTTCTTGCATTGCTATCAGATACGCATCCGGTGATTGTCAAGCGCTTTGTCAATATCAACAATTTTTTAGCTGAGATGGGTATACTCGAACTGAACGAACAAGATGGTCAAATTGATTGGTTAAATTCGCTGGCATATTTTGCAGGGCATGGTCAATTGTGGATCAATCTTCTAGGACGTGATGCGAAAGGGGTGGTTCATCCTCTCGATGAATATGAAGAAGTTCGCGATTCGCTCATCAAAGGATTGCCCTCCAAACTTCTTGATGCTAAGGAACCTGTTATTGAAAGAGTATATCGCAAGGAAGAACTTTTTAACAGTGAGTATCTCTTTTGCTTACCCGATCTTGTTGTTGTATTCAAAGCGGGTTATGCGCCTTCGCCACAAAGCACGCGGTTGGATTTTGACACAACCGTAATTACTACGCCTGCAAATGATACGCGGGTTGATGCTGGAGTTCATCCCTCTAGTGTAAAGGGCTTTCTGTTTGTCTCTGGACCTGGAGTAGTACAAGGCATATCACTGAAGGAAAGTTCGCCGCTGACATCAGTCGTCCCTACATTATTGCATGCCCTGGGTGTGGAATTTGTAGATATGGAGACTTCGGCTGTGAGCGAGTTGTTTTCAACTGCCTATCTAGAAAAGCACCCAATACGCTACAGCATGAATGATCAAGAACTATCTGAGGAAGATGAAGAACGTATCATCAATCATTTGCGTGACCTTGGTTATGTATAAATTCAAAGTAATGATGGAATAATCTCTGGTGGTTGCTACTTACATATAAGGCTGTGTTTCGTATGAATTGGGATCCAAAACAACTCCCGGAATCTCCCTCGCCGCATTCCATTCGCCGGTTGCAGTTTCGTACAATTTTCGAAATGTCTGATAGGGAAGCAACAGGAGTTTTGCCCTCTACCATCAGATCACCTATACCCACACAATCGATTGGGTCACGACAGAATGGAGATAGGCAAGCAGCATCGATGTATGTATCTCATACTGAGCAAGAACAGTGGGTTGTAGCACCAATAGTATTATCACCGGCTGTGGAGCAACAAAGGCGAGAGATACAGCGCAAAACTGCCATTGCCGATTGGAAACCTGGAACGTTTGGTTTTGATAGCGTCGATGACGATCCTGAATTTGAAGATCATGTCTCGTTATCTACATTGGTGCTCAGAGGCATTTCGGCTCAACAAGATCACTCGGCATCTACAATGCAGTCAGAGATTTCGGGAGCGGCCGGTGCTGGTGCCATGGTCGGCATAGGGAATGTTGCTGGTACTGTATTAAGATATGGCAGCAATCTAATGATTCAACGCGGTTTTGGAGCTGGACCGTATGGGCTTTATTCGCTCTGTATGTCCCTCGTGACACTCACTGCATCTATCTTCACGCTTGGGCTCGACAATGCTATGATTCGCTTTACGGCGATCTATCGGAGCAAAAAGCAGGGCCATTCGCTAATTGGACTGATGATATTTTGTACAGCTCTGGTTGGCGTGACTGGAATAATCGGAGCTTTGCTCTTAATGTTTCTGGCGCCATTTATCGGTGCTGTAAAGCATAATCAGTATTTGGTCGGGCTTTTAGTGGTGATGTCCCCTTTGGTACCACTGACATGCATGCAAGTGATCTGGTTCGCTGGTTTACAAGGCTTCAAAGCGTTCAAATGGCGTGTAATAGCTCAGCGCCTTTTACCGGCTGTGGCAATGATCTTGTTAGTAGGGATCGTTCTTCTTTTCTTCCATAAAGGTAATCCCGACAATTTGATGCTTGGCATCGCTCTCGCGACGCTGGTAAGTACGGGATTCGGTGTATTACTAGGGCTTTACTTTCTTTTTCGACAGGTTTCCCGCGTCACAATACCAGGACCACAACGATATGAATTACGCGAATGGCTGAATTTCTCCACGCCGAACTTTTTGTCTTCGATTGTCGATACGGTTTTGGTGTCAACCGATACCATATTTTTAGCATTCTTTGCAGTCCCTTTTGTGCAAATTGGATACTATACGGCTGCTCTCAAGATAAGCGCATTTATCTCACTGCCGCTGGTTTCTCTCAATGCAATGTTTACTCCGATCATCGCAGAATTGCATGCAAAGGGTGAAATGCAGAAGCTGACTTCAATGTTTAAACTGGTAACCAAATGGACAATTACGCTTAGTTTGCCAATTTTTGGAGTGGCTACACTCTTCTCGGTACCTTTACTTAGCATATCAGGAGAGAGTTTTGTCGCTGCCTGGCCGCTCCTCATCGCGTTATCTTTAGGCAATATGGTCAATGCTGGGACTGGCTCTGTTGGTTACATGCTGCTAATGACGGGCCATCAGAAGCTCTCGTTCCTCAACTCACTCGTAGCAGTTATCTTTAATGTGGCGTTCAATATCATCCTCACTCCACGTTACGGAGCGATGGGAACGGCTATCGCAACTGGCCTTGCGTATACCATAGTCAATTTGATGAGATTGTTACAGGTGTATGTACTACTCAAGATCCAGCCATATCGTTGGGATGTGTTCAAACCATTGGCGGCCGGATTGATCAGCGCTGGAGTGACTGAAGCCTTGCTTTACTTACTCAACTTTGAACACCTCTTCATTCGAGTGGGTCACGAAAATGTTTCTTTTCAACTGTTTTTAGTGCCCGTCTTCTTAGCACTATATATTGTTCTGATTCCTTTGTTCAAATTTAGTGCTGAAGACAAGATTGTAATAGATGCGCTGCGCAAAAAGATCAGTCGCAACAAAAAATGAGATGGAGAATTAGTATGCGTTCAATCATATTTGGTATTGATGGATTGACCTTTAGCATCATGCACCCGCTGATCGAGCGGGGGGATCTTCCCAATTTTCAACGTCTTGTTCAGCAAGGCTGCGAGGCTGTGCTTGAATCGAAGTATCCACCGCTTACACCTCCAGCATGGGTATCTCTTTCGACTGGCTTAAAGCCTGCTCGTCATGGTATTTATGATTACTGGGAGTACGAAGAGCAGCAAGAGCGAGGGACTCCTCGGAAGGCGCATGTGCAAACGCAACGTAAAGCCGGCAAAGCCATCTGGAATATTCTGAGTGAGTATGGCAAGCAAGTGCTGATTGTTAATGTACCTGTCACCTATCCTGCGGAAACCGTCAACGGGATTATGGTGAGTGGGTATTTGACGCCGAGCAGTGATGTTGATTTTACCTTTCCTTTAATGTTTAAAGAAGAACTCTTCAAGATTGTGCCTGACTATCAAATAGATGTGCAATTCCACGATACGTTCAGCGTGAAATCGAAGGAAGAAGCGAGCCAGATGATCGATTCAGTGCTTCGTATGACAGAGCGTCGCATTGAACTCACGTTGCATCTTTTACAAGAGAAACCCTGGGATTTCTGCTATGTCGTCTTCGTTGGGGCGGACCGCTTGCAGCACGCATTCTGGGAAGAGATTAGTGCGCTCGATAAGGATGCAACGGAGTATTTCCGCTTGCTCGACTACGGTCTTGGATGTATCCTGGAGCTGCTTGGGTCTGATGATAGTCTCTTTGTAGTCTCTGATCACGGCTTTAAAGGAGCCGCGCGAGGATTTGATATCAATGAATTCCTGTACAGCAAAGGCTTGCTCGTACCGAGCGCGGACGTTTTGCAGAGGCGAAATAGAGGGCGGCGTATCAGTGCTGTAAAGCATACATTGAAGCAGGTGGGTATGCTCTCACTTGCACAAAAAGGGAAAAGAGCACTGAGGTCCACCGGTCTCCTCAAAGTCGCGGGAATTCAGCAAAGCCATGCGCAGGGAGAGATATATCAACCTCTTGCAGGTATTGATCTGCAAGACACAGTTGCTTATGTTGCGTCCCGCTCTTGCTTCGCCGGTGGCTATTGCGATATATTCCTGGATGTCAATTTTGATCCTGAGCGCCTGGAGGAGTTACGAGAGGAACTGGTTGCTCTACGTGATCCCCACACAGGTAAGCCGCTGCTTGATGCGATGTTTTCAACGGAAGTCTTTGGTACAGGGCCATATGCTCCCCGTGAACCTCACCTGTTACTTCTCCCCTCTGATGGAATGACCTTCCGCCTCGGTCTCGGTAACGAAAGGTTCTGGGACGATGTAGGGATGGAGAATGATACCAGCAAGCCATGCGGGGTACACCAGAAAGATGGTGTGCTCTATGCATATGGTGGAGGCATCAAACGCGGTTTTAAAGCTCCTAATGCGGAAATATACGATATTGTTCCAACGGTGCTGCGCTCTATGGGCTTGCCTTTACCTCTTGAATTTGATGGGCGGGTGCTTGAGGAGTTGTTTGTGGAGCAGCGGCAGGCTACTCAATCATTGGAAACTGCTGCTAGCAATTCGAATAGGCTCAGATTGCGGAAATTGCTTGAGGCGTAAGTACTTGTTTGGCATATATATAAAGGAATAAGGGACCCTATATAAGTCCCCTTTGTATTCCCTGTGGTCTAGGTGAGGCCTCACATGTGTTAGCTCCAATTGGGCATCTGATGAACAATCGACTGATATGTAAAGAAAGCTGGTAATGGTCCCCCAGGAGGATATATATTATCTGCCTGGTCACCGTAGTTAATAGTGAACCAGAAGACTTTTTGGATCACGCCAGAGTTTTTAGACTGGTTCATAATATATTGCAGGTACTGTGCCTGTACCTGTGGATCAACAGGCTGATTCGGGTTATATTTGGGGGGGTGTGTTGGCCAACCTACTTCCGTTACCCAGATTGGTTTGCTTCCGAAACCATACTGTGTTGCAACATCGTGCATAGTCTGCCACCATGTATTAAAAGATGGTATTGTGCCATGTGCCATAGTAGGGTCCTGCCCGCCGTTATAAAAGTGAAAGTTCATATAATCCATGTATGGCCCATAGCCTCCTGCATAGAGGTCGGTCATAAAGGTTTGGATGTGATCGATATTATGCAGCCATTGACCAAACATTCCAACAGTAACATGTGAATTGACAGCTTTAATCGCCTGGTAGCCAGCTTTGAGAACAGGTCCATAATTGGCGGCTTCACGGCACAACTCACTGGTAGCTTGACTACCAGTAAAATACTGATCATACTCCTCATTGCCGATTTCGAAAGAGTCGATATGGCCGTGATTATGCTTGCCATCATAGCGAGTTGCGATTATTGTAGCAAACTGAGCCATATCAGCGACTCCTGACAGGTAGTGAACACCGAAACAGAGTTGCGTTTTATGCCAGAGTGGAGCACTTTGTATAGGAAAGTCTACATAGATATTTGCAGTATTCATCGTGGCAACTGCCTTATCGACCTGGCTCCAGTCGTAGACTCCGGGTGATGTCTCGATCTTATTCCAATGAATCTGGTAACGAACCCAGCATACATTGAGTTGCTTATAAGTTGTGACGAGTTGTGAATCTGCGTTGATGGTAGTGAAACCGTATGGGCTATTGATGGTACAAGGTCCTGAGTTTCCCCCTGGTAAGCCAGTCGAAGTACTACCTTTGCCTGCTTGATTGAAGATACCAAAGTAGAAGACTGCAAATACCAATAGTCCTACAATCAATGCGATTGAACCAATGATGAGTATCCAAAGGAGTGGCGAAATGGTATTGTGTGGCTTATACCCCCTGGGCATATTGTTGCTCATTGCTCGATGTTACCTCTGGTTATGTTCTACATTTAGATAAGCGCAAACTCATCAGTCGGGTTTTTAGCATTTAGGGCTTCCCTATATACTTGAAGCGTAGCAGTCGCACTCATCTCGATATTTGTAAAAGGCCGTGCTTGTTCATGGCCTGCTCTCATAAGACGTTCACGTAGTTCAGGGTTGATCAAGACTTCCGTTATAGCTTCGGCCAATAGTTGCGCGGAGGAGCAGTCAGTCCGGATCACTGCTTCTCCAGCGATAGCCATGCTTGCTGCCTCGTTGCTGGCGATGACCGGTGTACCACAAGCCATAGCTTCCACAATCGGCATACCAAAGCCTTCGTGTTTTGATGGGAACACGAGAGCTCTAGCTGCCGTATAGAGGGGTCCCAGATCCTCTTCGGCTATCCAGCCGGCAAGATGAATACGCTCACGAAATGGTGAGGCCGCAATCTGCCGTACAACTTCAGAACTTCCAAAACCGATTCCACCAGTCAAAACCAGGTGCAAGTCTTCGAAACGAGGCGCCAGCAGATCAAATGACTGGACCAGCTTTTCAACGTTCTTGCGCGGCATAATGCGTCCAACGTGCAGGAGATAGTCTTCTCCGTAGCGTTGTCGCATTGCGTGTATTTCTTCGGAGGAAATACCGGCATATCTTAGAGACGGTCGAAGCGTGTTGTGGATAACACGAATACGTTCTGCCTTGACCGACCAGAATGAGACCAGTTCTTCACGGGTTTGCTCAGAGACAACAATGATACGCTGTGCCCGTCGCACACTCTCGTGTAGCATGTATTTCCAGTACAGTTGTGCTTGTAGTGACGATTGGTTTGATACCTTCAGAAAAGCCAGATCGTGGACTGTCAGGACTAAAGGGCCGCGCCATTTAAGAGGCGCCGCGAAGGACGGAGTGTGCAGCACATCGGGTTGTATCCGCCTCAGTATACCTGGCATCAGAAATTGATGTCTCACCAGCATCCCTCGCCAGGAACGCAATTTTATCGGATAAATATGCAAGTTTGCTATGCTTAGCAGATCCTCGTAATCTTCCGGGCGCCTGGTAATAATATAGTATTCGTTTTTCTGGTCAATTAGAGCTAAACCATTTAAAACGGCCCGCGTTGCAAGGAGCATCCCCCCAGGCTTCTGCTCAGCCAGCAACATATCAATGGCTACACGCATAACATCCTCTATATTTTCCTAACTTCCTCCATGCATCATCCATGATTACGTGAGTTGAGAATGGAGGTAGTAATGTGCGTAGAAAGGATTGCCTTTCGGTTGCTAGTGTATCTGGTTACTAGAGAATAAACAATAGAGAATCGGTTAAGAAATCGGTGCGATTGGTAACATTTTGTAACCCAATCTTAACCAATAGTTTGCCATTTCAAAATATGTCTCCTGATACACTTGCGAAAACAGGCATGTTGACATGTTCCTGTTTACAGCGACGAATTGCAATATTGCAATCTTTCATGCAGTCTGAAATGAGGATGAGAAAAATTCTATGGGAACAAACGTCTTGATTGTCGGCCTTGATGGCGCTACTCCTGATCTGATTGAACGGTGGGTAGATGAGAATAAGTTACCTCATTTAAAACAGATGATGCAAAATGGTGTTTATGGGAAATTAAAATCGACCTATCCACCGATATCGCCTGCTGCCTGGACAACCTTTGCTACTGGTTATAATCCTGGGAAGCATGGTACCTATGATTTTCGCGATTACGATCCCAGACGCTATAGCTGTTTTGCTGACACGATCGTTGATTCTAATGCCTTCGCTGGAAAGTCTATCTGGGATCTTGTGGGCGCTGCTGGTCATAAAGTAGGAGTGATTACCGTTCCGGTAACCTACCCGGCATGGAAAGTCAATGGTTTCATGATATCAGGTTATCCCACGCCAGATGCAGCAAAGTCGTTTGCTTACCCACCCTCATTCGGTGAGCATATTCCGCCCCTGACTGAAGATTCGATTTTCTTCAAATCGGCCTCTCAAAGCGAAGTTCTCAAGGAGCTAGTGCGCATCACACATTTGCGTACAGATGTTTCAGTTGCCGAATTGAAGAAGGATGATTATGGCCTCTTTATTATGGTAATTGGGGCAACTGACCGTGCTCATCACGATTGGTGGAAATATATCGATGCCGAGCATCCTGCTTATGATCCCAAAGAAGCGGCGCTTTATGGTGACTACATACTGAAGGTTTATCAAGCTGCTGATACTTGTATAGGTAAATTCTTCGAAGTTGTCGACGATGATACGACTGTGATTGTGATGTCGGATCATGGTGGAATGGGGCATCCCAAGTATTACTTTAATACTAACTATTGGTTGCGGTCGCTCGAACTGTTGAAACCGAGCGCCAAAGCAGATAAGCAGCAAGGTGGTCTACAAGCTGCATTCAAACAGTTCTATCGCACAAAAATTCGACGCTTACCCTATCTCGAAAAAATCTATCGCAGTTTACCAAATAGTCTGAAGAAAGTAGCCACCAACCTGGATTCACAGACGATGATGAACCTGGGCGCTATCGATTGGAAGCATACAAAAGCCTATCGCTTCCCTATGTATCCACCTGTTGAGGGCATCATGATCAATGTAGTCGGTCGCCAGGCAGAGGGGGATGTTCAGCCAGGCGAGGAATATGAAGCCTTACGTACCCGTATTCTGGACGAGGCGCGCAAATTGCGTGAGCCAGAATCGGGCGAATCTATTGTGTTAGAGGCCTATCGTCGTGAAGAACTCTATCATGGTGAGCGGTTGGAGACTGCTCCTGACATCATTATCGTTACGAAAGATTGCTACAAGGGTGGTACAAGCGTTGATGAACTTATTAGCGAAGTACCGCTGGATGTTCTCTCAAAGCTGAGTGGCGTGCATCGAATGGATGGCATTATTCTTGCGCAAGGCCCCCACATTCGCAGAAATGCGCTCATAGAAGGCGCTGGCATTATCGATGTGGCTCCAACTGTCTTATATGCGCTCGGCATGTCCATACCTTCAGATATGGATGGCGTACCTCTTTCAGAACTCTTTGAAGATGCATATACACAGCAAACAGCCACTACGTATACCGGCGAGCGAAAGATTGAAGATGTGGCCAGCGATGAGTATGGGTACTCCGAGGAAGAAGAGGAGAGCGTACGTCTGAAGCTTGAGGCCCTGGGCTATCTGTAGAAAACTGCGGTGAGGTGATGCTCAATCACTACTATACGCCTGTAGAGAAGGAGTTTGTATGCGCATCCTGTTTATAACACCATATCCGCCATCACGCATCCGGGTGCGTAGCTATGGATTTCTGACGCAACTACGTGATGCGCATGAGGTCACTGTTGTGACCCAGTGTGCTTCAGAGAGGGAGAAGTTGGATGCAGAGTCATTGCGCAAGCAGGGGTTTGAGGTTATAGTAGTACAAGAATCCAGGCGATTAGCAGTGTTGCGAAGTGGTTTGGCTCTGTTCAGTACACATCCTTTACAGGTTGCATATGCACGCTCAAAAGTTTTATCCAAGACCGTGCAACAACTCTGTCAGCAACGTAATTTTGATGTGGTGCATGTCGAACATCTGCGTGGTATTGCTTCGATGGAAACTCCGGCCTGTACATACCCTCTCGTGTGGGACGCTGTCGATTGTATTAGCCTGCTTACCAAACATACTATTGGAGCTGGCCACAGCCTCGCGGTACGTACGGTTGCACGCCTGGAGCATAATCGAACGCAGCGGTATGAAGCCAGGATGCTTCACCAACTTCGACACGTTGTCGTAACTTCGGCGAACGATCGGCGGGCGATGATCGAGCTACACCGTATACCAATAAACGATCCAATGAGCAATGATGGTGTATCAAGAACAGATATTCAGGTCTTACCTAACGGTGTAGATCTGGACTATTTCCAACCTTTTCAGCAGGAAAGGCGGCGCTTTAACCTGGTGTTCTCGGGCAAAATGAGCTATCACGCTAACGTGGCAACCGCGTTATATCTGCGCCAGCACATTATGCCATTGATCTGGCAACGTAAGCCAGAGGCTACCCTAACTATCGTTGGGAGCAATCCTCCGAAAGTAATTCAGGCTTTAGCGAGTGATCCCCATGTGGAAGTGACTGGCTACGTTGAAGATATACGATCCTATATAGGGCATGCCGAGGTAATGTTAAGTCCAATGGTGTATAGCGTTGGTATTCAAAATAAAGTGTTAGAAGCAATGGCACTTGGCACTCCTGTGGTAGTACCTGTTCAGGTGGCAGCGGCTCTAGGAGCGTATCCTGGTCGTGACTTGTTGGTTGCGACATCTGCGCAAGAGTTTGCTGAATCTGCACTTCAACTGATGGACGATTCCGAGTTGCGAGCGTCTTTGAGTCGTAATGGTCGCGCTTATGTGGAGAATCAGCATGATTGGCGGGTGCTGACCGGGCGCTTAGTTGATGTCTACCGGAGAGCAATCAACGCTTGTAATGGAGAAGAAATGGCGGTTGAAATTGCCTCATCTTTTGTTTCTGGCACGGCTGTCTAAGATGTGTTGTTTTTTGGCATAGTTTCTCGAAAATGCCGGTAACTGTAAGGGATTCTAACTGATGATAGAACATTGTGTAGCTCTTGCAAGCTTTGAGCATCAATCGATGCTGACTGCTAGTAGGGGGGTGCTTCATCAAAGCCATTCGCACTCATTAAATGGTAGAGAGAGACTTTTGGGAGGGGATTTGACTACCGAGGAATATATTGAACGTGATAAAGAAACATTCACGCGATTTCTGAGACTCGTTGTATCACAGTGCTCAGCCAGAGGCCAGACGATCAATCTGAATACAAACCAGGAACTGCCTCGTTTGATCCCCGTCCTTTGTGCATATTTTTCTCACGGGGAACTGGTTGAACTGGTTGGGGAAAAGTTGACCAACGAAATTCTGGATACATATCACATCGAAATACTTCAAAATATGTTGCTGGAGCATGAGTTTGAGCAGGTATTGCAAAGATTTAACTCTGCCTCAATACCTCTGATGTTAATCAAAGGACCTGCGCTTGCCTATACTGTCTATCCTAAAGCGCATCTACGTACCTATCAAGATATTGATGCTTTAATCCATCCTGAAGACCTTGCTGGTGCCCACGAGTTACTAACCCAAATGGGATATGTCTTCTATAACGAATACCGGGCTGATGCATTTGATGAACGGCGTACTGGATATAACTACTCTTTGAAGTGCTCTAACTTTCCTTACGAAGTAATGATTGAATTGCATACAGCGCCTCATTCCAGTGAAATCGGGACGCTCTTTGATCGTGATGAACTGTGGAAAAACGCTAACACGATTACGATATTCGGTCAGCCGGTTAGAACGATGAACCCGACTGATCATTTGCTGTATCTCTGCTGGCACTATCGCTTTCATGGGTTTACCCGTCTACTCTGGTTGTATGACCTGGTTATGATATTACGCGTGTATGGTGATACATTAGATTGGGATTCACTGGTTCGCTCTGCACACCGTCAGCATATGGCAGCAAACCTCTATTACTGTTTATCCTGGTGCAGGGATTTGTTTGGAGTAGCTATTCCTGATTCAGTGTTTACGATGCTACATCCGCCTGCGTTATCACGCTTCATAGTGGAACAAATAGCTATGCCTGATGTAGCAAATGCGCTGTCAGTTGCTGATTGCCAGGAACGGCGTCTTGTAGCCCGCCGTGCGATGGTTGACAGCAACAATGAGCTGTTCAGGGCTGGTTTACGGATGCTTTTTCCCTCTCCGATTGCAATGCAGAAGCGTTACATGGATCATTCGCGTCTTCCGCTACAACTTTTCTTCTTATACTATCTAACCCATCCCTGGATCACCCTGGTGAAAGGGAGTCGGAACTTGCTAAGACGAGAAAAGAAAGTGCAGAACAAGAAAGAGAGATGATAATGAATGCTGTTCGTGTAAGTGTGATCATCCCTTATTCGAAATCCGATGTAGCAGAAGTAACTCTAGAGAAACTGATATATCAGTCTTATCCTGCTGAACAGACCGAGATCATCGTCGTAGGACCAAATAGTAGTAGGCTTGCCAGTCGTTGGCCGATAAAAGCGGTTGAAACAAAACCTATCTATTATCCTGGTGAAGCCCGCAACATTGGCGCTCGTACGGCAACTGGCGATTTTTTACTCTTCCTGGATGATGATTGCGAGCCAGCGCCCGATTGGATTGAACAGTGCCTGCTTGAACTACAAGAGCCCAAAGTTGGCGCGGTTGGTGGCAAAATTGCGGGTAAATCGAAAGCATTCTTTGCGCAGTGTGTGGACTTCAGTAGTTTTGCATTCAGTCAAGTAAACAAGCGTATGGAGGTCGCTGTTTGCTCAGCCAGTCTTGGTGTGAAGCGCAAAGCGTTCGAGGATGCTCTCGGGTTTAGCGAAGAAGTGCGTTCAGGCGAGGATATCGACTTTTGTTATCGCTTGATCAAAATGGGCTACAAGACAGTATATCAACCTGCTGTGAAAGTGCTACATAACCACCGGCGAACAGACTTTAAGACATTGATGAGTTATAGTTATTTCTATGGTCGCGTGAAAGGCCTCCATGTAAAGCTGCGACATCGTGATATGTCAAAACGTAATCAGATCCTGACCATGCTCCACAATCCTCTGATCTATTTGCTCATGATTATTCCCGTCGCGCTCAGCATCACAGCCGCCATTGTCCGATTGAACGTACGGGAATTTCCGCGGGTGTTATTGTATGCTCCTTTCATTTTTCTTTCTAAGGTGGCCTACCATTTTGGAATCTGGCGTTGGATTATCATGGGATACGCACCCCAATCGACAACGTAGCAGTTCTTCCCTCAAGGGAAGCAATTTCTAATTTGGAATTAGACGTTTCTGAAGTTTTCTAGAAGAATATGCAGCAGTTTTTCGTAAAGAAGTAGGTTAGGCTGTGAACGACGAAGATAAGCGCCTCAGAATTGCCTTTTTGACCTCACTTGATCCCAGAGATCGACGATCCTGGTCAGGCACTATTTATCACGTTGCCCAAGCATTGCAAAAGCACTGTGGAGATATCACCTTTATTGGTCCAATCGATTGTTCAAAACAAAAGACGATTGGGAAAATTCGGAACAGAGCGTCTGAACTCTTGCTCAAGAAAAAAGTGATGTTTACTCATGGCACGCTGATAGCGAAGCACTGCGCGAAGGTTGCCGGGCAGAGACTGGCGCAACAGCCATTTGATGTGGTTATTGCGCCAACGGGAGAGACCGAAATCGCATATCTTGATACTGATATACCCATCGTACTTGTGACCGATTCTACCTATCGCATCATGTACGATTATTATCCGGCGTTCTCGAATATCCTCGAAAGTTCAGTTCGCGAACTTGAGAGCGTAGCAACCCGGGCGATTCACAAATCGAGTTTGCTTCTCTATGCTTCCAGGTGGGCTGCGCGGTCGGCAATAGAAGACTATCATGCAGATAGGGAAAAGGTGCATGTTATCCCTTTCGGCGCAAACTTTGAGCAGTCACCACCAAAAAAGATACTCATAGAAAGAAAGCAATCAGATCGTTGTAAATTGCTTTTCATCGGAGTGAAATGGGAGAGAAAAGGCGGCGATATCGCTTTTGAAACTCTGCTGAAGCTAGAGGAAATGGGTATTCCTGTCGAGTTAATCGTCGTCGGCTGTGTCCCTCCGCAACAATTTTCCCATAGATACATGAAAGTCATTCCTTTTCTGAATAAGAATGATGAAAGCTCGCGCAGAGAGCTGGAGAAACTCTACCTGACGTCAGATTTTCTGCTCTTTCCGACCAGGAATGAGTGTTATGGTATCGTTGTATGCGAGGCTAACGCATTCGGTTTGCCAGTGATAGCAGCAGACACAGGTGGTGTTTCAGGTGTAGTGACAGAGGGTGAAAATGGTTTTCTGCTTCCACTGAGCGCTAGAGGTGATAAATACGCTGAAGTGGTTGCGGAATTGTATCATGACCAGCAGCGTTATGCCGAACTTGTAAGATCAAGCCGGGCAGCTTTTGATGACAGGCTAAACTGGGATGTCTGGGGCATCACTGTAAATAGAATGATATCAGAAAAGATAAGAAAACAACCCTGACATAGATACGCATGTCGGGGTTGTTTTCCTGATATGTAAGCTAGAGGCTGAAGGCATAGAGATTGCCATCGCCAGAGCCGCAGTAAAGCCAACCGTTAGCCACGATTGGGGACGCGAACGATTTCCCTCCTGTAGTATAGCTCCACAACACTGCATGTGTTGATGCATCCATAGCGTAGATATTGGAGTTAAACGAGGCAAAGTAGACGACACCGTTAGCTAATGCCGGTGAACTATCAAGCGCACCCACGCTCGCGGCTTTCCAGACGACAGCTCCAGTAGTTGCATTGAGAGCATAGAGGTAGGCATCAAGTGAACCAACGTACAAGACGCCATTTGTTCCAATGGCAGGTGTGGAAACATCGTCGGCACTAATTTTGGCGATCTGTGTGGACCATGCAACTGCACCATTACTTTCGTGGAGGGCATAGACACTGCCGTTCTTATCAGAGAAGTAGACGAAGCCGTTTGCGACCACCATCGCCGAACCAGGATCGAGGTCCTCAAAAGAATTGGGTACTACAATTTGCCATTTGGTAGCACCTGTGTTCGCATCCAGTGCAAGTATCTGGAATGATGGATCACCTACACCTGCGAATACAGTTCGAGCACCGGTATCCACAGCGATACCGCGCCAAACTCCGCCACCAGTGGTAATATTCCAATTTACTTTACCGGAAACCTCGTCCAGTGCATATACCGTACCACTGTTGCCATTATTAAGCGAGGTACCAATGTAAATGGTGTGGAATGCCAGGCTTGGTTCGCCGAATTCATTACAGGGTAGGATCACACTCCATTTCAAGACCCCTGTGTTCGCATCCACAGCATAGAATGGAGATGGTGAACCGGGGTTTTGATGACCGAGCGAACCGAAGAAAACCAGGCCACTTGCGGGATCAACCAGTGGCGAAGCGAGATTTGGAAATCCCGTCTTTGGGTCAAACTGCCACTTCACATTACCCGTTGTAGCGTTAAAGGCAGTCAGAACGCCTGTTGGGCCAGCTATGTAAACAGTGCCATTCGCATAGACTGGAGAGGGCGATCCCAGGCTGTTCGTGCCTATACTTGCCTGCCATCTTAATTTAAGGTTGCTGACGTTCGCATTGCTGAGCTTGTTTTCGTTAGGATTCTCGCGGTGAATTGATGGCCCCTTGCCGAAATCTGCCCAGCTTGTGTCGATGTTTACCGGTGCCGTAAAAGATGTGTTACTTGTCTGTCCAACTCCTATTAAGCTGTGAGCGCCAGGAGTCGCGTTAGAAGGCAAATTGACAGCCTTGCTAATGTTTCCCTTCACATCAGCCGTTGCCGTAGCAAGAGCCGTGCCTGAGGTGCTATCCCAGTACAACTTAACCAACTCGTTGGCCTGGAAACCTGCGCCAATAGCAGTAATGCTGGTTCCGGGAGAGCTACTTGCCGGATTTGAAACTAACCCATTAGCATGAGTAAAGGAGTTCTGGGAGACTTTCTTGCTGGTAGTGCCTGCTACCGCCACGGAATATAAGCCATTAGCTGCAGCCGGTACATTGAAACTGCCAGCCACAGCGCCGGAGAAACCAGCCTTGCTTGTCGCAACAATCGTTCCGGTGCCGGGACCTGTATAGTTCCAGATAAAGTTCACTATCTCTCCTGGCCCATAGCCCTGACCTGTCACATTCACAGGAGCGCCGACTGGCCCTTTGGAGGGGCTCAAGCTGGAAGCCGGAGCTACTACAGTGTATATATTGGTGGCGGTGATTTTCGTCGTCTGGCCTACAACTTTGACTGGATAGCCACCTGGAGCAATACCCGCAGGCACTTTAATGGACTTAGGAGCCAGGTAGCCGTGTATATCAGTAGTGCCAACGCTGGTTGCTATCGTGCCATTATTCCAGAAAATGTTGACCTTTTCACCACCTTTGAAGCCATATGCACTCACCGTAAGGGAAATGTTGGCGGAACCGCTTAATGGTGCAAGTGCAAGCGTAGGCGCATAGAACGTGAACTTATAAAGGCCTATGGTTTTGCTGGTTTGACCAATACCTGCGATGCTTACTCCTCCTGTGCCAAGGGAAACGGATGATGGAACATTTTTGTTAACTATGAATGAGCCAGTGCTATCAGTAGTAGCTGTTCCTATCAATGTGCCTGTGCCAGCACCATTATAGTTCCAGTAGATGTTCACTGTCTCACCCACACCAAAATCATTTCCAGTTACCTTAATTGGTGTACCGGGTCCAGCGGCCTGTGGTGTGACAAACAGACCGGGTAAAAGCTTAAAGGTACCAGTAGCGACAGACCCGGAAGTCTGACCTACACCCGCGATTGTATAGGTGCCAGTGGGTGCTAATGGCGTGGCAAAGTAGAAGGTAAAGCTGCCGGTAGCCGTTGTGGTTGGCGAATCCTCCAGGGTACCCGTGCCGGGTCCGGTGTAGTTCCAGTACACCTTGACTGTCTCATGAGCGC
>WNGD01001351.1_pt1 | contig 26751 bp, 17 predicted proteins | sample 5400671 | NCBI WGS metagenome assembly WNGD01 (sample SAMN13153369, study PRJNA577476) | soil metagenome | isolation source: 40 cm soil or saprolite under grassland replicate 2 | place: USA:California | collected 2016-06-15
TAGCAGCAATGGAAGCACGCGAAAGAGTTACCCATCCGCGTTTGCGCCCGGTAGAGGCGTTTCCTGTGAGGTTGCAGGGGCAGGATTTAGTCTGCCTGCGCGATCCCGCCGCTTTGGCCGAGCAGCCCATATTTCTTAATGGCCCTCTGGTTCTGCTTGTCTCTCTAATGGATGGATCGAAATCGCTCCGTGACATCCAGGCGGAATTTATGCGCCAGACCGGAGAAATGCTGTTCATTGAAAACATCGAGGAGCTGGTCGGCCAACTGGAAAACCATCACTATCTCGACAGCCCTTCCTTCAGCGCCTACTACGAAGCTCTGGTTCAGGAATTTCGCAAGCTGCCGGTTCGCCCTGCGACGCATGCGGGTGCGGCCTACGAGGGGACCGCGGAGGGCCTCCGGCGCCAGATCGACACCTTCTTCGAGCATCCCGACGGCCCGGGCACGACGGGCGTCTCAGACCACGGAGAGCCTCTACGGGGGCTGATCGCGCCTCATATTGATTTTCACCGGGGCGGGCCCGCGTACGCTCATGCCTACAAGGCGCTCGCCGAGCATCCGGGCGCGGACCGATTCATCATCTTCGGAACGTGCCACAATATGATCCAGAAGCGTTTTGCGTTGACCGAAAAAGGTTACGACACGCCCCTTGGCTGTGCGGAAACGGACCAGGAATTCGTGCGCAGGCTGGCAGCGAAACTTCCTGAGGATCCCTTCGTGGATGAGTTCGCCCACCGCGGCGAGCATTCGGTTGAATTTCAGGCTGTTTGCCTCAAATACCTTCTCGGTGACCGTCATCCTTTCAAGATCGTTCCCATCCTGGTGGGATCCTTCCACGATATTTACTCCGATGGGAAGACGGCCGTCCAAGATCCTGAGATTCAGGCGATGGTGGATGCGGTCGTGGAAGTCATGCAGGAAATGCCTGCCAGCTATTGCCTGATCGCCGGTGCAGACCTGGCGCACGTCGGCCGCCGCTTCGGAGACCCGTCGGGACCTACCGAGCGGTTCCTGAAAGAGGTGGAGGAAGACGACCGGGCCCTGCTCCACCTGGTAGAGGCCGGGGACGCCGAAGGAGTATTTCGATCCATCGCCGCCGATAACGATCGGAGACGGGTGTGCGGCTACCCGCCGATCTACATGACTCTCCGGTGCCTGGAAAATCCTCGCGGGAAACTCCTGCAGTACCGTCAATGGGCGGATCTCGAGGCTGGAGCGGCGGTGACCTACGCGAGCGTCGCCCTGTTCTGATCGTTTTGTTTCTTCACCCCTCTTGCTTCGCTACTTACGTGGCGCGGCACAGCCGCAACCAAGTTATTCACCCCAGCTCTGGCCTGAACTCCAAAACATACAGTCCTTCGCGCCTTCGCGGTCAAAGTCCAGCCCGGCATTCACCGCGAAGCCGCTAAGAGCGCGAAGAATTTCGAAAAGCTGGGATTGCCGGCAAAGTTCGTGTCTTGGAAATAGCGGTCCCTCCGCAGGTCGCCGCCAAGCTTGAACGTGTGCTTCCCCCGGATCCATGCGAGGTGGTCGGTCCACTGCTCATTGGGGTGTGCCGTCGGGTCTGGGGTTCTTCGTGTCCATGGGTTTTGGCATGGCGGCTGTGACCTGAGAACTGGACTTGGCGATCTCGAAATCGTTCGCTTCCAGGAGCGTGTACATGGCCCGCTGCAGATCGATCGCCGACTTTTTGTAGTCAATCAGCGTCTGCAACTCGACCCCCTGCTGCTGCGAAAGCTGGCGCTGCCGGTCCAGGACGCGGAAGTTTTCGCTCAAGCCCGCCTGAAAGCGCTTGGTTTCACCGTCGAGCTGCTGCTCGGCAAGCTCGCGCGCTATTCGCGCGGTCTCCACGCGCTTCTTGTTGGTCTCGAGCGACTGGACGGCGTTTCGGACGTCGACGATGATCTGCTGCTCGATCTGCTTCAGGCTCATCAGCTGCTGCTGCTTCTGAACCTTGAGCTGCGCCAGTTGTGACTCCTGCGTGCGGTTGCGCAGGGGGATCTGGACGTTGAAGCCGACGAACCAGTTCGTGAGTCCCTGCGAAAAGAGGGTTCTGTACGCGTTGCCAACACCGCCTACAAAATCCGGCGCGACCCTGGGCTGGCCGTCTGGATCAAACGTCTGCGGTCCGGCGACCCCGACGGTTCCTATCGAAGCCACGAAGTCGATCTGCCACTTTTTCAGATTTTGCCCGAGGCGATAGTTGACGTCGGTCTGCTCGACGCGCGTGCGGACCTGCTCGAGCTCGGGCCGGTTCCCGAGCGCGGCGTTGATCGCTTCGTCCAGCGAGATCTGCACCTCTTTGAAGTCAACGGAATCGGTGGGGACGATCGTCTGGCGCCAGATATCGGCGTTGCGGTCGCTCGAGATCAGAGAGCGCAGGTTGTTCTCCACCGTGTTGATCCGCTCCTCGGCCTGGATCAGCTCGACCTCCCGCGCAGAGACCTCGGCGCGGGCTTCGGTGATGCCGATCGTGGCCAGGGTGCCGACCTTCACCTTCATCTTGTTGTTCTCCAGCTGGGTCTGGGCCAGTTTCACCGACTCGCGCTGGATCTCGTAGTCCCGGATAGCCGCAACCAGGTCCCAGTGCTGCGCCTGGATGCGGGCGATCGTGTCGGTGACGTTTTTCCGGAACTGAGAGTCGTTGATCTTCAGGTCGAGGTTGGCGAGCGTTATGCTGGACCGGATCTGGTCCGTGCGGAAATTGCGGCGCAAGGGTTGAAGGAACTGCAGCGTCTGGCTCACGCTGTACTGCGGGGTGAAAAGCGCGAACGCCTGGTTCGTGTCGGAACGGCCGGTGTTGTAGGAATAGCTGAAACCGCCCCCGGTCGGGATGTTCTGCTGGAACTGGACGTTCCAGTAGGCCCGGTCAAACTGGCTGAAGGTCGAGACGCTCGAAGCCGTGGCGATGTTGGTGTTCGGGGATTTGCTCGAGCCCACGCCGAGGCCGATGCTGAGGGCGGGGTCGTAAGGACCGAAAGCCTGGATCAGTTTCTGCTGGTAGAAGACTTCGTTCGTGTCGGAGATGGCGATGTCCAGGTTGTTCTGTAGAGCAAGCTTGGTGATCTCTTTGAGAGAGATCCGCAGCGCCGTGCCGTCGCGCTCCGCCCGCTCGATCGGGCTCAGCAGCTCGCGCTGCGGGGGCTCTTCGGACTGCTCGTAAAATGCCTCGGCGGACACGGGGATCGACGGTACCGCCAGAAGGACGAACGTAATAGCCAGGAAAACCTTCCTCAATGAATCCGGTGTTTTGTGCACGGAATTCCTCCCTTTAGAAATAAGCTGCGTTCCAGCAACCGCTGTTTTCCAGAATGCAAGAGCATGTCCACGACGCGCAACCGATTCAGCGGCTATGCGTTAAGGTGAATTGCGCGAGAAATCCGTCGATGGCCCGGCGTCCGGAAGCGGTACCGCCGTGTCCGAAATCGCACAGGCGACAGGATAACAGGATGGACAGGATGGCGGAAAGCAGCGGGACAGAAGGGCAGAGGGGCGGAGGGGCAGAGGAGCAAGGGGGCAACGCGCGTCGGTCGACCACTAGCTGCGGCGGTGAGGGAAATCAACTGCATAGCCCTGTTTGAAATTCCAAATTTCAAAAATTTGAAATCTCAGATAGCCCTGTACACATGATTTCCCCCCTGCCCTTCTGTGCCCCTCTGCTCCTCCGCTCCTCTGGGCAGGGTATAATCGCAAAGACAGATACCATGGACGTACTGGTGCTTGCGGATGATCTGACCGGTGCGCTCGAAGCCGGCGCCAGGTTTGCCGGTTGCGGCATCGAAGCCCGTGTGACCGCCGATACGGGTCTCATGGAAACGCTCGCGCCTGTGCTCGTTGTCGATACGGAAACCAGACACGCGCGCCCCGCCGAAGCGGCGCGGACCATTTACGCCCTGGCGCGCGAGGGACGCGACCGTGGAGCCCGCTATCTCTACAAGAAAACCGATTCCACGCTGCGGGGCAACATAGGAAGCGAACTGGGCGCGGCGCTCCGCGCGTCCCCGGGCTCGCCGCTCCTTTATGTGCCTGCCTATCCGCAAATGGGAAGCACGGTCAAAGGCGCCCGCCTTTACGTACGTGGCGTGCCCGTCGCAGAAACGGGCTTTGCCTCCGACACATTGAATCCGATCGCGGAAAGCAATATTCTTGCTGTTTTGTCGGAGCAATGCCGGTCTCCGATGTTTTCCGTCTCCGTGAGCGAGCTTCAGGCGCTGAGTCCCGGCGCCATCTATGTCTGCGACGGCGAGACCGACGCCGATGTCGACGCGGCGGCCAGAGCTTTTGCAGGGTCGAACCAACTCAGGCTGGCAGCCGGTCCGGCTGCCTTCGCCGGCGCCATCGCCACGCGCGTGGATCTGCCGCGGCGCCGGCGCGCCGGGTTTCCACGTGTCGCGAAAGCTCTGATAGTGAACGGGAGCTTGCACGAAACGTCTTTGAGTCAAGTGCGTCGTGCCGAAGCATGCGGATTCGAGACCGTGGAGCCTGTGTGGGAAGACGCGCCGGGCTGGAGAATCCTAAAAGTTCCAGCCGCGGGGCAGGAGTCACCGTTACAGAGGGCAAAACGTGCGGGCGAACTGGTAAGACAAATCCTCCGTGAGACCGACTTCGACGCCCTTGTGGTTTTTGGAGGGGACACCGCCTTCGGTATTCTTGATGCTTTGGGAAAACCCTGGATCCTTCCCATCGGTGAAGTGCTTCCAGGTGTTCCGCTCGCTATGTTAAATCTCGGAACAACGCGGCCCATGTATCTGCTGACGAAGGCGGGAGGTTTCGGACCGGTGGATGTTCTTGAAAAGCTTCGAAGATCCCTGGACAAGGAGAACGGTCTCGGCGACCAATTTCTTGAAAATGACCAATGACCAATGAAAAATGACAAATGACCAATCCAGCGGGTCAAGCCGTCTATTTGTCATTTGTCATCGGCCATCTGTCATTGGTGATTTTTTTGAGTTGAGGGGGCGTAAGAATCTATGCTTTTCGGAATCACCATGGGAGACTCCTGCGGGATTGGCCCGGAAGTACTCCTGAAGGCGTTCCGCGGCGGTGAGATCACCCACCCCGCAGTCGTGTACGGAGATCTGGAAGTGCTGGAGTTCTACAACGCGTCGCTCAGCTTCGGTGTCGTCTTTCGCGGGATATCCGGGCCGGAGGAATACCGCGAGGGCCGGCTGAACGTGATCGATCACGGCATCATGCGGCGCGAGGATCTGACCATAGGCAGGGTGAATGCCAAATCGGGACGCGCGGCGCGGGAATACGTGGTTGCCGCCACGCGGGCCGCACTCGATGGACGGATTACCGCCGTTGTTACACTGCCGATCAACAAGGAGGCAACCCAGCTCTCGGACCCGGATTTTGTCGGCCACACGGAGCTCATTGGGGATTTGTGCGGCGTTAAGGACGTAACCATCATGCTGGCGTCGAAGCAGCTGATTGTGACGCATGTGAGCACGCACATGTCACTGGCCAGGGCGATCGAACGCGTAAAGAAGGAACGCATCTGTACGATTCTGCAACTGACCTTCGACGCGGTGCGCCGGCTAAGGGATAATCCGCGTATCGCGGTTGCCGGTCTCAATCCGCATGCCGGGGAAAACGGCCTCTTCGGAGATGAGGAGATCCGGGAAATCCGGCCGGCGATCGAGTGGGCGCAAAGCCGTGGAATGCCCGTCGAAGGCCCTTTCCCCGCCGACACCCTGTTTTACATGGCGGTGCGGAAGAAGAGATTCGACGCGGTCGTCTGTATGTATCACGACCAGGGGCACGTTCCGCTCAAGCTGCTCGATTTCGAGGGAGGGGTCAACGTGGCGCTGGGTCTGCCGATCCTCCGCACCTCTGTCGACCATGGCACCGCGTTCGACATCGCAGGACAGGGCGTGGCTTCGAGCGCCAGCCTTATTCACGCGCTCGAATTCGCCGTCCGCCTGGCCACTACGCAGAAGTGAGACAGTTCTGCAATAAACACCGATCAGACCTCAGACCCCAGAGTTCAGGTTGCCGGGTCCGAGGTCTGATTCGCATTACGCGAGAATTGCTATTCCCTTTTTTATTCGGGGCGGCTTAATCTTAAGAGGGTCTGGGTCGGTTGAGATGTTAACCTAACAATTCCTACGGAAAAATGTGATGAGCTATCTGTATTGGAATCGGTTCAAAAGACTTTCTCTCCCGGTCTTTTTCTTGGCGGCGCCTGCTTTCGCCGGGGCAGGCGCACTCGATGTAAAGTGCGTGGACCAGGGCGGCAATGCGCTTTCCGGAGTCCAGGTCCTGGTTCAACAGTTAGGTAGCGGAAAATGGAAAGACAAGAAGTCGGACGGCAAGGGCGTGGCTCGTTTTGACAAACTGGACGGGGGCATTTATCGAGTCGTCGCGCGTCAGCAGGGGTTTGCGCCCGCTTTCTATGAGTTCGCGCGGATCAAGGAGGGCGCCCAGGAAACGGTTTCGCTCAATTTCGAGCCCGGCGACAGTGCCAGAAAGCTCTATTTCGAGGACCAGTCGCTGAGCCAGAAGTCCATGGAGGCGCTCCAGCAGGGCGTGGAAGCGTTGAAGGCCGGCAAATTTGACGAGGCCGAGAAGCAGATCCGAGCGGCGATCGAGCTGAACCCGTCAAATCCGGAAGCTCACTTCAACCTGGCGATCGGTTACGCGCAGCAGAACAAGTGGGAGCCGGCCGAGAACGCTTTGCGCAAGGCGTCCGAGCTGTCCGGCATGCTGGCAGAGATCCAGCAGTCCTTGAAGCCTTCCGAGCCCAACCCTTATGCGGAAATACAGCAGAGGGCTGAAGGGTTGCGCGCGAAACTTCCGGGTCTGAAACTGAGGATGGAAGCGAACGAACAGTTGACCAAGCGCAATTTCAAGGAGGCTGTTGCCAAGTTCCAGGAAGTGCTTAAGAGCACCCCGGATGATCCGGATGTGTATTACAGCCTGGCGGTCGCGCAGGCGCATGCCGAGCTGTACGACGAGGCGACCCAGTCTGTCGAGAAGGCCATGCAGTTGAAACCGGAAGAGAAGGCCTATGGAGACTTGAAGAAGCAGATCGCGGACCGCAAAGTGAACGCGGTTCTGATCAAGGCGCAGTCCGTCCTGGAGCAGGGGCAGGAACTGTACAAGAAAGGGGACTATGCGGGGGCGCTCCAGAAATACGAGGAGGCCCGGGCCATGATTCAAGGGAAGAAGCAGGCGATTGCGTGGTCGCTGATTGCCAAGGCGCACGCTCAGCTCAATCATCCCGACCAGGCGATTGAAGCGTTCAAGCAGGCGATGGATCTGGCCCCCGACGAGGCGAACCGCCGGAACGAGCTCGCGCAGTACTACCTGAGCCAGAAGCGATACGACCAGGCTCTGGAGCTCTACTCCGATCCGCGCGGCGCGGGTTCAGAGCAGGTGGATCAGACGCTGTTCGCTCTAGGGCAGAAGATGTCGAAGGAGGGGAACGCTGAGGTCGCTCAGCTCGCGTACGAAAAGGCTCTCAAGGCCAACCCGAACAACGCGGAGGTCTACTACGAGTTAGGCATGACGTACTTCTACAACAAGAAGGACGCCAAGCGCGCGAAGGAAATGCTTACCAAGTACCTGGAGATCGGAAAGGACAAGGACCATTTGAATAATACGCACTCGGTTCTCGTTGTAATCGCGCGCCGCAAGTGACCCGAGCGTCATCCCGTTTGCGGTGCCGCGGGGAACCTAAACAAGGGTCCGCAGCAACTCAAGCGCGTGACAGACGCGGATCCCATCCGGCGACTGGTAGTCCTTGACACCCGTGGCGCTGACTTGGTACGCCTCGCATTCCGGAAAGCGCGTCTTCAAATACTTGAGCGCAGGGCTAATCTCCGCGTCCCCCCACTTGCATTCAATCAGCCGGATGGGTTGCCGTTTCTCCACCACGACGAAGTCCACCTCGCGCTTGTCAACGTCCCTGAAATACAAAAGGTCCAGATCTCTCCCGCGAGCATCCTGTTCGAAGTGCACCCACTTCAGCAGGTGGCATGCCATCAAGTTTTCGAACCGCGCACCCTGGCTTGAAACCAGAGACCAGTCCAGATGGTAGTGCTTCTGTTCTTTCTTGACCGCGCGCAGCTTCGGACTCCCGAAGGGACGGATGCGCAGGATCGCGTAGAGCCTCTCCAGAACATTCATCCAGTTTGTAACGGTCTTATGGCTGACTTGAAGGTCCTCTCGAAGAGAATTCAGCGACAGAGGACTTCCGACTCTGTCGGGAAGACTAAGCATGAGAAGCTCCAAGTTGCCGAGGTCCGTTACGCGCTCGAGACTTGAAACCTCCTCGCGCACCAGTCGCGTCCGGTATTCTCGCGACCATCGGCGCGCTTCTTCTTCGGACCCCGACAGAAAGGGCTCCGGAAAGCCACTCAGCGTGAGGAGATCGTCCAATTCTTTCCGATTCTTCATCCCTAGCTCGGCCGCCGAGAACGGATGCAGCCTCAGCAAATGGTACCGGCCCTGAAGCGAGTCCCCGCCAAATCTGTAGAAATCCAGGCGCGCACTCCCGGTGACGAGGATGTGTTGACGGGGACCCGATGCGTCGTACAGCCCTTTCAGATAGTTGCGCCAGCTTCGGTACTTGTGGATTTCGTCAAATACCCACAGGCGACTGACAGGCATTTCACGCTTGAGGATCCGCTCGCGATGCTCCGGTACGTCCCAGTTTAGATAGCCTTCGTCTCCACCCAGGATCAGCTTCGCCAGTGTCGTCTTTCCGACCTGCCGCGCGCCGGATACAAAGACCATCTTTTTCTTGAGGTCTTTTTGTACTTGCTCGTGAAGGTAGCGTTTCATGCCGAAAAGATACTGCTGTTTTGGATCGCAGTCAAAAATACTCGCGAGTAATTTCGACCGGTGTGAAAATAACTCACAGGGCGGCATCCGGAGCTCTAGGGGCGGCCAGTTCCGAGTTCAGCCTTCAGGCTGCACCGGGCGCGGGCAGGCTAAAGCCTGAACTCCAAACAACACGGGGTTCCCGAAGAAGATGTGAGGGAAAACACTTCGTGATTCTTCGCGTCTTCGTGGTGGATTAAGTGGAGTTGAGTTTACCGGGTCTTCAGTCCGAACTTCTGCAGTTTGGCGCGGAGTGTCTTTGGGTCTACCTGGAGGAGGGCGGACAGTTCGGCCTGGGTGAAGTTCCGTTTGTGCAAGAGCTCTGACAGAACTTGCTCCTCGATTTCTTCCGAGTAACGCGCTACCAGAGTCTTGAGGTCAAGCAAGCCCTTTTCCAGGCCTTCGTCTATTTGTTTTCGAATGCTGTCGCTGGAGAGGCCAGAAGCGGCTTCCATCACAACCGGCGGAAAGGAGGCTCGTGACAAGTACTCCGGGAGATGCTCTCCCGAGATCACGTCGTCCGCAGCAAGGAGTGACGATTTTATGACATTTTCAAGCTCTCGCACGTTTCCAGGCCAGCGATAGCCGCGAAGTATGGACCAGGCGGATTCGGCAATCCCGCCGATGTTGCGCTCGAACTTACGATTGAACTCCTGGACGAAGTAGTCGGCCAGAACCTCGATGTCCCCGATTCTTTCCCTCAACGGGGGCAAACGGATCACAATTTCTGCCAGCCTGTAGTAAAGGTCCTCGCGGAAGGTTCCTTTTCGCATCGCCTGTTCCATGTCCAGATTCGTGGCAGAGATTATACGGACGTCTATAGGGATCGGCTTGTTGCCGCCCAGACGCTCCAGGTGTCGCTCCTGAAGAACACGGAGCAGTTTCGCTTGAAAATGGAGAGGAAGATTGCCGATCTCGTCCAGAAAAAGCGTGCCGCCGTTGGCCACTTCGAACTTTCCTACTTTTCGGTCCACCGCCCCGGTGAAGGCGCCCTTCTCGTGCCCGAAGATCTCACTCTCGACCAGCGTATCCGGGAGGGTCGCACAGTCCAGCGCTACATAGGGCCCTTCACGGCGCTTGCTTTGTTCGTGCACGGCACGGGCGAATAACTCCTTTCCGGTACCGCTTTCGCCGAGGAAGAGAATGGAAACGTCCGGAAGGGCGTAGCGCCGGAGCTGGGCCCAGACTTCCCGCATTTGAGGGCTGTCGCCAATGGCACGCTTGGACACGCTCCCCGGATCGCGCTCCGCCCCGGCGCGAAAAAGCGCCCGCACTGAAGATCTCAGGCGCTCTATCTCGAACGGCTTGACGAGGTAATCCACCGCTCCCCGTTTCATCGCCTCGACGGCGGTTTCCACCTCACCGCGGCCGGTCATTATCACCACCAACGCCGCGGGACATATCTTGAGGACGCGTGGCAGGAGATCCAGCCCCGAGGTGTCGGGAAGGTACAGGTCAAGAAGCACGAGATCCGGCACCGTGGCGCGCGCAATCTCCAGGCCCTGCTTGCCGGTGTCTGCTTCTTCGACGTTGTAACCTTCCTTTCTAAGCACTCTGGCAAAGAGCTGGCGTGGTTCCGGCTCGTCATCGACAATCAGAATCTTGGAGGGGCCCATACAGGCCTCCACTATAATCAGGGAAACACCATGGAATCAATACAGACTCCAAGGGTCTCGGGAAGTCAGCAATTTCTCGACAATGACAAATGACCAAAGACAAATCCGGGGCAAGCTACGCCGTCCAGTTTTATTTGTCATTTATCATCGGTCATTTGTCATTGGTCATTTCAGTTCGGGGCAGGTTCTCAAGCCTTGGAAATCCCAGGTAAATTAAATTGCGGATTGATTCGTATCATTCGTGAAATTCGTGGCGCAGGTCTTTCCGTCGTTGGGAAGGAGCGCGCCCGGAAGTCATGAGCGCAGTTCGGTGGTGAAGGTGGGGCCGGAGGTTCCGCCTCGGGGAAGGTGAAGTTCCCCTGAGTTCATCCTTTTGGTCGTGGAGTTGGACCCCTTGCTGGAGAGTCTTCCGGTCCGCGGAATGAAGATTGGAGCTTCACCATGAATCAGGGGCATGCGCAAACTCAGAAGCCCTGTGAAGTCTCTTGAATAAAACTAAAATTCTATGAAAATGGGACCAAGACGTTTTCTCCCCGAGGGGTCCGTGCTTTCCACACTCGGTACAGTCATTGCAAGTCCTGTGCCATCGAGCCGCCGGAGCTGGAAGGTTTGTTGGTACTTTTGCGGTGAGCGTGTAAACCATTGAAGAATCAGTGCGGAAGGAGCTCTCGAGACGTGTTGCCCGCAGCCGTGTGACCCGATCGGGGGGCGCGAGCCCAATACTTTTCGGGAACAGTCTCCCGCTTCCCACGGGGAATCGCCTCCCGAAAAAACAGGAACCAAGGGGGCCGAGGGGCCAAGGGACGAAGGGGGTGGAAGTCGTTCCCCTTTTCCCCTTTTTTTAGGGGTTCTTCGCGTCTTGGCGGTAAAGGGGGGCGCGGGTCAATTGACGTAGCGGCGCACGCGGACGTTCATGCAGAGGCTCATTCCGATCAGGAAGGAAATCAGCGAGGAGCCGCCTGCGCTGACAAACGGGAGCGGGATGCCGGCAATCGGCACTAAGCCCAGCACCATGCCGATGTTGATCATGAGGTGGAAGAGAAGAAGGGCAAGAACTCCGAGCACCAGCATTGCGCCGACCGTGTCTTTTGCTTCCCGGGCCGTTCTAATAAGTCTTAGCGAAACGAACAGAAATAGACCCAGGACCGTGATAGTGCCGGCAAATCCTTTTTCCTCTCCCAGGACGGCAAAGACGAAATCGGTGTGACGGGCGGGAAGGAAACCAAGCTGGCTCTGGGAACCCTGCTTGAAACCTTTACCGACAAATCTCCCGGAACCTATGGCAATTTTTGACTGGATGGTCTGATAACCGAGATGATGGGGGTCATTGGCCGGATTGAAAATTGTCTGGATGCGCCCCTTCTGATAGTCCTTGAGCCTATACCACCCGACTGGGGCGGCCAACAGTACGGCCACGGCGCTCACCAGAACATACTTGCGCTTGAGCCCGGCAATGAACGACAGAGCGAGGAAGATGGGAACAAAGGTGATTGCCGTGCCGAGATCGCCCTGCAACATAACCAGGGACATCGGGAGCGCCACGATCATTCCCCCTTTAAACAGCTCGGGAAGCTCCAGATAGTCTCGTCCGATCTGCGAGTAGTATTTGGCGAGCGCCGCGATCGTCAGGACTTTGGCGAGCTCCGATGGCTGGACGCCATAAAGCCAGCTCTTGTTTGCGTGGACACTGTGCCCGGCGACCAGGACGAGGGCAAGACCGAGAACGCCCCCTATATAAAGAGGAACCACGTAGTCGGTGACCAGATGGTAATCGAAATAGAGCCCGACGAAAAAGAGCAGGAGACCGATTCCCACGTACAGGAGTTGCCGGCCGAAATAGGAATTGACCCCTGTGCCCGGTGTAGAGCTCCAGATGCAAAGAACGCCTGACGTCATGAGGAGCACCAACGCCAGAAACCAGAGCCAGTCGAAGCTGAGCAGAGCCCGTTCGTCGATTTTCACGGGCGCGCCTCGGAGAGCTGAGTCACATCGGGATGGGCCGTTTCCCGGCGCTGTTTCTTGGCGTAAAAGATGCTGAATATTTCACGAGCCAGCGGCGCGGCGGCAATACCGCCCATTCCTCCGTGTTCGAGAAAGGCGACAACTGCTATCTCCGGATTGTCCCTGCTGCCGAACCCCACAAACCAGGAATGATCCTCGATGGCCAGGTCTTTCTTCATTTCCTTTCGCCTGTCATTGCCGATGACTTGGACCGTTCCCGTCTTGCCGCAGATATCGACTCCCGGAATAGCCGCATTGTGGCCGGTGCCCGAGTTATTCACCGATCCCCACATCCCGTCCTTGATGCGCTTGAAGGTGTCCGCCGCGACCGGCAACTGCAGGACCTTCCAATCCGAGGGCGTTTCGTCATTCGGGTGTTCCACGCGCAACAAGACGTGCGGCTTTGTCAGCCGCCCATTGGTGGCGATGGCAGATACGCCGCGGAGCAGTTGCAAAGGCGTCACGCTTATCGATCCCTGTCCGATCGAGACAGAGATCGTTTCGCCCGCAAACCATTTTGCGCCTCGAGTCTGCTGTTTCCATTCCGGAGTCGGTACGACGCCGTTCCTTTCGCCCGGCAAATCAATGCCCGTCCGCTCGCCCAGCCCCAACTCCAGCGCATGCCCGGCGATCTTGTCAATCCCGAGCCGGCGTCCCAATTCATAGAAAAAGATATTGCATGACTTGATGATGCTCTGCTCCAGGCCCACCGTTCCGTGGCCTTCTTTTTTGTGACAGTGGAAGAGATGGTTGTAGAAGACGCCCGAACCCGAGCAATAGACATGAGTCGATTCGGAGATCATCCCCTCCTCCAACCCGGCGGCCGCCATGAAGAGTTTGAAAGTGGAGCCGGGAGGATAGCTGTTCTGTATGGAGCGGTTTTGGAGAGGACGGTTCGGGTCGTTGATAAGTTGATTCCAATCCTGCTCGGAGATCCGGGTCGAAAAACTGTTGGGATCGAAGGACGGCGCGCTGGCCATGGCAAGGATTTCTCCGTTGGTCGGGTCCATGGCCACGATGGTCCCCACCTTGCCCGCGAGGAGCTTCTCCGCGGCTTCCTGAAGGTCGAAATCGAGCGTCAGCTGCAATTCTCCGCCTACCTGAGCTTCCATTTCGTCCAGGAAACCGACCTCCCGTCCGACGCTGGTTACAAGCACCTCCCTCTTTCCATCCGTTCCCGTGAGGTTCTGGTTGTAGACTCGCTCGACTCCCGACTTGCCGACCAGATCGCCCGGTGCCGTGCCCGGAAAGGCTTCTCGGAGAATTTCGTCCTCAGACACCTCCCCGACGTAACCCAGCACGTGCGCAGCCAGGCTTCCATGGCGGTAGTGTCTTCGAGGCTCGGGTCCCAACTGAATCTCCGGATGTTGCCGCTTGTGGGCTTCCACGACTGAAATGTCATCAATGCTCACGTCTTCCTTGATCACTACGGGGCGATACAGGCCGGCGACTTTGCCCCGCCGCATCTTGACGGCCAGGTCTTCCGGCTTTACCCCGAGTTTTTCCACGACGTACTGCTTGGTGGCTTCCATGTCCTTGATCGACTCACGGTACAGCAGGATGTTGAACGCCGAGCGGTTCTCCACCAGCGGAACATTGTTGCGATCGGAGATAGTCCCCCTGGGAGCCACGAGCTGTATTGTGCGGACCCGATTCTGCTCGGCCAGCCGCACATACTCTGGTCCCTGAATGACCTGCAACTGCCAAAGCCTGGAAGCCAGGACAAGGAACAACACCACAACCAGCCCGAGCGTCCAGTTCAGGCGCAGGTGAAACAGCTGTTTGTTGGACTCCTGCGCTTTCACAATCAGATCGTCCGGTGGGAGCGCGTCCTGGAATAAGCCTCCAGCACGGAAAGAACTAGCGTTCCCCCGGCGCCCGTGACCACGGCCTGTATCAGGGACGCGCCGAGGAAAACCGCACTCGATTTCCGCTGAAGGAGGCCGAAGAGGATAAAGACGCTCAGAGAGCTCAAGCAGGAGCTCGATGTGATGACAGCGAAACGCACTACCGGCCCCTCCAGGTTGAAACGTTTAGCGGCGGCCCCGATAAAGTATGCGGCAAGCGTCTTCCCGAAGCCGTTGTAGCCTAGCGGCCATCCCAGAATTGCGTCCATCAGGATTCCCGCCACGGATCCCACAAACAAAGCCTGGACGCGGCCGCGGCACATGGCCCAGTAGGCGATCAGAATCAATGAGAGGTCGAGAAAGTTGAACACAAAGAGATTGTTGCCAGCGATCATCTGGGTGACGATGGCGAGGAATGAAGAAACAGCCAGGAATAGATATTTCATCGCACTGCCTTAGTAGATGATCTCATAAGTACGTAACGTATTTTCCAGACAAGCTCCCCTGGAGGGGGTAGGGAGCTTGGCCGGGGGTGAGCGAAGCGAACCCCCGGAATATTTCAATAAACGAATGCGCCCCGGCAGGGGCGAGCTCCTGCAACCTCTGTCGGCGTAACTATCGTTGCTCCTCTTTAGCCGGGGGCGAAGCGAACCCCCAGCTAATTTCCTTTGCCCCGCTGGGGCGGAATTCGTTACCGTATGTATGAAGTCATGGACTTAATATCTCATTCCTCATGCGCCGGCGCGGATGCAAGCAAAACCAGAACTTCTTCGATGTGGATCAGGTCTGCCACAGGTTGGACGCGCACCAGACGGAAGACGGTCTTCCCCTTCTGAGATTCGACAACTCTACCGAGCGGCAAGCCTTTTGGGAAGATCCCGTCCAGACCGGACGTTACGACAACGTCGTTTACCTCCACCTGGTCCGTATTGCCGATATACTTCAATTCCAAGAGTGGGTCTCCGGACCCGCTTATTACGCCCTGTGAACGGGTCCGCTCCACGAGCGCTCCCACGGCAGCATCGGCGTCCGTGACCAGCTGCACCTGGGAGGTGCGAGAGCTCGCGACTGCAACGCGGCCCAGGACCCCGTTCTCTCCAATCACGGGAGCATTGACCCGTACCCCGTCGCTTGAACCCCGATCGATGTAAATTACGCTGGCCATATAGTCTGGCGCGCGGCCGACGACACGTGCTCCGAGCGACTGGACCGGAAGGGTTTTCTTAAAGTCCATCAGACGCTGGAGCCGGTAATTTTCATTCTCGATCTGAGCCACGGCATCGTTGCGCAACTCCAATTGCCGCACCTTTTCCAGAAGGCGTTCATTTTCCTGGCGCGCTCCACGAAGCCAGAAATAACCTGTCCAGGCGCTGCGGACTCCGTGGGAAACGCCCGAGGAAAGTTTGAAGAAGGGGGCGCCGGCCTGGAGCATCCATTTTCTGAAGAGGTAGGTTCCTGCCGGATCCTCGATCTGAACTGAAAGGAGGGCAAGGTTCAGTATTAGCAGAGGTATCAGAATGGGAAACGCTCGACCCTCCTTGAATCTCGCCTTGGTCAAATCAATGGACACAGAGCCTTCGAAGTAACTTGATATCGGTCAACATCTTCCCCGTCCCCAGCACCACCGATGACAAAGGGTCCTCTGCGACAAAAACGGGAAGACCTGTTTCGAGCGCCAGGCGTTTGTCCAAACGCTTGAGAAGCGCCCCTCCGCCGGTCAGGACAATTCCGCGATCCATAATGTCCGCCGATATCTCCGGCGGCGTGCGTTCCAGCGCGACCTTGATTGCGTTGATGATAATTCCGACGCTGTCGCCCAACGCCTCCCGCACCTCTTCATCTGAGATCGTGACCGTCTTGGGAACACCCTCGATAAGATTGCGCCCCTTGATTTCCATGCTCAGCGCCGTGTCCAGAGGCGCCGCAGAGCCGAGCTCGATCTTAATCGTCTCCGCGGTGCGCTCTCCGATAAGAAGGTTGTGCTTCCGCTTGATGTACTGGATGATGGCCTCGTCCATTTCGTTTCCAGCCACCCGTACAGATCTGCTGTACACGATCCCGGACAGGGAGATGACCGCGATGTCGCTGGTGCCCCCGCCGATGTCTACGATCATGCTCCCGCATGCTTCGGTAATCGGCAGGCCTGCCCCAATGGCGGCAACGATCGCCTGCTCCACCAGGAAGACCTCGCTTGCCTTGGCGCGCATCGCCGACTCCTGGACCGCGCGTTTTTCCACCTGAGTTATCTCGGAAGGAATCCCGATGACGATGCGCGGGCTGATCAGGTGATTTCGCGTGTGGGCCTGTTTTATGAAGTGCTTGAGCATCAGCTCCGTCACATCGAAGTCTGCTATGACGCCGTCCTTCATGGGCTTGATGGCCACGACGTCGCCCGGGGTGCGCCCCAGCATGTCCTTTGCCTCTCGTCCCACGGCCAGGGGCTTCTTGGTGGTCCTGTCGATGGCCACGATGGATGGTTCGTTGACCACGATGCCGCGGCCTTTGGCGTAAACGAGCGTGTTCGCCGTCCCTAAATCGATAGCCAGGTCGCTGGAAAAATAACTGAATACGGATCGCAGATTCATCTTTTGTGATTTCTCGATACAATCTTCCTATACGGCCACTCGAATGGTGTTTTTCGAAAGCTCTTTGGCGCGGTACATCGCAGCATCTGCCTTCTTTATCAATCCCTCCGCCGTGAGGGTATGCTTGGGGCAGTTCGCCACGCCCAGGCTGACTGTGAGGCGGATCGTAATATTCTGGGCGACAAACTCATAGTTTTCTACCTTCTGCCGGATACGCTCCGCGATGACCATCGCGCCGTTCAGAGGCGTTTCGGGCAATACAATAACAAACTCGTCTCCTCCATATCGACCGACTATATCGGTTTCCCTTAGGATCTTCCGAAACACCTGGCCCATCTCGGAAAGCGCTTGGCTGCCAACGACATGCCCAAATCTGTCGTTAATCCGCTTGAACCCGTCGATGTCGATGAAAAGGAGGGACACTTTCTTCTTGTACCGGAGACATCGTTTCACCTCGGCGTCCAGGTATTGCATCAGGTAGCGATAATTGTAAAGTTTGGTGAGGTCGTCCGTGACGGTGAGGCGCTCCGAATTCTCGAACATGGAGACGTTTCGCAACGCCACGGCCAGCGGATGTCCCAACAACTCCACAAGCTCCGCGTCGTCATGAGCGAAACCGACGCGGTCCTCTTTATTGAGCAGTTCGATAGCCCCGATTCTCTCGCTCCCTCGCAAAAGGGGGACGCAGAGGATCGACCGGATAAGAGCGCTTTGCTTATTGAGAGGGGCTTTGAGTTCGAAGGAATAGTCGTTATCGAGGTAGGGTCTTCCGCTGCGGATCACACTCTCGATGAGCGCGCTGTTGGCATGATGATCGAACAGGTCCATGCCCTTAAGATTCCCAGTGCTGTATGCGCGGCTCAGCGAATCCTCGACTTCGTTATAGTAATAAATCAGACACTCTTCAGCCCGCAACCGTTGCGCAAGCTCTTTGATCAGCAGAGTGAGACTCTGCTTACGTTCGGTCACGGTCCAGGCGGATTCCACAATGTTGACGAAGCCCTGAAAGAACCGGGTGAGGTCGTCGGCCCGTCTGCGTGCCTTGGCTAATTCCTTCCTGGCGTCCCGGGAGGCGGCCATGCCTTGGAGGAAATGATAAAGGAAAGGGTAGCGCATCGGGAGCGGAACAACCGGCAGGCCGGAGCGCATTTGCTGCGCGACAGGCTCAGAAAGCGAGTTTCGAAAGCCTACGAGCTCCGCTCCCGGAAAGACGTTCGCGAGCTTGCCGGCTGTTTTGGGACCCTCCTCGTCGGAGGGGAAGAAGACCGCCAGAAAGTCGGGCTGGGGCTCCACAGGCTCCCCTAGGACCGTCTCTTCTTGGAAATATTCCAGTGGCCAAGGAAAATCGCCCGGCGCGATGTCGCTGCATAACTGGGGCGGATGATCCCGATACACAACTCCTATCTTTAACGCTTCGGACATATCGCGTGCTCCAGACTTGCAGGAGCGGACTCCGGCATCAAGCCGTGATTGGTTCCTGATACACTCTCTCCTTGCAGCGTGCGTGATTCACGCTTGGCCTTCTATTAGAAACTGCTATTATAGCCAAACAAGAAAAAAGTAAAACTTTATTTTTCAACATCTTGTTGGAAAGAGACGGGTAATTCACAAAACAACTTCCGCAGCTCTCGGGTCCCGCTCTTGCTTGTAAAATCCTTCAGTCACACCCGGGCCCAATAGCCCACTCTTTCATTTATCATTTTTCATCGGCCACTTTGCCGCCTTTCATTGGTCCTTTTCGTTCGCTACCCGAGCGAGTTGGCCCCAGAGGCGCGGAGACACTGAGAAAATCTAGTCTCTGCGTCTCCGTGTCTCTGTGGCTAAAGATTGGATTTTGAAGAGCTTCTTGAGTCAAGACACGAGCCAGAAATAACAAATGCCAAATGACCGATGACCAAGACAAATGGGAAGGATAGCGCGCTCCTGTCCGGCGAACCGCGCCATGAGTAGCTGAAGCATTACTGGGCGCATTTCTGTCGAGATCCTCCAACACTACGCGACTGTGCTATAATTGCGCTCTTTCTAGGAGGTGGTTGTCGGGATATGCTGGACATGATGCGCCGCAAGAAGCGGCTGAGAGCGGTTCTGTGGTTAGTGATCTTGAGTCTGGCCCTGGGCATGTTGCTGTTTTTTGTTCCGGGACAGAACAGCGGGATTTCGGGCTTTGACACCTACGCCGCTTCTGTGGACGGGGACCCTATCTCTGTGAAGGAGTTCCTTAACACCTATCGGCGCATACTGGACAATTTCAGCGCGAGGGGAAGGAACGCGCTCGATCCCGAGATCCTCAAGAAAATCGGCCTGGATCGGCAGGCCATCGACGCTCTCATCAACGTCAAGGTCATAAAGTACACCGCAAGACGGCTGGGCCTCTCGGTCGCTCCGGACGAGGTACGGCGCGCCGTTGAGACCCATCCTAACCTGCAGGACCGCGGGGCGTTCATAGGGGTTGAACGCTACAAGGCCCTCCTTGCTGCGAACAATGTTCCGGTTTCCGAGTTCGAAGAGAGCATCGGCCTCGGGCTTCTCGAAAGAAAGATCCGGAACGTCATCAGCGATTCGATGGAAGTGGGCGAGAAGGAGGTGCGCGATGAGTTCCTGCGGGCGAACCAGGAGGCTCAAGTGAACTTTGTCGTCCTCAAGAAGGACGACTTCAGCAAGAAAGTGAAGCCCTCCGACGCCGATCTCAAAGCCTACTTCGAAGCCCACAAGGACAAATACCACATCCGAGAGCAACGCCGGGCGCAGTACTTGCTCTTTCCGCTCGCCGCCCTGGCTCCGACCATATCCGTGACCGAGCAGGAACTGAAGGAGCGCTGGGAACAGGAGCCACAGGAGGAGACGGTGGACGCCAGCCACATCCTCTTTTCCGTGAAGGAGCCGGCGCAGGATGCCGCGGTGAGGGCAAAGGCGGAGGCGGTCCTGAAGCGCGCGAAAGCCGGCGAGGACTTCGCGAAGCTCGCAAAGGAGTTTTCCGAGGATCCAGGCTCCGCGCAGCAGGGTGGAAATCTGGGCGCCTTCGCGCGCGGGCGAATGGTCAAGGAATTTGAGGAGACAGCCTTTACCCTGAAGCCCGGCGAGATCTCCGGCCTCGTCAAGACGCAGTTTGGTTACCACATCATCAAGGTGCTGCGTCACGACATTCCGAACTTTGAGTCAAGCCGCAAGTCCCTGGAGCGGGCCGTTCAGATGGACAGGGCTTCGGAACTGTTGAAGAAGAAAGCGGCGGAAGCCGGGCAACTGGCCGCCAAGCAGAAGGATCTTCAGGAAGTAGGGAAGGAAATCAAGATCCCCTTCGAGGTGCGGGAGACCGGGTTCCTAAGCAAGGATTCGGATCCGTTCTCGAATAACGTTTCTCAGCCTCTGCTGGATGAAATCTTCCGTCTCAAGAACCTCGGGGACGTGGGCAATGCCGTGGAACACCCGTCGGGCCAAGCCATTCCCAAGCTCATGGAAACCAAACTTCCCAAACCCCCGGAATTCACGGAGGCCCGCGATAGAGTGGAAAAAGATTACATCGAAATAAAAGCTGCCGAACTGATTCAAGCGGAAGCTCGTCGATTGGTCGAAGAAGCCCGAAAGCTTGGTGGTCTGGACAAAGCGTCAGCGCAGGCCGGGATCAAAGTTAAGGCGAGTTCCAAATTCAAGCGCAACGACAGCCCCGACCCTGAGATCGGTTCGATGCCGGCCTTCAACAGCGCCGCATTCGAAAGTGAGATAGGATCTATCAGCGAGCCGATCACCCTCGACGGTGGTAACCGCATCACGGTGCTTCAAGTAAAATCGCGCACCGGTTTTGACGAAGCAGAGTATCAGAAACAGAAATCGCAAGTACGGGAGCGGCTGTGGACCGCGTGGAAAGACATCTACTTTCAGGAGTACATTCGTAAGGTGACGGAAGTCCTGGAAAAAGCAGGGAAGATCCGGATCAATCAGAGGGCCATCGACGATGTCATCGGTCATCGCTCCTGAGGCGGCCCCACCGCACAATCCACCGCGAAGGCACGAAGACGCGAAGAATCGCGAAATGTTGTTTTCCGTTAGCAGACGATTTCGTGTTAGCTAGCTGCCCGCGAGGACCTCGAGGGCGCTACCGTACGGCAAGTTCCAGATGCTGAGATCGATCCCCTGCGCGATCCCTCTCATGGAGCGAACCAGTTCGCGCGCAATAGCTATCCCTTCCTCTCGCTCTCTTTCAGGTGTTCCCGCCGCCCGCATACGATTGAGGACATGGTCGGGAACAGAGACTCCCGGCACCTCATTGGCCAGGAATTCGGTGTCTCTCGCGGTCGTGAGAAGGCGAATCCCCGCAATCACGGGGACGGGGCAGTGCTGGGTTCGCCGGATGAACGCTTCCAACAGATCGGGGACGAAAATCGGCTCCGTAATCACGAATTCAGCGCCGGCTTCCACTTTTTGTTCCAGGCGGCGTATCTCTTCATCCGTGCTCAGAGACAAAGGATTGACGGTCACACCCACGTAGAACCCGGCCGGTTTGCCGATCGGCTTGCCTCCGAGGTCCCTTCCCTGATTCAATCCCCAGGCCAGACGCGTCACTCCGGCGGAATCCACGTCGAATACCGCGGTCGCATCCATGTAATCGCCGACACGAATGGGCTCGCCGTCGGAGAGCAGCAGGTTGCGGATGCCAATCGCGTACGCCCCGAGCAACTCCGATTGCATGGCCAGCAGCCTGCGGTTGCTGCAGGTGTAATGCAGTATAGGCTCCACACCTGCGTCTCTTTCGAGAAGAACCGCCAGAGCGATGCCTCCCATGCGCGCGCTGGCACGCGGGGCTTCGGATATTCGCAGCGTGTCCACACCGGCGTCCTTCAGGTGACGGGCCGCCTCCAGAGCGGATGTGGCATCCACTCCTCGCGGAGGCAGCATCTCGACGACCGTTATGTTCTTTTTTGCGAGAATCAGGCGCCCCAGATGGCTGCGTTCCTCGACCGGAGTAACTTCGACCGGTGCTGTTGGCTCGGCCGCTGGAACGGCAACTATCCTGGAAGCGCCGGACTTTGCGGCCACCACTGCCGCCCGGATCGCCCTGATATGCGCCGGCGTGGTGCCGCAACATCCACCCACGACCCGGACACCGGCTCGAACGAAGCGCTTGGCGTAGCTCGCCATATACTCGGGGGAGGAAAGGTACAGATTTCTCCCTTCAAAGTTTCTCGGTTTCCCCGCGTTGGGTTGCGCTGCGATCTTTCGGGTAACCACGCGCGCCATCCGCTCGATGCTCTCCAGCATCACCTGGGGTCCCACGCCGCAGTTGATACCCACGATGTCCGCTCCCAGCTTCTCCAGATGCGGGCCGAAAGTTTCGGGCGGGGTTCCGTCCAGGCTGTTACCGTCTTCCTCCAGGGTCAGTTGCGCCATGACCGGGAGGTCGCACAACTCTTTGGCCGCGAGAATGGCGGCCTCGATCTCCCTCAGATCCGTAAAGGTCTCCAGGCAGAGCAGATCCACGCCGCCTTCCACCAGGGCCGCGATTTGCTCGGCGAAAATCCTCCGGGCTTCTTCCACTCCCAGCTTTCCGTAAGGCTCGAGGCGGATTCCGAGAGGCCCGATCGATCCGCCCACATAGGCAGAGCCCTGTGCGACCTCCTGCGCAATTTGGACGCCTGAAATGTTTATATCCCGCACACGGTCCGCCAGCCCGTGAGGCTCGAGCTTGATGCGGTTTGCTCCAAAGGTGTTGGTTTCGAGAATCTCCGCTCCTGCCCACAGATACTCCTGATGGACTTCTCGCACGAGCGGCGGGCGGCTGAGGTTGAGCTCGTCGAAGCAGCGGTTGAGGAAGACGCCCTTGGAGTAGAGTTGCGTGCCCATGGCGCCGTCGCATATGACGAAAGCCTTATCCAGGTGCTCCAAAAACGGTTTGAGCATGGCGGAATCTTATCACATCAGAAAGTCGTGGTACGGCAGGGGTGATTGACGATTAACGATCGACGATTTTGTGCACCGTCGTCCAACTCAATCGTCAATCGTCATTCGTAAATCGTCAATCACTTCTGCTGGAGGCTAATGGCGTAGCTGCGAAGCTCCTCGACTATCTCGGTCATGCGCAACACCTCGGCAAACAGCTTCTCCATGTAAGACCGAAGCGCGCCTTCACAGCTTTTGTCCATCATGACGAGCTGGCTAAATCCCATCACCGCGGCGAGTGGATTGTTCAGTTCGTGCAACAGCGTGCGAAGCCTGGCGCCGTCTTCCAACACGGATTCGCCTCCGGCCTCTTTGCTCTCCTTCAGTGTTGTGATCACCGAGAAGCCGGCGATTTGTTTGTCGGCGCCGATCACAGAGATCACCATCCCTCTCAGCCGCGCTTCGTCGCCGTTGCGGCTTCGATGAACGATCTCGCCTTCCCAGCGGCCGCGCAGGCGCGCGCTCTCGAGAATCCGCGGGATCTCAAAAGCCGACCGGTCCGCCAGGACTGCCGTCACCGGCCGTCCGTAAAGTTCGGAAGGAGCGCACCCGGCGAGTTGCTCCACGTTGGGGGAGGTTAAGGTGACCAGCCCCTCCCGGTTCAGGATCAGGACGTACCAGGAAGACACCATGGCTCATTTATCGTCAAGGTACGGTCACATATTTAGCTCTCCGATCCTGAATGACGAGTGACGAATGGCGAATGACGAGTAAAAAGCGACGAGTGATAGAGCTGGGCCGTAGGCGTTTTGTTCACGCGTCATTCGTCACTGAGTTTCATACGGTGGGGCTCAGGAGCACTTCACGCAGCCGCCGGGCCACGATGCGGTATTCCTTGGGCTGCAGCATCCAGACCGCTACTTCGACGACGGGCTCATCTTCTGCCGAGGGTCGCACCTCAATCCGCGGCTCCCCTTCCTGAAGGCGCCGGGCCACGTCCTTTCGCTTGAGGGGAAGGATCTGAGGATCCCAAACGATGCGCGCATGAGGGGTTTCGTTAGCGATCTCCGGCACAAACATCTCCGCCTTCTTGACGGCGGCCACGGACTTCACGGCGCCCAGAATGGATTCCACTTGCTGCTCCCAATCCTTCCACTGCGCCTTGTGATCGCGCTTCAGATACAGCTGCAAGGCTACCAGAAGCCCTACGATTTCTTCTTTACCCACCTTTGCGGCGCGGCCGACGGAGTCTGAGTGAGGCGACCCGTTGAGGAACGCGGCTTCAATCAGATCTTTGCGGCCGAGCAGCAGTCCGGAGCACTGCGGCCCTTGCAGTCCCTTGCCGCCGCTGAAGCAGACCAGATCGAATCCCATCTTGTTGTACTCGCTGAGGTGGCTCGCGGGAGGCGTATCCGCCGCGGCATCGATCATGCATGGAACACCTGTCTTTCGGGCAACCTCGACGAACTCCGCCCGTTTCACCTGCCCTTTGGGATCCGCAGAATTCAGAAACAACATCAACGCCGTGCGCCCGGAGATGGATTTCTCCATTTCGGCGCGACTCTCGACTTCGACGAGCTTCACGCCGACGGCACGCACCGCGTGGTCGTAGGCAAAGCGATGGGACTTCTGGATGATGACCTCGGTCTTCATCCCCTCGAGATCCGGCAGCCTCCTGATCTTCTCCGTATCCTTCCCCGCAACGCAGGCGGCCGTCCCTAGCGTGAGCGCCGCGGCGGAGCCCGCGGTAACCAGCGCAGCTTCGACGCCCAGTAATTCGGCTATCCTCTTTCCCACAGCAGCCTGCAACTCCGGGATAGAAACGTGACTCTCCCCGGCTTCTTCCATGGCCTTGCGGACTTCCCTTGGCATTACACAGGCGCTGAGGGTCGTGTAGGTGCCGGCCGCATTGATCAACGGACGCACGCCCAGGCGCGCATAGACGCCTCCTGCCGAGCCGTTTCTTCCAGGAGCCGCTTTCAAAAAGCGCGGCCAGGAAACCTGGGCCAGCAGCGAGACAAGACCCGCATCGCGAAGAAAACCTCTCCTGCCTACAAGCGCCTCCTTGTAACTCATGGTTCCCTCCCCCCATGGACCCCTATTGTTAACAACTAAATTGTTTGGTCTTTGACAGAAAAATTCTTTGTGTTTCTTTGCGCCTTCGCGTCTTTGTGGTGAAAAAATCCCTTAATCTCTCACAGCTTCCCGCTTTCTCGAATCCACCGCGTTGTTCTTCTCGATCTTCCTGGGTTCCTTCTCGAGCACTTCCAGGAGACCCTTGATGAGAAGCGGCCAGACCAATGTCGCGTCGGAAAGAACCTCGGCAAAACGCCCCCCTTCTTCGGGAGCAACGAATTTTCCCCAGGAAACGCCTTCGGAGTAGGTGCAGCCGCTCAACCCACCCCAATAATCCGGCTCGGGACAGATTCTCACCCCATACTTGAAACGGGGCGGCGCAAAGTCCGTGCCGACCCGATTGTTAGTGATATCGATATAGGGGCCGGCCTGCTGCGCCCAGTTCCGCGGCACCCCACCTCCTATGGTGAAGATCCCGAGGGTCTTGGCCCTCATGACGTTCTCTGTGTAACTGTTGAGATCCAGATAGGGATTGAAGGCGGGAACGAGCGACATGCACTCCGGCAGATTTGTCTTGGGTTTGTTTTTTCGGCCGTAGCGGCGCCGGTCCCGGAGTCCTGCGCGGATCGCCCAGGTCGAAACGTCCAGCCCCAATTCGGAATCCGTAAAGGCGGGTATATAGACAGGCACGTTTTTCAGGTATGCGCTTTTGAGAACCCCGTCTCCTGGATAATTCTCCGCAAGCGTGCGCCCCAGTTCCCGAGTGAGATACTCCGAATAAAGAACCGCGTCCTTGGGGATTCGCCGAAGGGTCGCGGAGACGACCTGCTCCACGCTGTTTAAATTGGCTTCCATCTCCAGGGTGTCGTGCACGCGGTTGTAGCCCCTTGCATAGAGTTCTGAATCGCTGACCTTCGGATTCACCTTGTAATGCGTGCATCCGATCGACTCGCTGAAGCCGTGGGCCATCAGCGCGCCGGTCGATATGACGCACTGAATCATGCCATGATCGATCATCCGGCAAAGGATAGTACCCATCTTGGCCACGGTCATCGCGCCTGAAAACGTTGCGACGACGTAGCAATCCGGGTCCAGAACCATCTCTTTCATCACATCGAAGGCTTCGCCAAGGCGCCTGCCCCCGAACGAAGTGCGTCCCATCGCCTGCAGCAGGTCGGAAAATGAGTGGATCTCGTCAGGGTTCAACGAGACGACGGGGATGAGACCGTCCTGTCTTCCATCATGGTACTCTCTCGGCATCATCTATCCTGGAGTCAGGTTCCGTCCAGACGCAAGCTTTGATTCTATAGGTGGGGGCGATATGTTGCCAAGTCTGAACCCACGTCACGCACGCCACGCGAGTTGCAAAGTTCTTTGCGATTCTTCGCGTCTTCGCGGTGAATGCGGCGCAGGGTTTTTTCACCCCAAAGACGCGAAAGCCCAAAAAATCGCCAATTTGAAAGGGGGCGTCGGCGGGATCAGATTGAGGAACCGACACTCTGAACTTTCATCACGGACAGCACCGAGGCAACCGCCTGCTCCGGCGAGATGTGGTCTGTATTCAGAAGGAGATCGTAATGACTGGGGTCATCGGTATCCTGTCTGAAATGATGACGGATGTAGTTTTTGCGTTCCAGATCGAGGTGACGCATTTGCTGGCGGGCTTCGTTCGGCGTCACATGCCAGCGCAAACAGAGGCGCTCGACGCGGACATCCGGCGAGGCCATAACACGAATGTGCAGGCCGGGGTGTCCTTTTAGAACGAAGTTCGCGCCACGGCCGATGAAAATCGCTCTCCCTCGTGTTCCTAAAGATACCAGCGTCTTATACAAAGCCTCGTGATAGTCGTCCGCGCCGAACGTTCCACCCTCGATCATGCCGAGCAGGCGCTGGACGGTGTCGTGAATCAGGTTCTGATCTTTCT
>WNGD01001352.1_pt1 | contig 26739 bp, 25 predicted proteins | sample 5400671 | NCBI WGS metagenome assembly WNGD01 (sample SAMN13153369, study PRJNA577476) | soil metagenome | isolation source: 40 cm soil or saprolite under grassland replicate 2 | place: USA:California | collected 2016-06-15
CACGCGGCGTCGAGGCGGCGATGCCGCTCGAGGTTGCGGACATATCGCGCCCCCCTGCGAACGCCGACAGGAACGCGTGATGCTCGCCCGGCTTATCGGCGACCAACACCGCAGCCTCGACGTTGCTTGTGGTGTTGGCATGCTGCTGAAAGGCGGGATTCCAGAAATTTTCCGGAAAGTGCTGCTGACACACGGCAAAACCGATGGCAGGCGCTTTGGCATCGCGCGCGAAGGCGAGCGAGAAAGCGACCTTCACGGCCGAGCCGTCCGGCCGTTTGCCCTCGCGTTCGAAACGCATGGCATCGGACACGCCGATACCAGCCGAGCGAAAGCGCGCGGCGTCCGTTGCGGCGTCCTCGCTTTCAAGGATGAGGAATGAAAGTCCCTCCTGGTCCTTGAGGAAGATGCGATTGAAGGTGCCGAACAGCGCCGAGAAGCGGTCGGTGCCGAGTTTTTCCGGCTCCGCCACGGTGAGCAGTTCGATAAAGAAGCCGGGAAGTTGGACCAGCTTATTGTGGGTGCCCCACGCATGCCGGTTGCGCGCGCCGACGGTGAAGCCGAGCCGCCGGTAGAGCTCGGCTGCCGCCTCGAGATCGCGCACCGCATGGATGACGTGGTCGAGCCCGCCGGGCATCGAAAGCCGCCGTCACTTCACCGCTGAGAAGGCCGTCGGCTGCAGGAACATATTCGTGATCGAGGCGATGATGGGTCCGTCGCGCTCGCTTTCCGCGCGCTTGCTCACCCATTCCGGGTCGACGATGAACTTATTCCACTTCATCTCGCGCTCAGCGAGCGATTCCCAAGCGAGGAGATAGTGCAGATCTTGGTTTCCGCCGGGCCCGACCAACACCGTCCAGAACCCGGCTTGCCGGATGCTGTGCCGCTTCCAGATCTCGAGTGTCGTCGTCTCGAACCGCTTCAATAGGGCCGGGAGCCGCCCGGTCACGCAGTGATAGATCCGCAATTCATATATCATGGTCGCCTCCATGCACGCGAGGCGGCCGACGTTAACGGCAGGGCTGGGAAAGGCAATCGCTGCCTAGACGAACACGTGGTCTACCTGCGTAATCCAGCGTTAGACCGAGTTGCATTGGGGTCGAACCATTCGGTCGCGGAACTACGACGGGCAGTGCCATTGATCCCGACAATCGAAAAACCCCCTAGGAATCGTCGGGGCGATCGTGACAAACTGTCGCCATGCCTGACCGCTCAAGTAAGCTCTCGCGCCATTCGAACCAGCTTGCCAAGCTAGTCGTGGAGACGACCAGGGGCCAAAAAGACACCGAACCGATCCCAAGCAAGAGCCCAGCAGCTGTTGAGCTGGGGCGCCTCGGCGGCCTTAAGGGCGGCAAGGCGAGGGCAGCAAAATTATCGGCAAAAAAGCGCTCTCAAATCGCTCGAAAGGCTGCTGCGGCTCGCTGGAAGCGATAGAGCCGTGACGCTCATCCCGCTTCGCGTTGTCTGGACCGATCCGGTGGGCCTTGCGAGCGCAGACGCGAGCGGTGTGGTGCGTTGCGACGACGGGTGCGAATACGCCGTCAAAGACGACAGCAAGCACTCGAAAACCATGCATAGTGAATGGTTTTGCTCGCGCTTGGCCGAAGCCGTTGGAATTGCAGTTCCGCCATTCAAAATCTGCGAACGGATGGACGGAACATTGGTCTTTGGTTCTCGCTGGGAGGGTGGCGTTCCGAACGAGCAGTGGTACGAGATGGTTCAAAACGGAACTCTCAAGTTCGACGATGTGAAGGCTTTGCTGGCGAATGTCTTTGCGTTCGATAATTTTGTGCACAATGTCGATCGCCATGGAAAGAACTACATCGTCAGGCCGCAAAAGAACGGTTACGCGCTTTTCGCGCATGACTATTCGCGCGCTTGGCTCCGCCACGGGTTTCCGCTGCCGGCACTGCCGTTAACCGGGCAGAATACCGTAACTGCAGCGCGGTGGATCACGGCCAATTTTGGTCAGTACCTGAACGTCGCGAGCACGGAAGATACACTCGATAAAATCGAATCAATCCGCGATTCAGACGTGTCGAGCATTATCAATGGTCATCCGCCATCGTGGATTACAAAGCTAGAGGCTGATGCGATCGTCACATGGTGGTCATCGCCTGCTCGCAAGCAAAGGCTTGATGGTATCAGACAGGGGATAAAAGATGGCTCATATCTATAAGTACACCATCTTGACCGCGATCCCTGACCCCAGACGGGGAGAGCGCGTAAATGTTGGAATCATCGTTTTCAAGGACGATGGCTTAGATGTTCGCTTTCGACAAGCATCTGCAAAACTGAAAGTCTTGACTGGCACTACATTGGAGTCTCGCATTCATACCGTTGAAAACCTAATCAAGGGGACGTTTGAGCCCGCTATCCCTGCCGAAGACGTTCTTAAGCGGATAGCGACTCTCGATCCAATAATCGTCCCTGTGGGTCTAGGGGAAATCAGCGCGGCTAATGTCTCGGACTATGAAGTACGTATAGATGAGATTCTATCATCTCTTGTGCTGCCACCACGCGCCAAGCGCGTCACCGGACAATCTCGGATTAACACGGAAATCGCGAAGATTCTTCGGAAGCAAAAAATCCTTGCAAAGCCGAATGCTAGTCTCACAGAAAAACGAGTCGTGCGCGATCTTCCGGTAGACCTTAGCGAAGGATTGAGAGCCGATTTTGCCCTTCAGAATGGAAAGCTCCACGTCGCCAGCACCCTTGATCTCCGAAAGGCAAATGCACCACTGGCCGAGGCCGCACTGAAATCGATTGTTTTAGACAAGGCCACGGAAGTGTTTGGCAAAAGGAAAGTCAGAACAATCGGCGTGTACGCGGTTGCTTCGGACATGCGCAAAGAGTTCAAACCGCACATTACTCTCCTGGGGGACTACGCTGACACAATCTACAATTGGAGTGACAGGAAACAACACGAGCAATTTCTGCGGGCCATTTATGACGCCGTACCCGCTGAGTTCTTCGGCCAGAAGGGCGGCCGGAACTAAAGTGACCCTTGTGCTTGGCCGAGCGAGCATACCGTGGTCCACGGTATGAACTAGCTTGACCGAAAGCTTTCCAAAATTTTCCATCTGCTTTGCGAGGGGCAGTCAGTTCGCGCGGTCGTGCGGTTGACCGGAGCCAGCAAGAACACGATCACCGGGCTTTTGAACGAGCCAGAGGCCGGGGATGGTGGCGGGCCCACTATCCGCTTGCGAGGGAGGGACGCAAACGGGCACGCAATGTGACGACCATTTGAAATCACTCCCTCCCCAGCCCTCCCCCGCAAGCGGGTCGCAAGCGGGGGAAGGAGTAGACCGAGTTCGTCGCTCTCGCTGTTTCCATTCGCCGAGAAGGCGATGGAAGTGCAAATCGCGCGTGCGTGCGATCGGGAACCGAGGGGATGCCGGGGCTTGGCCTACACCAGCCGGCTCTGGTCGACCGCCGCGCCGACGAACGATGCGAACAGCGGATGCGGCTCGAACGGCCGCGACTTCAGCTCGGGATGAAACTGCACGCCGACAAACCAGGGATGGTCTTCGTACTCGATCATCTCCGGCAGGAGCCCGTCGGGTGACATACCGGAAAAGCGCATCCCGTGCTGCTCGAGCCGGCCCCGGTAGCGGGTGTTGACCTCATAGCGGTGGCGATGGCGCTCGGAGATCTCGGTTGCGCCGTCATAGATCTGGGACACGCGGCTGCCGCGCTGGAGAATTGCCGGATAGGCGCCAAGCCGCATGGTGCCGCCGAGATCGCCGTTCACGCCGCGGAGCTGCAGCTCGTTGCCCTTCATCCACTCCGTCATCAGGCCGACCACCGGCTCGGACGTGGCGCCGAATTCCGTGGAGTTCGCCTCCTCGATGCCGCAAAGGTTGCGCGCCGCTTCGATGACGGCCATCTGCATGCCGAAGCAAATTCCGAAATAGGGAACTTGGCGCTCGCGCGCGAACTTGACGGCCCTGATCTTCCCTTCCGTGCCGCGCTGACCGAAGCCGCCCGGTACCAGAATTCCATTCACGTTCTCGAGAAACGGCGCCGGATCCCCCTGCTCGAATACTTCGGACTCGATCCAATCGAGATTGACGCGGACTTTGTTGGCGATGCCGCCGTGGGAGAGCGCCTCGATGAGCGACTTATAAGCGTCCTTGAGGCCGGTATATTTACCGACAATGGCAATCGTCACATTGCCTTCCGGATTGCGAATGCGTTCGTTGATGAGCCGCCAGCGCGCGAGATCCGGCTCGCCTTTCGGCTCGATCCCGAACGCCATCAGCACTTCACGATCGAGCCCCGCCTCGTGATAGGCTTCGGGCACCGCGTAGATATTGTCCACGTCGCGCGCTTCGATCACCGCGCTCGGGCGCACATTGCAGAACAGGGCGAGCTTTGCGCGTTCGCTCTCGGGAATCGGCCGCTCGGTGCGGCACAACAGGACATCCGGCTGGATGCCGATCGAGCGCAGCTCCTTGACCGAGTGCTGGGTCGGCTTGGTCTTGAGTTCGCCCGCGCCGGCGACGAAGGGCAAGAGCGTCAGGTGGATGTAGATCGCGTGGTGGCGGGGCAAGTCATTACCGAGTTGCCGGATCGCCTCGAAGAACGGCAGCCCTTCGATGTCGCCGACCGTGCCGCCGATCTCGCAAAGGACGAAATCGTAGTCTTCGTTGCCTTCGCGGATGAAATCCTTGATCGCGTTGGTGACGTGGGGGACGACCTGGATCGTGGCGCCGAGATAAGCGCCGCGGCGCTCCTTGGCGAGGATTTCCTGGTAGATGCGGCCGGTGGTGATGTTGTCCTGCCGGCTCGCCGGCCGGCCGGTAAAGCGCTCGTAATGGCCCAGGTCGAGGTCGGTCTCAGCGCCGTCGTCGGTGACGAAAACCTCGCCGTGTTGGTAGGGCGACATCGTCCCCGGATCGACGTTGAGATACGGATCAAGCTTGCGCAGCCGGACCTTGTAGCCGCGCGCCTGCAGCAGCGCGCCGAGCGCTGCGGATGCGAGACCCTTGCCGAGGGAGGAGACCACGCCGCCGGTAATGAAGATGTACCGCGCCATGGGACCTAACCTTTAGCGCTGCGCTGCCGATTCGACGAGGGGTTGGAAATCCTCTCCCCAGGCCATCCATGCGCGGCACACATACCGAAAAATTCCAACGATCTAATTGGTATATCCGCCAGTCTGTTGATGTGAGCTCTCAATTTACCATTCGCCGATTGCATGGCTCCTCAAGCGAAGGGGCCGGTCATCCCGGCCCCTGATTTACTGCGAACGTGGCACCTGCGGCCCCGGGGCAGGCGGCGGTGCGGGCGGCGCCGACTGCTCCTGCTGACGCAGCGTGTCGAGCACGCCACCGCCCTGCCCTCCCGGCGTCTGCTGGGTCGGGCTGCCGGTGTTCTGGATGATGGAGCGGGGCTTGCGATCCCACCCGGCGAGCGTCGAGAGCACCAAGCTCGTGGCGAAAAAAATCGCGGCCAGGACCGCAGTGGTGCGGGTCAGAACATTGGCGGTCCCCCGGCTCGACAGGAACCCGCCGGTCGAGCCAATGCCGAGCCCCCCTCCCTCCGACTTCTGCAGCAGCACGACGCCGATCATGGTGGCCACCACCATCAGATGGATGACAATAATGACGGTCTGCATGGGTCCACCACGTTCGATGCTCGGGTTCTTCGCCCGGTGTCATATAGGAACGCGAGCGCCTGTCCACACCTCCACCCAACTGGAGGGTCTGGCGGCGGCGCCCTGCTCCGCTCGCGATGAGAGACGCAAGTCAGTCTAGGAGACGGTCCTATTTGAGGACCTTCAGATAAGCGATGATATCCTCGACGTCCTTCGGGTCGCTCAGCCCACCATAGGGCATGCGGTTCCCCTTCACCTTCGCCTGCGGATCCTGGATGTAGGCGCGCAGATTATCCTCGTCCCAAACGAGATTGGCACGTCGCATCGGATTGGAATATCGGAAATCGTCAAGCGCTGCCGATTTGCGCCCAACGACGCCCTTCAGGCTTGGTCCCAGCGCATCCGGACGCTCCGTATGGCACGCCGCGCAGGTCTGATAGAGCGCTTTGCCGTGCTCGACGTCGGCGGCGGCAACCGCAGCTGTGAATAGGGCGAGAAGAACTAACGCACCGGCGGCGGCCACAACGGACTGCTGCATTCGTCTACCCGGCTCACGCATGCACGAGTGGGCCTGGGCTCTTTAGATATTTCTCGGTGATGGCTTTGGCCGACCAATAGGCGAGCGCGCCCACCGTGCCGGTCGGATTGTAGCCGTGCTGTTGCGGAAACACCGAGGCGCCCTGGACGAACAGGTTGTGCGCGTCCCAGGCCTGCAGATAGCGGTTCACCACGCTCGTCTTCGGGTCTGAGCCAGTCATGGTGCCGCCGGTATTGTGGGTCGATTGATACGGCACGACGGTAAAGTTCTTCGGTCGATAATGCACCTCGTAGTGGGTCGGGTTCATCGCGCGGATGATCCCTTCGAGCTTGCCGACGAGGTAGCGCGACATGGCGTGGTCATTATCGGTGCCATTATAGGTCATGCGAACCAGCGGCCGGCCGAGTGCGTCCTTATAGGTCGGATCGAGGTCCATAAAATTGTCGCGGTGGGCATAGACCGAGCCTTGGGTATTAAAGCGCGTATTGCAACGGTACCATTTGACGGTCGCCTGCTTCCATCCTGCGCCCCACCGCGGTGAGCCACGCGGCGTGGCGCGGCCCCCGATCGGCGGTGCGCCGCCATTCGAGCAGCCGAAATAACCGCCACCGAAGAAGCCCAGGCCGGAATGATCGAAGTTCTCGCCGTTGAAATCGTCAATGGCGATCGACATGCCCGGGGCGCCCATGAACGGGTTGAATTCTCTCCCCTCGAAGAAGGCGTCACCGCCGGCCTCGAACTGGTAGCAATAATTCTTCCCGACTACACCCTTGCCGGTCTTCGGATCATAGGGTTCGCCGATACCCGCGAGCAGCAGCTGCTGGGTGTTGCCAAATACGTAGGAGGAGAGCACGACCAGGCCAGCGGGCTGCTCGTATTCGTCGCCGGTCTTCATGTCGGTATAAAGCACCCCGGTCACGCGCTTGGCCTGCTTGTCGTAGAGGAGTTTGGTGACGAAGACGCGAGTTCGCAATTCGAACTTCGAATCTGCCCGCAGCACCGGCAGCACGTTGACGTTGGGTGATGCCTTTGCATTGGCCTCGCAGGCGGTGCGGTTGCAATGCCCGCAGTACTCGCAGCGGCCGAGCGTGATCCCTTCCGGGTTCGTATACGGCGCACTCGATGTCGCGACCGGCAAGGGGAAAGGATGATAGCCGAGGCTTTTAGCGGCCTCGGCGAACATCGCGGGCGCAATGCCAGTCTTGATCGATTTGTTGGGATAATCGTTGCTGCGCGGGCCCTCGAACGGATTGCCGCCCGGCACGATCCGTCCGCGCAGATTGCCGGCCTGTCCCGAGACGCCGCACAGTTTGTCGAACCGGTCGTAGCATGACTCGATCTCGTCGTAACTGAACGGCCAATCCTGGATCGTCATAGTCTCCGGGATCGCCTTCGCACCGTATTTGTCGGTGAGCACCGTCCTGATGCGAAAATCGGTCGGCAGGAAGCGCCAATGCAGCGCGCCCCAGTGAATACCGGTGCCGCCCACCCCTTCGCCAGGCAGGAACGCGCCAAAGCGGCGGATCGGTAGCGCCAGTTCATCGGGCATGTTGCGGAAGGTGATCGTGTCGATCGAGTTGTCCTGCATCAGCTCGAGGCGCACGACGTAGCGCAGCTCGTCGCGCAGCCGCGTCAACGTGAATTCCTCGGCTGGCTTGCGGTCAGCCCCGCGCTCCAGGCCGACCACGTTCAACCCGGCCTTGGTCAGTTCGCGCGCCAGGATCGCGCCGGTCCAGCCCATGCCGACCATGACTGCATCGGCTTCCTTCAATCGCGTTGCCATGGCTACAGCCCCTCAGGAAAAATCTGCGATCGATTGCGGCTCCGCGACATATCGCTTGTCGCGGTAGGCATCGATCTTGTCGGCATAAACGGCGGGAAGACCGGGGAAACCGATCATCTTCCATGCAACCTTGTTGCGATTGCCGCCGTAGATCGGATCGGCAAAGAATCCCTGCATGGTGATGGCGAGGAGTTGGTTGAAGAATGTACGGGAATTGAAGTCCCGGAACTCGGCCTTTCCTTCCTCCATTGCTGTGAGTGCTTGCACGCGCTGCGCGGCGGAGAGGAAATCGAAATCCTTGCCGTAGGTCTGGCGCGTCCAGGCGTTGGCGGCGGCAATTCCCGCAGCGAAAAATTCCCGCGGTGTGAGCGGAAGCTGATAGCCCTGCTCGGGCTTGCCTTTGTGGAAAGGACCGCCCCGATACATTTTAGCGCCGCCGCCCCAGGCGCTCCCGAGCTGGCGGTCAATGAAGATCGCGACACCGCACTCGCTGCCCGAGGGGGAGAGTTCGTCGGCGGGAATGAGGGTGTCGACGACCGCCACGATGAAGGCGGCTTCCGGTGCCGTCAGTGTGACGAACTGGTCCGGCTCCGGTGTGGGAGCAGGTGACGACGCAACCGTGGGCTGTTGTGCTTGCAGTGCGCCGCTTGGGGCAAGACCCGCGGCAACGGCGGTGCCGGCGCCCAGCAGGAAATTGCGGCGTGCAATCGGATTATTCTCGTCCGCATTTTCATCCGGTGTGGTTTTCTCGGTCATGGCAAACCTCCCCTGCTTGCCGCGCTCGAGCTTGATGCCCGATGCGGCGGGCGGACGCATGCGTGGTAACCGCCACGCGGTAATACTCGTCTTGTTTTGAACGAGAGTAATGCGATTTTCAGCTGCGCGGGAGGGGCCGCGCATGGCATTCCACCGGCCGCCGCCTTTCAAGCAATTTTGCAATCCTCAGCGATAGGCGTCCGCGATTGCCAGAAATTCGTCCGCCTTGAGGCTTGCGCCGCCGACCAGCGCGCCGTCGACCTCGGCAACACCCATCAGTTCCTTGGCATTCGAGGGCTTGACCGATCCGCCGTAGAGAATGCGCGTCGCTTGCCCCTCCTTTGCGAACCGCGACTGCAGGCGCTCACGGATAAGCCCGTGCATCTCGGCCACATCCGCGGGCGTCGGCGTAAGCCCGCTGCCGATCGCCCAGACCGGCTCGTAGGCGACGACCAGATTTTCAGCCGTGGCACCGTCGGGCACCGAGCCGTCGAGCTGTGTCTCCACGACCGCGAGCGCGCGTCCATTCTCGCGTTCGCCGCGCGTTTCGCCCACGCAGATGATTGCACAAAGGCCCGCGCGGCGCGCCGCCAGCGCCTTCGCGCGCACGTCCGCATCGGTTTCGTTGTGATGAATGCGCCGCTCGGAGTGTCCGACGATGATCGCGCTCGCCCCCGCATCTCTGAGCATCTCCGCCGATAAGTCGCCGGTGAACGCGCCGGAAGGCTCGGCGTGGCAATCCTGCGCGCCGATGCGCACGGCAGAGCCCGCGACCGCGGCCGCAAACAGCGCGATGAGGGTTGCCGGCGGGCATAGCATCAGATCGACCGCGCCGAGCTCCTTCGCACCTTGGATGATCCGGCTGAGCTCTGCGGCGGAGGAGCGCAGACCATTCATCTTCCAATTACCCGCCACCAGCGGGCGCCGCGCCCGAACCATCATTGGAAATGTCCCGATCGAGCCATGCGGTTAGCAGAGCAGCCGCAGCCACGCCAGAGGTCCGCCGGCCTCGGCTGCGCCACAATGTTGCGGTGCAGGGAGCCCCTCCCTATGATGCAATATCCCGCTGCGGCGCGGGTTTCTCGATCACGGAAGACGCATGCTTCGAGGGCTGCGGAAAGCCTCCTCCAACTGGCTCGGCAAAGCGGTGATGGCCGCCGTTGTCGGCTTCTTGGTGATCAGCTTCGCGATCTGGGGCATCGGCGATATTTTTCGCGGTTTCGGCCGCTCGACCGTCGCCAAGATCGGACGCACCGAACTGACCGTCGAGCAGTTCCGCACGCTCTACAACGATCGGCTGCAGCAATTTTCCCGTCAGCTCGGGCGTCCGATCACCACCGATCAAGCGCGCTCGACTGGGCTTGATCGAGTGGTGATCGGGCAGATTTTCTCGGAGATGTTGCTCGATGAGCGAGCGCGTACGCTCGGCCTCACGCTCTCCGATGCCGAGGTCGCCAAGCTGATCACCAACGATCCGGCATTCCGCGGGCCGAACGGTGAGTTCAACCGTTTCCTTTTCGAGCAGATCATCCGCAACGCCGGCTATACCGAGGCGCGCTTCGTGGCCGAGCAGCGCCGCCAGGCGCTGCGCCGCGAGCTTGCCGGAACCATTGCAGCCGGATTAGAGGCCCCGAAGGCGTTGGTCGAAGCGCTGAACCGGTTTCAAAACGAGCAGCGCACGATCGAATATGTTCTGCTGGACCGAGCGCTCGCCGGCGACATTCCCTCCCCCTCCCCTGACGTGCTTGCGAAGTATTTCGAGGAACGCAAGATCCTCTTCCGCACGCCCGAGTACCGCAAGCTGGTGATCGTGTCGCTGATCCCGAGCGAGCTCGCCCGATGGATCGAAATCTCTGACGCCGATCTCAAGCGCGCCTATGAGGAGCGCCGCGCGCGCTATGTCACCCCCGAGCGGCGTCACATCCTGCAGATCGACTTTCCCAACGCCGAGGCGGCAAGCGCGGCGGCAGAGCGCATCGCCAAGGGTGCAAGCTTGGTCGACGTCGCCAAGGAGCTCGGCAAAAGCGAAAAGGATATTGACCTCGGTACGGTGCCCAAGGCCGCAATCATCGACCGCGCTGTGGCCGATGCGGCCTTTTCGCTCAAGGAGGGCGAGGTTAGCGCGCCGGTGCAAGGGCGTTTCGGTACCGTGCTCGTGCAGGTCCTCAAGATCGAGCCGGAGCAGGGTCGTCCGCTCGATCAGGTCGCAGGCGAGCTCAAGCAGGAACTTGCCACGGCACGCGCCAAAAACGAGATCTTCGATATCTACAACAAGATCGAGGACGCTCGCGCAGAAGGAAAGCCCCTCGCCGAGGCCGCCGCCAATCTGAAGCTCGAGGCACGCACGGTCGAGATCGATCGCTCCGGTCGCGACCCCGCGGGGGCGTCCGTCAAGCTACCCGATGCGCAGCGTCTTCTGGCCACCGCGTTCACCACTGACGTCGGCGTCGAGCGCGATCCATTACAATTCGAAGACGGATATATCTGGTACGACGTCGCCGGGATCTCCCCCTCGCGCGAGCGTTCGCTGGACGAGGCGAAAGATCAGGTCGAGGCGCGCTGGCGCGAGCAGGAAATCGCAACGCGCCTCGACGCCAAGGCAACCGGTATGCTCGATAAGCTCAAAGCCGGCGAGACGCTGGCGCAGGTCGCCGCGGCAGATCATGTCAAGGTCGAAAGCCTGAATGGTCTCAAGCGCGGCGAGGCTTCTGGTCCGCTCTCGGCCGCGGGAGTGGACGCGGTCTTTCGCACGGCAAAGGACGCCGCCGGCAAGGCCGACGGGACACAGCCGGGGGAGCAGATCGTGTTTCGCCTCACCGATATCGTCGTGCCAAACCTCGATACGGCATCCGAGGAGGCCAAACGTGCCGTCCAAACGCTCAACCGCGGCCTGTCCGAGGACATTCTCGCCGAATACATCGCCTGGCTCGAGCGCGACATCGGCTTCACGATCAACCAAAGCGCGCTGAACCAAGTGGTCAGCGGCGGAGCCGGCGACGGCACGAACTGACGTCCCAATGCAGATCGAGCCGCAAGTGACCGCGTTTGCCAAGCGCTACGCGCGAGGCGAGGCTCAGGTCGTGTGGACCACGCTGGTTTCCGATCTCGAAACGCCCGTATCCGCGTTTCTCAAGATCGCCGGTGCGCGGCCGCTGAGTTTTCTGCTCGAGTCGGTGGAGGGCGGCGCGCTGCGCGGCCGCTACTCAATCATCGGGCTCAATCCCGATCTCGTCTGGCGTACCGTAGCCGGGCGAGCTGAGATCAATCGCAGAGCCCAGCAAAGCGCAGACAGCTTTACGCCCTGCGGCGGACCGGCGCTGGCCGCGTTGCGTGCGCTCATCGCCGACAGCCGCATCGAACTGCCGGACGTGCTCCCTCCCATGGCGGCCGGCATTTTCGGGTATCTCGGCTACGATATGGTGCGGCTGATGGAGGAGTTGCCTCCTCCCAATGCCGATCCGATCGGAATCCCCGATGCGATGCTGGTACGCCCGAGCGTCGTCGTCGTGTTCGATACCGTAAAAGACGTGATCACCGTGGTCACGCCGGTGCGACCGGAAAGCGGCGTTAGCGCCGAGGTTGCCTTCACTCGCGCACGCGAGCGCCTATCTGCGATCGTCGACGCGCTCGATGCGCCGCTGGCGCATTCTCTGCCCGACGTCCAGGCGGGGCCGCTCACGGTGTGGCCGTCCTCGAACATTACGCCGGCCGAATACGAGCGGATGGTCAATGTCGCCAAGGAATACATCGCGGCCGGCGACATTTTTCAGGTCGTGCTGTCACAACGTTTCGAGGCGCCGTTCGAATTGCCGCCATTTGCGCTCTACCGGGCACTACGGCGGGTCAACCCGGCGCCTTTTCTGTATTTCCTCGACTTCGGAGGTTTCTCGATCGCCGGCTCGAGCCCGGAGATCCTCGTGCGTGTGCGCGAAGGCACCGTGACCATTCGCCCGCTCGCCGGTACGCGTCCGCGCGGCGCGACGGCGCAGCAGGACAAGGCACTCGAGGTCGAGTTGCTCGCGGATGAAAAAGAACGCGCCGAGCATCTCATGCTGCTCGATCTTGGCCGCAACGATGTCGGCCGGGTCGCACGTTCGGCCACCGTCAAGGTCACCGATCAGTTCTTCATCGAGCGCTTCAGCCAGGTTATGCACATTGTCTCCAACGTGGAGGGTCAGCTCGACGGAAAATATGACGCGCTCGACGCCCTCGCGGCCGGCTTCCCAGCGGGCACCGTCTCGGGTGCGCCTAAGGTGCGCGCGATGCAGATCATCGACGAACTCGAACCGCAGAAGCGTGGGATTTATGCCGGCTCCGTGGGTTATTTCTCCGCCGCGGGCGAGCTCGACAGCTGCATCGTGCTGCGCACGGCGCTGATCAAGGATGGCACGATGTATGTCCAGGCCGGCGCCGGCATCGTCGCCGACTCCAATCCAAAGGCCGAGCAACAGGAATGCGTCGACAAGGCCAAGGCGCTGTTCCGCGCCGCCGAAGAGGCGAAGCGATTTGCGAGCGCAGCGCGGCGAGGACAATAGACTTCGGCCGCACTATATTTATTCGCAGTCTTTGCCCGGAGGTTTCTGATCCAGGGTTCCAAAAACTCCGTCCGGGCGGCGAGAGCGATTGCAGACGAAGGTAACGATCATGGACGCGAAATCCGAACATGCACCCCGATGGAAGCACGATGGCGTGCGCGTCATCCCGGGACACGCGCTCGATCCGAACACGCCACAGACGCCGGGCATGGATCGCAAGGCCGCCATCAATTATGCCCGCGTCGGCGCCCAGAAGATTTGGGCTGGCACCGTGAATATTCGTCCCAACGCGAAGACCGGCGCGCATCATCACGGCGAGCTGGAAAGCATCATTTACGTGGTGCGTGGCAAGGCGCGCATGCGCTGGGGCGATCGGCTCGAATTCACCGCCGAGGCCGGACCCGGCGATTTCATCTTTGTGCCGCCCTTCGTGCCCCACCAGGAGATCAACGCCAGCTCGAGCGAGCCGCTCGAGTGCGTGGTGGTGCGCAGCGACAACGAAGCGGTCGTGGTCAATCTCGACATCGAGCCGGTCGAGAAGCCCAGCGAGGTGTTATGGGTCGATCCGATCCATAAGGGATGAGTCATTCCGGCCGAGCCGCGCAGCGGCTTCGCCCGCGACTACGGTCAGCGCTTACAAAAATTCTTTCGGAATCTCGGTCCACTTCTCACGTCCGCGATAGAACAGCGGCTTTTTGTCGTACTTCGCCCGGTACGCTCGATAGTGTGCGCGATACCGACGAATGCGCTCGCGCCCTCCCTGAAGCGGTTTGTGCCGGAAGCGCAGGAGGGCTCGCTCCACCGCCCACATATTTTTTCGGGCAAGCCGCCAATCATAAGCTCCCAATCGGCGCAGATCGAAAAGTCCATATCCAGTGATGCATCCGGTAAAGTCGATGTACGGATCGAAATAGCTCATGGCGAGCGCACGCAGCGAACGAAATACCGGCTTTCGCCCATGCAGGCCCGGATCGCGCGAGCGCGCCACAGAACCCCAGCGCCCGCGGCGGCGGTACACAAAGATGACGTGGTCGAGGTAATCAATCGACATGAGGCTCATCACCAGCGGTGGGTAGCCGTGTTGCTCCAGGATGCACGCGGCCGCCAGAGCAGCCTCGAGGCAATGCGCGGTGCGGTGGCGCAGAACCTCACGCAAGCTTCTGAGCGTTTCTGGATCAGGCGGCGTCTCGGTATTGTACGGCAGGCGGTTGAGGAAGCGCTGCACCAGGACCGGGGTGCGCAGCCGGCGGATCAGGCGCCGCTCGGCCGGTGTAAAGGCGGCAGGTGACGGCGGCGGACGGTACAGCCTTCCTCGCCTGCGATCGGCGTAGTGCATGGGCCTTCAACCGCGGGCGAAGAACGCAGCCAGCATGTCGCTGAATTGATCCGGCCGCTCGAGAGGAGACATGTGTCCGGCTCCATCAATCCTGTGGAGGACGGCGCCGGGGATATTCTCCGACAATAGCCGGGCGGCGTTGCGGCAGAGGTAGTCGTGTTGGCCCAGCATGACCAGCGTGGGCACCTTGATTGCTTGCAGCGCGTGACGCATGCGAAAGAGCGATTTCCGCTGCGCCAGCACTTGCGAGAGGGTATGGCGCAATCCGACGAGCGGTGTTGCGCGAATGAGTCCCGCCATATGGCGGCGAAAGCGCGGGCCGCGGTTGGCGTAGAATTTGAACAGCTCGCTCCGCAGCATGTCTGGCAACAACTCATCCCACCCCGTGCGTTCTGCGAAATCGACCCAGCGCCGTGCCAGCCACTGGATACGCCAAGCGTCATCCGCGCCCGATCCCACGTCGGCGAGGACGAGATGCGTGATCCGCTCGGGCCTTGCGGCTGCAAGCGCAAGTGCCGGGCCTCCTCCCAGCGAAAAGCCGACAACGGCAACTTTCTCGTACGCGAGCGCATCGAGGATGCCGGCGAGGTCCCCCGCGAGATGAGCAGCGGAATAACGGCTGCGATCGTCAGGCGCGTCGCTCTCCCCATGGCCGCGCTGATCGTAGGTGATGACGGTGTGGCGATCGGATAACTTTCGCCGTTGGTGAAACCACATCCGCTGTCCGCAGGCGAGGCCGTGCACGAGAATCACGGGCTTGCCGCAGCCGGCGATGTGACAGGCAAGCTCGATGTCGCCAAGCCGAATGCGGCGCGAGACCTTAGCCATGTCCATCGCCGCAGGTCGTCCTCGTATCGCTCGAGTGGGTCGTGATGGAACGAGACGGCCGCCTCTTCCCGCCCAGTCCCGAGGCTGACACTCTAGGTAGGACGCGGCCATGGCGAAAGGGCATCGTCACAGCCTCGCTTATTTGCGGAGGAAGATGTGCGGTTCGGCATGCGGTTTTCATTGTTGATTTGGTCGGCTATTGCGGGCCTGTCGTCGGCGACGCTCTTTCCGGCGTCCGCACTGGCCGAGGTGGTGTGCAGCGGACACAAATTGCTGCCGAGCCCGCGACCGGAATCGAGCTGCAGCAGCATCAAACCCCGGATTTACCCATCCCCCGACGGGGCACTGCGCGCGCTCGTGCTGCCCGTCGATGTGAGCCTCTATGCCACCCCGGATATGGAGAGCCGGGTCGTTATTCGTACCAGCAAGGGCGATACCGTGACGTCGAAGGATTATTCATCGCCGCGCGGCGCCAACGGCTATTACGTCGTCAATGCAAAATGGTCGCCTGACTCGCAGTTCTTCATCTACAGCATGGCGTCGTCGGGCGGTCATTCGCCCTGGTCTTTTCCGATGATGGTGTATAGCCGCCAGAAGAAGCGCATCGCTGGATTGAGCGACATGATCGAGGGGAGGCCAACCCTGTCGCCGGATTTCCATTTTGCCGGACCGCACACGCTCGTCGCCGACACATGGAAAGAACCTGGGTCGCTGGACAACAAGGTTCCGGTGACGGTCGATCTCGAGGACGCGTTCGCCAAGCTGCCGGCTGCGGATTAGAAGCAAAGCGGCGTGAGAGGCGGATCAACCAGCTTCGTTCTGCTGCCATTGCGCCCGCGTTCCGCGCCACGCGCTCGCAGGCGGCAGGGCTAGACCTAAGTTCTCGCGCAAGGTCTTTCCCGCATACTCCGTGCGAAAGAGGCCGCGGCGCTGAAGCTCGGGCACCACGAAGCGAACGAAATCCTCGTAAGCTCCGGGAACATGGGTCGCGGAAACGACGAAGCCGTCGCACGCGCGCTCAACGAACCATTGTTCGAGCGCATCGCAGACCTCTTTCGGGCCGCCGATGACGGGATCGTGCACGCGGCCGCGTCCGCTATGGTGCATGAACTCCCGGACCGTCGGATTTTTATTACCACTAGCCCGCACGACGCGGTCGCGGATGGCCTGCAGGCCGGAAATTGCCGCCATCTCTTCGTCGGTGAATGCCTCGTCCATCCCTTTGGTCGAGAAGTCGAAATTGAGCGCTTCCGAGAGAAGCGAGAGCGCGTCGATCTCGAGCGGTAGCTTATTGATGAGGGCCCATTTGTCTTCGGCCTCCATCCTGCTCGCAGCGGCCACGGTGCTGACCAGATGCGTGATCTTGACCTCCTCGGGATTGCGGCCGCAGCCGGCCACCTCTGCCTTAAATCCCGCGCAGTCGCGCTTGCCGACGGTAATGTTCGGGTAGACGACGAAGATCAACTCGCCCCATTGCGCCCCGAACCGCTTGCCACGACCGCTCTGGCCGGCCTGGATGATGACCGGACGCCCCTGCGGGGAGCGCGGCACGGTGAACGGCCCGCGTGAGCGGAAGAAGCGGCCCTTATGATCGAGACGATGGACTTTGTCCGGATGAGCGAACAAGCCGCGTGCCTTATCTTGGACGATCGCGTCGTCCTCCCAGCTGTCCCAATGCCCGAACACCACCTCCATGAATTCGTCCGCCCGATCGTAGCGCAGGTCGTGCTCGATCACCTCCTCGCGGCCCATGTTCTGCGCTTCACCGTCATTGAGCGAGGTGACGACGTTCCAGGCCGCGCGCCCGTCGGTCATCAGATCGAGCGTGGCGAACAGGCGAGCCACATGGAACGGCTCGTAATAGCTCGTCGAATAGGTTGCGCCGAGACCGAGCCGCTCGGCCGCCATGCCCATGACCGTGAGCACGGTCACCGCGTCCATTTTCACGCAGCGGATGCCGTGGCGGACGGTGTGCGCGTGGTCATGCCCGTAGATGTCCGGCATCGAAAGCCGGTCGTCGAAGAAGCCGAGGTGGAATTTGCCTTCTTCGAGCACCCGGCCGATATGCCGGTAGTAGTCCGCCGACCAGGCATCGGTACGCGACTGCGGGTGGCGCCAGGAGCACGGAAGGTTGGTGCAATTCTGCGCCTGCAGAAAGGCAACCAAGGTCATCTGGCGCATCGTCGGCTTCCGTCAAATCTCGAGGGCGCAGCGCAATCGCGACGTCACAGCATGCGTTCGGCGCTCGCGAACCTCGCGAGCTTGCCCGATCGTTCTCAATCTATCGGATCGAAGCCAGGCTTGCAAAAATCGCCGAGCGGCCGCTGGGCGAAACGTCGCCATACGGCTTGATGACCATTACAGTCAGCCTGCTCGGGCGAATTCGATCCCCGCCTCTCGAAACCGCTTCATAATCGCGTAATGCAGATCGCTGCGCACCGCGAGGCCCTTTTCCACATCGGCGACAACGCAGCGCAGTTCGAATTCGAGCCCGATATTCCCAAAACCCAACAGAAATGCTCCCGCGGGCGGTGACTGCACGACTTGCGGATGAGCTCCCGCGATCTCGAGCAAGATAGCGCGCACCTGGACCGGATCGCTGTCATAAGCCACGCCGATTTTGATCACGATGCGGCCCAAGGTGTTGGTGCGCGTCCAATTCTTGACGACGCCGGTGATGAACTCGGAATTCGGAATGATGACGCTCGCCCGGTCAAAGGTCTCGATCTCGGTTGCGCGAACACGAACGCGCCGCACCCATCCTTCTTCTCCCTTCACCACGATCGTGTCGCCGACGCGGATCGGCCGCTCGGTCAGCAGGATAAGACCGGATACGAAGTTCGAGACGACGGACTGCAGGCCAAAACCGATGCCGACCGAAAGCGCGCCGGCAATCAAGGCGATCTTCTGCAGATCGAAACCGAGTCCCGTAAGGGCAATGCCGATCGCCGTGATCGCGCCGATATAGCCGAAGATGGTGACGATCGACAGCTGAAGGCTTGGCTCCAGTCTGGTTCGGGGCAGCAACTCGGTCTCGAGCCAGCGCTGGACAATGCGTGTAACAACCAGGAGGAGGAGCAGCAGGAAGGCGGCTGTCACCACCGTTTCAAACGAGAGGTGGAGTTCGCCGATCTTGAATCCGAACGGAATGTTGCGAACCGTGTCGAACAGGTCGGCAGTGGATACTTCCCACGGGCCGATGATCAGGAGGAACGCAGCCAGGATCAGCATCACGCGAATGCCTGCCGAGAGCAGCGCGCCGCCGAACGCGAGCGTGCCGGCGCTGATGCCGAGACTGGCAGCAAGCGTCTGGCCTTTGGGGCTCTGCTCGCTGATCGTGGAAAACAGTGTGTGTGTGATCACGAGCAGCAGATAGAGAGCCCCGAACGCTGCCGCGGCGACAATGACTCGCAATGCCACGAATGCGGCAAGGCCCGCATAACCCACGACGAGCGCGAGCGCGATCAGCACCGCCAGCAGCAAGCCCAGTGGATGGACCCAGGCCGCGACAACGAGCGCATCGCCGCGCTGCGTCCTGATCTGCCGCAACCGGACGACGAGATGCGCCAAAAAGGCCGCCGTTACCGCTGCGAACAGCGCATTCGTGGCAACCGTGACGATCAGTGGCGCGAACAAGGTCTTGTGCGCCACCTGCGACACGATCAGCACGGCGAGGGCGCGCGCGGACCAGACCAGGTGATTGTGGTAGCAGAGCGCCGTGGCATCGTCCTCCTGCACCAGGCGCCGTTGCGGCTCCCACGGTGCGAACAGCCCGCGGGCTACGCCGTAACCGAAGCTCGCGGCCGCGACGCCGGCGAGCAGGCCCTCGGCAATCTGTTCGACGCGAGCAGTCAACAAGCCGAGCGCCTCGAATGTCAGCAACGCCGCGGCAGTTGCCAATGGCGTGCGGCCGGTGAACCAGACGAAAACCCACAGCGCGGCCCAAGCTTTGGCCGAGCGGGTTTCCATCGGATGAGCGAGCAGTCGGGGAAACCACCATCGGGACAATGCGATCGCAACGGCAATGATCCCAAGCGTGATCAGAACCGCGGCGCTCCACTGCAGGCGGTCACCGCGTTCGCCAATCCACGTGTTGAACACCGCCCTTTCCGCGCGCAATTCGATCGGGAAAGCCCGCAGCGTGTCCATCCAAAAGAAGGGATCGAGCACGCTGGGGGTGCGGGCGAACAGCTCTCTGGCATACAGCGAGTGCCGCTTCTGCGACACGCGCTCGCTCAATTGATCCGCTCTGAGCGAGAGGACCTTGGCCTGCTTCAATTCACCGTCGAGCTCGCCGAATTGCTTCGTTAACTCCTCGCGCTGGCTGGCGATGTCGGCGCTCTCGGGCGGCGCTTCCTTCGCCGGCGCGGGCCCGAGCTGCTTGACGCGCTCCTCCAGTTCACGGACACGAGGCTCGAGCTCGTCGACCTGGGCGCGAAGGGTTTCCGTCGCCGTATTGAGGGTTTGTCGAAAACGCGCGAGTGTTTCCGGCGTCACATCTTCGCTGTCCACGCCGGCTTCGATCTCGTCGAGCGAAGACTTGATCGACTCGAGCGAGGGCGGTTCGCTGGATTGTGCTTGTGCCTGCGCGGGGCGATCGAGGACCGTGGCCGAAACGAGAAACGCGCCCGCGATGGCCAAACAAACGGCATGCCGTCCCAGGGCAAGCCAAGTGCGCCTGATCGTCATAAGACCGTCTCCCTCGTTGCGCGGGAATGCTACCGAGAACGGCGTCCGGTTTGCTCCCCTCGCGCGCCGCGCGAGAGCGGCGGGCGAGGCAAGCCCCCGGCGCCTTGATTCCCTCAAGACCCGCGTCTAAGACCCTGACCGGGCACGGAAAGCATGATCGTCCTGATCGACAATTACGACAGCTTCACGTTCAACCTGTTCCACTATCTGGGCGGACTAGGGGCGGACGTGGTGGTCTATCGCAACGACAAGATCGCAGCCGATCAGGTCGTGGCGATGGAGCCGGAGGCAATCGTGCTGTCACCTGGTCCCCGCACCCCGCGCGATGCCGGCATCTGCCTCGAGCTCATAGCGAAGGCGGCGACCGCGATACCCCTGCTCGGCGTGTGCCTGGGCCACCAGGCGATCGGGGAAGCCTATGGCGGCGCAGTGGTCCGCGCTCCGGTGCAGGTTCATGGCAAGCTGTCGGAGATCATGCACCAGGGCGGCGGCATATTCCGCGGCCTCATCGCGCCGTTCAAGGCAACGCGCTACCATTCTCTCGTGGTCGAGCGGGCAAGCTTGCCGCCCGAGCTTACGGTCACGGCGGAAACCGGTGATCGTCTCATCATGGGATTGGCGCATCGCACGTTGCCGGTGCACGGTGTTCAATTTCATCCTGAGAGCATTGCCTCCGAGTACGGCCATCTCATGCTGCGGAACTTTCTCGACATCGCCGCCGTCTGGAACGCCGCGGGGGGCCGCCAGCCGACCGGCGCTCGGGCGAGCCGCCGAGTTTCCTGAGATCTCAAAGTGACCGACGAACTCAAGGGATTGATCGCTAAGGCTGCGACCGGCGCTACGCTGAGCCGCGAGGAAGCCGCCCGCGGGTTTGACACCATGATGTCGGGCGAGGCAACGCCCTCGCAAATGGGCGCGCTCCTCATGGCGCTGCGCGTGCGCGGCGAAACGGTCGACGAGATCACCGGCGCAGTAACCGCAATGCGCGAGAAGATGCTGCGGGTCGCAGCGCCACCCGACGCGATTGATGTGGTCGGCACTGGCGGGGACGCCTCCGGCTCTTTCAACATCTCGACCTGCGCCGCCTTGATCGTGGCTGGCGCGGGCGTTGCGGTGGCCAAGCACGGCAACCGAGCTCTCTCGTCGCGCTCGGGCGCGGCCGACGTGCTCGCAGCACTCGGCGTGAACATCGAGTTGACGCCGCAAGGCGTCACCCGCTGCATCAAAGAAGCCGGTATTGGTTTCATGTTCGCGCCGGCGCATCATCCGGCCATGAAGAACGTCGGCCCCACGCGGGTCGAGCTCGGCACGCGTACCATCTTCAATCTCCTGGGCCCGCTCTCCAATCCTGCCGGGGTCACGCGACAAATGGTCGGTGTGTTCTCGCGCCAATGGATTGAACCGCTGGCGCTGGTGCTGAAAAATCTAGGCTCCGAATCGGTGTGGGTGGTGCACGGCTCGGACGGCCTCGACGAGATCACCACGGCGGGGCCGACCTATGTAGCCGCCCTCGAGAACGGCGCGGTGCGCACGTTCGAGATCACGCCCGAGGAGTTGGGATTAAAACGGGTCAAGCCCGAGGCGCTGCGCGGCGGGAGCGCCAAGGAGAACGCGCAGGCGCTCCTCCAGGTGCTCAAGGGCAAGAGCGGCGCCTTCCATGACATTTCGATCCTCAATGCAGCGGCGGCGCTGATGGTTGCGGCGCGTGCGAAGGATCTCAAAGGAGCGCTTGCGCTCGCCCAGGCGTCGATCGATTCCGGCGAAGCCGCGAACCGGCTCCAGCGGCTGGTTACGGTTTCGAATGCGTGAGAATCGCACGATGGCTTTTCTCGCACGCCACACCGACGCAAGAACCGAGTGAGGCCGCGATGGCGGACATTCTCACTGAGATCGAGGCCTACAAACGCGAAGAGATTACGGCGGCCAAGCGCGTCCGTTCCTTGGCCGCGATCGAGGCCGATGCCAGATCGGCTCCTGCTCCGCGCGGTTTTGCGGCCGCGATCGGGCGCGAACTCGCGGCGGGCAACTATGCTTTGATTGCAGAGATCAAGAAAGCGAGCCCTTCCAAAGGCCTGATCCGGGCGGAATTCGACCCTGCTGCCTTGGCGCGCGCCTACGAAAGCGGGGGCGCGACTTGCCTCTCGGTGCTTACCGACGCGCCGTCGTTTCAAGGCAAGCCGGAACATCTCGCTTCAGCGCGCGCCGCGACCAAGCTCCCGGTCCTGCGCAAGGATTTCATGTATGACGTCTATCAAGTCGCCGAGGCGCGGGCATGGGGCGCCGACTGCATCCTGATCATCCTGGCCGCGGTGGACGACGCCGCCGCGCGGGAGCTCGAGCAAGCCGCGCAGGCATTCGGCATGGATGCCCTCTTGGAAGTGCACGACAAAGCTGAGCTCGAACGAGCGCTTCGCATGCGCTCTCCGCTCATTGGCGTCAACAATCGAAACCTCAAGACGTTCGACACGACGCTCGCCGTCAGCCGGCGTCTGGCGCCGAGGATTCCTCCCGGCCGTATCGCCGTCGGCGAGAGCGGGATCTTCTCCCCCGCCGATCTCGAATACCTGGCATCGGTTGGCATCTCGACTTTTCTCGTCGGCGAAAGCCTCATGCGCGAGCGCGACGTCGAAGCTGCGACACGCGCGCTCATTCGCAAGGAGCGCCGCGTCGGTGCCGCGGGGTGAGCGGTGGCGCGCATGTCTCAACTCACTCATCTAAACCGCGGCGGCGAGGCACGCATGGTCGACGTGTCGGAAAAAGCCGCAACCGAACGCGTGGCCGCCGCGGAAGGCCGTGTGGTGATGACGGCAAAAACGCTCGACGTCGTGCTTGCCGGCAACGCCAAAAAGGGCGACGTGCTGGGGGCTGCCCGCCTCGCCGGCATCATGGCGGCAAAACGCACCCACGAGCTGATCCCGCTCTGCCATCCCCTGCCCGTCTCGAACATCGCCGTAGATATTGCGCCTGAGCGCAAGCTGCCGGGTTTTAACGTGCGCGCACGCGTCAAGGTGAATGGCCGGACCGGGGTGGAGATGGAAGCGTTGACCGCGGTCGCGGTCGCCTGCCTCACCATCTACGACATGGTGAAGGCGCTCGAGCGCGGCATGCGCATCGAGGGCATCCGCCTGCTGGAGAAGCGCGGCGGCAGATCGGGACATTATCGAGCAAAGGAGTAGGCTAGTGGCGCTGATGCCGGTCGCAGAGGCGCTCGCCCGCGTGCTCGCGGATGCGGAGCCGCTCGCGGCCGAGGCCACGCCGCTCGCGGACGCCTACGGGCGGGTGCTCGCCGCCGACGTCGCGGCGCTGCGCACCCAGCCGCCTGCCGACGTCTCCGCGATGGACGGTTACGCGGTGCGTTCGGCGGACGTTGCCAGAGTGCCGGTCAAGCTCAAAGTCATCGGCGAAGTCGCAGCCGGACATCCGTTTCACGGCACGGTCGGCGCCGGCGAGGCCGCGCGCATTTTCACCGGCGGTGTCCTGCCCCCCGGCACTGACACGATCGTCATCCAGGAAAACACGTCGCGTGAGGGCGACGCTGTCACCGTCACCACGCCCTCTGGCAAAGGCAAGCATATCCGCGTCGAGGGCCTCGATTTCAAACGCGGCGCGGTGCTGCTCGCCAAGGGCTGCCGGCTTACCGATCGCGATGTTGCCCTCGCGGCCGCGATGAACCACCCCACCGTGCCAATGCATCGCTGTCCGAAGGTGGCGCTGCTGGCAACCGGCGATGAATTGGTGATGCCCGGCGCAGCGCCCGGTTTCGGTCAAATCGTCCATTCCAATGGCTATGCCACCATGGCGGCCGCGCGCCGGGAGGGGTGCGAGGTGGTCGACCTCGGCATCGTGCCGGATCGCCTCGCCGAGACCGCCGCCGCTGTGCGTCGTGCACGCGATCTCGGCGCTGATATTCTGGTTACGTCGGGCGGCGCTTCGGTCGGTGATTACGATCTCGTACGCGAGGCGCTGGCGAGCGAAGGGCTTGCCCTATCGTTCTGGAAGGTGGCGGTGCGTCCAGGGCGGCCGATGATGCATGGTCGGCTCGACCGTATGCACGTCCTAGGGCTGCCGGGAAATCCTGTCTCGGCCTATGTTTGCACGGTGCTTTTTCTGCTTCCTCTTATTCGGCGCCTCGCCGGGCGCAGCGATGTCGCCCCTTCGCCCGAGACGGCACGGCTGGGCTGCGATCTGGCGGCCAACGACGAGCGTGCCGACTACCTGCGCGCGACGCTGGAGGCCAGCCCCGACGGCGTTGCGGTTGCCACGCCGGCGCCGGTCCAGGATAGTTCCATGCTCATGCCGCTTGCGCGCGCCGACTGTCTTCTCGTACGCGCGCCGTTTGCTCCAGCCGCCAAGGCGGGCGAGAGGTGCTCCATCATCCGCTTGGCACCATAGCGCCACGGCCGCAGGAAATCCGCCGCGCGGGTCCCCCCGATGCTGCGCCATGCGGTTTGCGCGCAACAAAGCAGATGGCTCGTCCAAAGGCCGAGTTATCATCTCACCGGGCGACCCGGGCGAAGTCCTCCCATCGGGCAAAGTTCCCGCAAGTTCCGCGCGCCCGTTCACCTCAAATTAAAGGGTTGCGGAACACATATCGAACATATACTGTCCGTTCATGATTTGTTTCGGCGAGTCGCTTTGCGGCCGCCGGGAATGGGGGACGCAGAAGATGTTGACCCGAAAACAGTTCGAACTGCTGCGCTTCATCCACGAGCGCCTGAAAGAAACCGGCGTGCCGCCTTCCTTCGATGAGATGAAGGACGCGCTGGATCTGCGTTCGAAATCCGGGATCCATCGCCTCATTACCGCGCTGGAGGAGCGTGGCTTCATCCGCCGCCTGCCCAATCGCGCACGCGCGATCGAGGTGATCAAGTTACCCGAGTCGGTCGCCCACGGCATCGGGACCAGCCGCGCGCGCGGATTCACGCCGAGCGTGATCGAGGGCAACCTCGGGCGGGTGCGCACCGCTTCTGAAGACGAAGGCGCACGGCCTGTGGCGGTGCCCGTCATGGGACGCATCGCCGCGGGCACGCCGATTGAGGCGATCCAGACCAAGAGCCATGTGATCAACATGCCGCCCGACATGCTCTCGAGCGGCGATCACTTCGCGCTCGAGGTCAAGGGCGACAGCATGATCGAGGCCGGCATTCTGGATGGCGACATTGCGCTACTCAAGAAGACGGAGGGCGCCGATACCGGCGACATCGTGGTCGCACTGATCGACGACGAAGAGGCCACCCTCAAGCGTTTCCGTCGCCGCGGCGCCTCGATTGCACTCGAGCCAGCAAACGCCGGCTACGAGGTCCGCATTCTTCCTCCGAACCGGGTGCGCATCCAAGGCAAGCTGGTGGGGCTCTTCCGCCGGTATTGATTCCCGCGCTCCTCCCAGACGTAGCCCAGCATCTCAGTCTCCCGCCTCCAGATCGTCTGCGCGTGGGGTAGCGTCGCGCGGCTGCGGCGCCGCGCGGCTCGGCACGAGCGCGTCGCCCTCCGACACAACCGCGCGTGCCCACGGCCGGTCATAGCCCCGGGACCGCGCCGCCGTGATCTCAAACTGTCCTCCGCGGCGGCGCAATGCCATCGCTCCCGAGCGTCGCCAGACACCGCGATCGATCACCAAGGCGGCACATCCCGGTGGCGCATCGCGGTTGCTCACCACCAAGGCGGCGCGACGGCAGTCTTCCTCAAAGGCCTCGATGCTCTTCGCGATCGCCACGACTGAGCCGTCGCGCAGCTTGCCGACACAACCTGCCGCATCGCATTTGATTCCCTCCCCCAGCGTATCATCCTTCGCCGTGCGCCAATCGGCGTCGGCCGCAAGCCACTCCCGGAACGCAAAGACATCGCTACCGGATTTGATCATGGACAGCCGCCCGTTTGCGCCACGCAGCGCAACCGCGCTGCCGTCGGCCGCGATCAGCACATCGGGCTGGGGCGCTCGAATCATCAGAATAATAGCGCCGGTCATCATTAACACCCCGATGCAGCGCAACGGCGTTCGCAAGAGACAGAGCACAACGAGCCCGGCCGTGCACAGGAGCAGTGGACTGGAGTCGAAGGCCGCAACACGCCCAAGCGCTTCTGGGAAACTCGTCACCCAGCTCGCAACGCGCATCATCCATTCGATGCCCTCGCCCATAAGCCACCAGCACCAGCTGTCGAGGCCGAGGGGCATGCTCAACAAGCCGAGGATTCCAATGGGCATGACCCAGGCGGATACGAGGGGCATTGCAAGCAAATTCGCGACCACCCCGTAGGGGGAGATGCGGTGGAAGTGATAAGCGATGTAGGGGATCGTGGCGGTGCCCGCGAGCAACGAGACGATGAGCAGGCCGACGATCTCGCGCCCGCCCCAGAGCGCGAGCTTGGCGGCGAGCGGCGTGTCGCCGCCTTTGCTCATCCAGGGCAGACCCTGCTGGTATCCGGCGACGAGCGCGAGTGTGGCTGCAAACGACATCTGGAAGCTCGGATGAACGATGGCTTCGGGTGCGAGCAGGAGCACGCCGAAGACCGCAGCGTCAGCGTGCGAAACGTGAGCGTCGGCCGGTCGATCATGACCCCGACGAGCACGATGCCGATCATGATGAAAGAGCGCTGGGTCGCGACCTCCGCCCCCGATAGCACGAGGTAGAACGCCGCTGCGCCAAAGGCGGCGAGCGCCGCCCACTTCTTGATCGG
>WNGD01001353.1_pt1 | contig 26738 bp, 21 predicted proteins | sample 5400671 | NCBI WGS metagenome assembly WNGD01 (sample SAMN13153369, study PRJNA577476) | soil metagenome | isolation source: 40 cm soil or saprolite under grassland replicate 2 | place: USA:California | collected 2016-06-15
TCCATCCCGTAATAGGTGGTATCCTGGCTGATCAAGTTGATTTCGCGCACGCCTTCGCGCACCAATGCGCTAATTTCGGTGAGAACAGATTTCGGAAGGCGGCTGCGATGCTTGCCGCGCATTTGGGGAATTACGCAAAAACTGCAGGGGTGATTGCAGCCTTCGGCAATTTTTACGTAAGCGAAATGCGACGGTGTAAGCCTGAAACGCGGCGTATCGTAATCGGGAATGTAAGTAGGCCGCCGTGTGGCGAAGCTCAAATCGAGATCGCCGTTATCGAAATCAACGTCCAACGCCGAACGTCCAACGCCCAACATCCAATTGTCTGTCTTTGGCGTTGAGTGTTGGGCGTTGAGCGTTGGGCGTTTTCCCAAAACCTTTTCTACAATCTCTCCAAGCTGTGCCACCTGCTCCAGCCCGATAAACGCATCCACCTCCGGCATCTCCCGCCGCAGTTCTTTCGCGAATCGCTGCGACATGCACCCGCTTACGATCAGTTTTCGATGCGGTCTTCTGCTTAAGCCGCGTTGCTGATGCGCTTCCAAAATCGCTCCGATTGATTCTTCCTTGGCTGAATCAATGAACGCGCACGTGTTAACCACAAGCACATCAGCGTCCTCGGGGCACGATGTGATTTCCATTCCGCGTTGTAAAACGCTTCCCAGCATGATCTCTGCGTCGACAAGATTTTTAGCGCAGCCGAGGCTGATCATGCCGACCCTTGTGCGCTGTAGCGGCAGGGGTGTCGGCTGCTCGTTACCGCTCCTCTGATAATTTGCCTCGAACGCCTTCGGGGCCACTACAGGTGGCGAGTTCACCGCATCAGTTAACCGTTACGTCTTCGTCGTTATCTTCCAGCGCCTTGCCGTTTTTCGTGATCTTGACGGCCTCAGGATCGAGCACTCGAATCGAGATGTGCTTGCCGCGAAATTCAACCGGGGGGTCCGTGGGCGAAACCCAGCGCTCAAACACGGGATTGCCGTTCTGATCGCCAACAGTCACCCGGACGTAAGTTCGTTTCAGAGGGCGAATAGCGACCCGATTCTGTTCGCCTGATTCGGTCGAAGGAGGCGAATTGGTTACTGCGCCGGCTTGCGACAGTTCTTCTTTAGTGACGGGCTTCGCCTTACGCACTTCCGGCTCAGCTGGCGCTGTGGAATTAGCAGCCAAAGCCTTGCGCGTTTCGGGCGGCCCCAGTGTCGGGACAGGCGACGCGACCGGCGCACTCGTAGCGACAGCCCCAATGTTTGGAGCGGCTGCCGGGCTCGATCCGACTGATGCAACCGCCGGGGTCGCAGTTGCCGACGTTTGCGTGCTAGAGTCCCCTCGCCTAGGCGCGAGCCTCTGCAAATTGCGAAAAAATTGCATGCCAAAAAAGCCGACCATTAAAACCACCACCCCCACAATGAGCGGCATCGGCGAAACGCGATTGCTGCCACCGGTACCACCGGTAGCAGCGGGACGGCGCCGAACCACCGGCGCGGAGACCGGTTTCGCGCGCTCGTTCTCCTGAAGGTACGAGTAGCCGTCCACGGTCACGCTCTCGGGATCCTCAAACGCATCCAGGTAAGGCGTGACGTCGACATCCAGAAACTTGCCGTAGATGAGGAGAAACCCCTTCGCGTACGCAAGGCTCGGAAACTGTGAAAAATCATCTGCCTCAATTTCCGCGAGCCGGGTCGGACGAATTTTCGTCATCCGCGCTGCTTCATCGAGCGTAAGATTTCTCGCCTGCCTCGCTTCCTGAAATTTTTTACCGAGCCCTTCTATCGTCATGACGCGAAATGCCGGCTAAACGGCAGCATCGAGATCGACCAGAATCTCGCGTGGCTTTGCGCCTTCGCCGGGACCTAAAATACCGCGCTGTTCCAGAATATCAACGATGCGCGCAGCGCGTGTGTATCCAAGTCTCAATCGGCGCTGGAGCAATGATGTGGATGCGCGCTTTTCCTGACGAATGATCTCAAGGCATTTTTCGACGAGCTCTTCATCTTCGCTTGTCACGTCTTCTTCCGGTGCGGCTGTGGATTGAAGTTTCTCATGCATTTCCGTGTCAAAAGCGGGCGGGCTTTGTGCTGAAATGAATTCCACCAGGCGATGAATTTCATCGTCCGTGACGAGCACGCCTTGTGCACGAATGAGACGCGAAGCGCTCGGCGGCAGATAAAGCATGTCGCCTTGCCCGAGCAAACGATCGGCTCCGTTCTCGTCAAGGATGACGCGACTGTCGATCTTCGAGGCGACCTGGAATGCGATTCGGGAAGGAATGTTCGCCTTGATTACGCCGGTGATTACGTCCGCGCGCGGCGTTTGCGTTGCGACGATGACATGAATACCTGCCGCACGGGCCATCTGCGTGATGCGTGCGATCGCCGTCTCGACGTCCGCGGGCGCGGTTTGCATCAGATCAGCCAGCTCGTCAATGATCACAACCACGTAAGGAAGTTTATCGGGAATTTGTTCTTGTGTAGCCGGCATCGGCGATGCCGGTCCACGGGGAGCGGTTTCGTCCTCACGGCCGGGATCATCGATCCCGGCTACAGCTTCTTTCTTTTTCGTCGGACGTGCATTGAAGCCGACGATGTTGCGCACGCCTACACGGGCAAATATTTTGTAGCGGCGCTCCATTTCGTCGATCAACCACCGCAAGGCTAGCAGCACTTTTTTTGGATCAGTCACAATCGGAAGAGTCAGATGGGGCAGAGAGCTATAGGCCTGCAACTCGACCACCTTTGGATCGATGATCACAAAACGCAGTTCTTCCGGAGTGAAGCGAAAGAGCATGCTGGCAATCAGGGCATTGATGCAAACACTCTTCCCGCTTCCGGTGGTACCGGCGACTAGCAGATGCGGCATTTGCGCCAAATCCGCGATAATCGTTTTGCCATAAACGTCTTTACCCATCGCGAGCGGAATTTTTGCGCGTCCCTTTGCCTCTTCCCAATCGGATGATTGCAAAAGCTCACGCAGTTTTACTGTCACTTTTCGGCTGTTCGCCAGTTCGATGCCCACGGTGTCTTTTCCGGGAATCGGCGCGAGAATATTAATCCGTTCGGCACGCGTGGCTCGAGCGAGGTCACGCTCGAGGCTAACGATCTTGTCCACACGCACGCCTTTGGCGGGGTACACTTCGTAGCGGGTAATGGTGGGGCCTTTCGTAATGTCGCCGGGCGCCACTGCAATGCCGAATTGCGCCAGCGTATCAATCAGGATTTGCCGGACCTCCTCTAATTCGGCGGGATCGGTGGCCGCGCGTGTTTCGAGACTGCGTTCGTCGAGCAGATCGACCGCTGGCAATACATAATCCTCCCAGCTCGAAGTTGCGCTCTCTGTGTTGGAATCCAGCTTTGGTTTTTCAGAGCGCGCGCGTAATTCTGCAAGAGATGGTTTTCTGCCAATCGGTGTCACGTCCTCACTCGGGAAGGCAGTCGTATCGACAACCTTCGGAGTCGGCCGATTTGCGAGTTCTTCCTCTGAGATTGTCGCGCCTACCGGCTCAGACAGAGGCATGCCCTTTTTCCTGAGCTGCTTTTCGAGCACTCGCCTTTGTTTGGCGAGCTGCCTCTCACTAATTTCCAGTTTTTCCTTGAGATCCAGCTTGCCAAGCTTCCTTTGCAATTGCCATTCGTGCAGTCTTGTCGCGACCCGCCGTGTCGCGCGGACTATCTCGCGAACAAAATGAATCGGACGCAGCCCGGTAACCAAAATCAGCGTGGTCACATAAATTCCCAGCACCAGAAGCAGCGAGCCGACAGGCCCGAGGGCGGCGCGGAGCAGGCCGCGCTGTTCATCAGCCAAGCGATAACCGATCAGGCCACCGGGCCCCTGAATGTCTACTGGCACCTTCAACCCAAGCAGGTGGCTGATGTCCCATAACTGGTCGAGGCATGCACCGGATATGATGAACAAAACGATCCATGGGATTCGGGGCGTTACACGCAATCGAGGATGAAATAATTTCGCTGCACCAAAACCGAGTAGAACTGCTGCCAGCAACAGCGAAGCGAAAACTCCAATGCATTGATAACAAATTCCCGCCACAATCGCGCCTACCGGCCCAATGAAATTTTGCGCAGGATGATTCGAGGGCGAGATATGGCTAAACCAAACCCAGGACGGTACGTCTTTCGGCGTGTATGAAATCAGCGCAAAAAACAACAACGTGCCGACAAAAAGCAGAATGAGAGCGAAGACTTCGCTCCAAGGGCTCTGTTTGTCTGTGCGGGCCACCGCGTCTGATAGTAACTCCATGCCCGCGTCTTTCAATCTCGTTGTAGCGGCGCTTGTGCGACAGGAACGGATGGCGTTTAACCAAACGCCGTACAACTCGGGCGCTTTCATTCTTGCACCCAGCACCAGAGACTGATAACTGTGCCAGCGCAGTATGGGTTTTTTCTTCCGCCAAGGCGTCATTTCTGTTTTGTTCGGCGTGCTGCTGTTTTGCGTATCCTGCGAAAAGCATCCGCTCGGTCAGATGCCGGAAGTACAGCGGGAACAGCCCGATCCAGCAACGAGAGTCTGGTCCGAAGAAAGCAAAACGGAGTCTGAAAAATCGGCATCCTCGCCGGGCCCGGCGGAAGCTGTTCCGCACGGAGATCGTTAGGCAAAAGAGATCATATGGCCAAACACACATACGCAACCTCGCCCCCAAACTTAACGGGTATGCCGCCGGGCGTACCGTACATCATCGGCAACGAAGCCGCCGAGCGTTTCTCCTACTACGGGATGAAGTCGGTGCTGACCGTCTTCATGGCGCATTACATTTTGAATCAGTCGGGTGTGCTGGCGCCTATGAGTCCGAACGAGGCGTACATGTACACGCATTATTTTGTTTTCGGCGTGTATTTCCTTCCGATTCTCGGCGCGATCATCGCAGACGGGTGGCTCGGCAAGTACTGGACTATTCTATCGCTGTCGATCGTTTACTGCCTGGGCAACCTGACACTCGCATGCATGGCCACTTCCTGGGGAATGGCCGTGGGACAGAGGACGATGCTCGCGATAGGATTGACGCTGATTTGTTTGGGCGCAGGTGGGATCAAACCATGCGTATCGGCCAATGTTGGCGATCAGTTTGGCGAATCGAACAAGCATCTGCTCTCAAAGATGTTTGGATGGTTCTATTTCTCGATTAACGCTGGTTCATTTATCTCCTCCATCCTCTGTCCATGGCTCCTTGCAAATCCAAAGTGGGGGCCCGGATGGGCTTTTGGAATTCCCGGCATAGCGATGGTTATCGCGACTTTGTTCTTCTGGGGCGGTCGTAAGAAAATGGTGCACGTGCCGCCGGCGGGCCTTGGTTATTTGCGAGAAACATTCAGCCGCGAGGGTCTTCTCACGCTCGCCAGGATCGCCATGGTTTACGTGTTTATCTTGGTCTTCTGGGCACTCTGGGGAATGAGCAACGGCGTGGAGTGGACGTTGCAGGCGGAGAAAATGAACCTGCACTGGCTCGGCATGAATTTGATCGCCGCGCAGGTGCAAACAGCAAATCCGATCTTGATCCTGCTTTTCATTCCGTTGGTGAATTACGTGATTTATCCGGCGATCGATAAAATCTTCCCACTTACTCCACTTCGCAAAATCGGCATCGGCCTTTTTCTCACCGGTTTGTCTTTCGTCGTGATCGTTTGGATCCAGGCTCAAATCGATTCGGGGTTAAGGCCGAGCATCAATTGGCAGTTGCTCGCCTACGTAATTCTCACGCTTGGTGAAGCGATGGTTTCGATTACCGGGCTGGAGTTCTCATATACCCAGGCGCCCAATACGATGAAGAGCTCGGTGATGGCGTTGTGGCTTCTCACAGTAGCCAGCGGTGAGCTCCTCGTGGGACTATTCAATAAATGGGTCTTGAACCCCGACGGCACACGCAAGCTAACTGATTATCAATACTTCATGTTCTTCACGGTTTTGATGTTCGCGACTGCCGTCGTTTTCGTCATTGTATCGTGCTTCTATAAGGGTCGCACTTACCTGCAAACGCAGCTTACCCCGGATGAAATCGCCACAGAACCGATTCTTCACGGCGGCACGCCGAGCTGAAGCCGGATGAAAGTCGTCATTACAGCCGGCGTTTTGTTGTCACTGGCGATGTTGAACGCAGCGGCTACTTCGCAGGACGACGCGTTTCAAAAAATTGCGCACGATTATGTCGAGCAATATCTGCGGGCTAATCCCGAGCAGGCGACCGACCTCGGAGACCATCGGTTTGATGGCCAGTTAACCGATTACTCGTCTGATGCGCGCGCGAAAGATCTGGCAACTCAAAAGGAATTTCGCGACAAGCTGAACGCCATCGACGGATCGCAGCTTACGGGTCCGAACAACATCGATTTTCGGATCCTCAAGGAGAATATCGATTACCAAATCTTCCGAGCGGAAGAACTCAAGGAGCCGGAATGGAATCCGCTTGTTTACATGCAGAGTCTCGCCAACAGCCTTTACCTTTTGGTCGCGCGGGATTTTGCGCCGGCAGAAAAGCGCATTCCAAATCTACGTCAGCGGATGGAGAAGATTCCGGGTGTGATTGCTCAGGCAGAAGCCAACCTCCAACATCCGCCCCGCATTCACACTGAAACAGCGATTGAGCAAACGCAGGGCGCTATCAATCTGGTGCGTACAGAACTCGCGCCTTTGCTGGATCAAGCGCCGCAAATGAAGAAGGAGCTTGCGCCGTTGCAGGAAAAAACTGCGGCCGCTCTGGAGGATTACAAAAAATGGCTCCAGAACGATCTGTTGCCGCGCTCGGATGGCGACTTCCGTCTCGGCGCCGAGAAGTACAGAAAGAAACTGCATTTCGCGCTCGCGTCAGACTTGCCGATGGAAGAAATCATGAAGCGGGCAAGGGCCGACTTGGATCAGGCGCAAATTGCCATTTATGAAACCGCGCTGCCGCTCTACAAAAAATATTTTCCGACCGCTGATCCGGCAGCTGCCGGACTCGCGGACAAGCATAAGGTGACCGCCGCGGTGCTCGACAAACTTGCTGAGCAGCATCCCAACGACGCTACGGTGGTCGATTTCGCGAAGAAGATCACCGCCGAAGCGACCGATTTCGTAAAGCAACATGATCTGGTTGCCGTCCCAACTGTCCCGCTGGATGTAATCGCCATGCCGGAGTTCAAACGCGGCGTCGCCATCGCCTACTGCGATGCGCCAGGGCCGCTCGAGAAAAATGGGAAAACATTTTTCGCCGTCGCGCCGACGCCGAAAGACTGGTCAAAAGAGCGAAAGGAATCTTTCTTTCGCGAATACAACAACTACATGATCCGCGATTTGACCGTGCATGAGGCGATGCCGGGGCACTTTCTACAGCTGGCTCGTGCCAACGAATTCCGCGCGCCTACTCTCGTGCGCGCAATTTTTCAGAGCGGCACATTCATTGAGGGTTGGGCCGTTTATTGCGAACAAATGATGGCGGAACAGGGATACGGCGGACCCGAGGTCAAAATGCAACAGTTGAAGATGCGGCTGCGCGCAATTTGCAACGCCATTCTCGATCAAAGCATTCATGCAGGGAACATGAGCGAAAAGGAAGCGATGGATTTGATGACGAAAGAAGGTTACCAGCAGGAGGGCGAAGCGGTCGCCAAATGGAAACGCGCACGGCTCACTTCCGCGCAGCTCTCCACCTATTTTGTCGGTGCAACTGAACATCTCGATTTGCGCGCTGCCGAGCAGAAGAAACTTGGCAACGAGTTTAACCTCAAGAAATACAACGACCAGGTGATTTCCTACGGGAGCCCACCTGTGAAATACGTGCGCGAGCTGATGCTTCAAGGAACGACGGCTTCCGTCACTCCTTGAGCTTGATCGCGCGACGCTTTTTGGCGGGCGTGTGTTTGCGCGATCCGGCGGAAGCTGGCTTTTTCGCAGCCGACATCTGCACTAGTTCATCGAGATTAAATGTCCGTCGCCGTCTGGTTCCCACCTCTCGAAACTCGACTTGATACCAGCCGTTCACCCGGTCCACTCGATACCGTTTTTGTCCAATGCGCATTGGTTCGCGTGCGATCACCTTATGGATGATTTTTTCGTACTTGGAGCGGGACCAACGTCGCATCCGGCGGCGGCCCCAATCGATTAGACGCCCCACATCATCGTACCCTTGAGGGCGCTCCGCGAAATCGAGAAGCGAGCGCGCGTTTCCATCGAAAACCGCGGCGATGTGCTCCAGCGTGCTGGAGTCGCTGATCTGCCAAATTCGTCGGCGAAATGGCGTTAAAATTTCTGCCGCGATTGCACGCAAGCTAAGTATTCGACCGTCGCGCAATTTCCAAAGCGGCGCATTGGTATCCGACGTGAACGGATTTTGGCCTAACGAATCGGCCGTGACCCGCCACCCGCGACGGGAAGAATGTTTTCGCAGGCGAAATGGCGTGACGCGAGGAATTCCATTTCGATTCAATTGTCTCAGGCCAAAATCTTTCCAGCGAACGACTGTTTCTACGGCGCCCGCCACGAAAGCGCATGTCGCGAGCATCAAGGCAGGATCCGGGGTGAAATCAGCTGTAACCTCAATTCGAGTCCTGCGGGGCCGAACGCCGACTGCACTGCTCTGCCGGTTCGTTGCCAACAAAAACACGGGTGCGGGCAAAATGTGCGCGAGCAAATACGCAAGCTTGGTGGCGTTGCGAAATTTTGATTTTCGCACGTTGGGAGATGAAAAATTGTAATGCGTGCTAAAACCCTGCAGGCGGCACTGGCAGCGGTTTCGCCTGGCCCAGTGATCCAGCTCGGTTCGTAAAAACCGGATTTGCTCCCACAGTGAGCGAGTAGCACGATAACAACAGCCGGGCTCAAGTTCAACAATTGGTGTTGCAACTTCAATTACACCGGTGTCGAAATAAATCGCGCCGCCGGCTGGAGATTGAAACGATTTGCCCGTGCGCCGAATCATCCGCCGTCGCACAAGGCGACTGGGATCGCCAAACACCTTTTCCGGGCGCCGTCGGCGTCCATTGACGAAAAGATTAAACTCCGCTTCCAGGCCGATCACCGCACGCGGCGGTATCGCGACAAGCGTGCGTTCGCGAGAAAAGCGGGTGCCCCGTTCTGTTCCGAGATACTTCATGTCCTTAACAAGCTAACTCGCGTCGCTGCATTCGCGCGGAGTCAAGCTCGCAAACCCTAAATCGATGTGGAGATGGTCGTTGGTTTGCCCTCGTTCCAATCCGAACGGCCGAACAAACACAGCCGGACTGAGCGACGCCGCTATTGCCCCATATTTCCCAATTGACTTCACATCATTCAGAAAGGTGTCTCCAACGCGGTAAATGTTCGCAGCCGTGCCCCACGCGTGAATGCTTCTTGCACCGCCAATCTGATGTGCTGGCGACCGGTACCCGCCATTTGCGCTGATGAAAACCGGCGCATCAACTTCGCGCCGGAAGTCCTCCAAGAATCTGGCAAGCAAAAAGATTGCACACGGTACGTAATGAGGGAACTGACTTAGGAGTAGCCTGGCCTCGCGACAGTCGACGAGCATCAATTCCGCGAGCGTAAAGTGCGGAGCGAGGCGAACCTCGTGCGCTTCCTCCCAGCTGCCAATTTCATAGAAGAAACGCGGCAGACGATGAACGGTGCCGGTAGCACCAACTTCGCTTTCGTCCGGTCGCAATAACGCGCGGTACTCTTCAACCAGACGCAAACCGTCAATCGGCCGCAGAAACTCAGTCCTCATTTGATTTAGGCTCTGTTCGCAATAGCGATCGATAAATGGCTTCGGAAATAGCTGCGACTGTTTCCCGCCGCCCCTCCCTTTCCGAATCGAATTCAGTTAAGATGGCGGCGATGTATGGCTCGCGTTCGGGCAAATAGACGATTCCAATGTCATGGCAGGCAGTCGAAATCTCACCGGTCTTGTGCGCGACTGTGGCGTGCGGCGGGAGCCCGGCGGGAATCATCGAATTGAATCGTTGCTCCAGCAGAATGCGGATCACCTCTCGTTTGCTTTCAGGCGTAAGAAAATCGCCGCGGATCGCTGACAACAAACTCAACAACCCGTCGGCGGTCGCTTCATTGTTTATCGCGCGTTCGTGCGCACCGTGGTCCTCCACGCCTCGCCGCAGTTCAACCCCGTCAACTTGCGCTTCCCGCAGAACCGTCCGCGCATATTCCACTCCTACAAAATCGAGCAGCAAATTAGCCGCGAGATTGCTGCTCCCACAGATCATTGCGTGCGCAAGCGCGGATATCTTCGTGGTCCGTCCAATGGCCGCATACAGCTCCGGCGTCGCGTCGCGATCTTGGCTGACGCGAAAAAGCGATCCGTCTGCTGCGCTGAAGAAACGGTTTCGAACGTGTAACGAGTCATCGAGCCGAAGGCGGCCTTCGTCTGCCGCTCGAAATACTGCAAGGAGCACTGCCACTTTGATCGTGCTTGCAGCATGAAACCATCGGTCGCCGCGCAACGAAAATCGGAATCCGGTCTCAAGATCGTGCAGTGCTACTCCGATGGCTCGAGCTTTGTTTTTGATCGCCAGGGCTTCTAGTTCCTCATGTAATCCGTTGGATACATCCACGCTAAACATCGAAGTGCTCTTTACATGGCCATTGGCAAGTCGCAAATTCGCCCAATGCCAAATCTGGCTACCTGGATCCGCCCAAAAGATGCTAAGTCCTTTCGCACAATTTTCGCGAAACACCCAGAGATCAAAGTTTGGAACGCGCGTACTCGAAATGTTTCGCTCGATGAGATGGACGGCCTTTTACTCTCAGGCGGCTCCGATATTTCCCCGGAATTCCTGCGGCAGGACGTTCCCGATCCTTCTGTGTTGGATAAACACATCGACCCGGAGCGTGACCGCTGGGAGTTTCAGGCTGTCCAAGACGCGCTCTCGCGCGGGTTACCGATTCTGGCAATTTGCAAAGGCCTTCAGGTGTTCAACGTCGCACTCGGCGGCACGCTCAAGCTCGACGTCCAAGGGCATAATTTGCCCGAGCAAAAGCAACGGGATGTTCAGCCGTTGCGCAGTGCGCGTGGCGCGTCACATCGTTTTCCCAAAGTGAACAGCGCGCATCACCAGGCGATCGATCAATTAGGCGACGACTTGGAAGTGGAGGCGTGGGCTGCGCATGATGGCATCATCGAGCAGGTACGGCTGCGCAAATACCCGTTCGGACTCGCTGTCCAATATCATCCTGAACGCAGCCGAATTTACGACGCGCTATTCAAGGATTTCTTTGCGCGATTGGAATCGACAAAAAAGTAACGCTTCAACTGTTCCCGTTCAGACCAGGTTACTAGTTGGCGCGCTACGTAGAACCGGAACTCGCCCAAGTGCAATCGCGAGCAACGCCGCGACGATTGCGCATCCACCCAACACCATGAATGCGGGACCGTACATGCCAAAGCGATCCTTCATTGCGCCGATGATTGTAGGGCCGACAAAGCCGCCCACGTTCGCAATTGTTACCACTAAGGCGATTCCCGCGGCTGCAGGTGCTCCGGTGAGGAACCGCGACGGCATGGACCAAAATGGACCATAGGCCGCGCAGTGCCCGATCGGAACCAGCGCCAGAAAGAACACCGCCAAGATCGGTTGCCGCAAAACAGCGCAGCCAAAAAATCCGGCGCCCGAGATTAACAACGGAACGGCCACGTGCAGAGGGCGCTCGTCAGTGTGATCGGAATGGGCACCGTTTAACATCATAGAGATGATTGTTACGGCGCTGATTGCACCGATTATCACCCCTACGCCAAGATCGCTGCTTCCGATGAGCGACTTAACAACGAGCGGCGCCCAAAACGAGTAACCATAAAAGCCAATCGCGGTGCAGAGAAAGATAATCCCAAGGTGCCAAATCGTCGAGTTCGTCAAAGCAGCAAAGATACCGATCCGAAGTGCTCCGTTGCAGGTAGTTCGCTCGGCTGCAAGCCTGCTCACCAACCACTCTTTTTCTGCCGAACTGAGCCAGTCCGCTGTCTCAGGCTGGTCGGGCAGATAAACGAGCACAATAACGCCGAGCAAAATCGCGGGAGCTCCTTCCACCAGAAAAAGCCACTGCCATCCAGCAAGCCCGAACAATCCATTCAGGCTTAAAAGCGCGCCGGAGAGCGGGCCGCCGACAACGCCGCTTACCGGAACCGCTGCCATGAATGCTGCGATTGCGCGGGCGCGTTGTCCCTCCGGATACCAATAACTCAAGTAATAAACCACACCGGGAAAGAAACCCGCCTCCGCAGCGCCGAGCAGAAATCGCAGCACATAAAAAGGGCGCGTGGTCCGAACAAACATCATCGCCACCGAGATGGCACCCCAGCTGATCATGATGCGAGAGATCCAACGCCGCGCACCGACACGGTGTAAAACGAGATTACTAGGGACTTCGAACAGGCAGTAACCGAGAAAGAACACGCCGGAACCGAAACCAAACGCAGCCGAACTGAATCCGAGATCGGAATTCATCTGCAACGCCGCAAAACCGACGTTCACCCGATCCAGCCATGCGACGATGTAGAGCAGAAACAAAAAAGGGATCAGCCGCAGTGTGACTTTGCGCAGAGTTACCGACGCAACATCTGGCGCCCTCGCAGCAGCTGACTCCCCGTGTCCTGCAGAAACGTACATGCAAACGCATGCTACCAAAAAAACGACGAAATCCGAATGCTGTAGAGTGCGCTGTCCTCAGCGCATTAGTGCAAGTTACCAACACATCCCCGTGATCTGCTGAAGACAGCGGACGCTACGGCCCTGCAGCTTCATTTCGCACGACGACTTCAAGTTTTATGTCTTGAAACGCCAACTGGTCGTGAATCAACCCGAGCAATTCGAGCGCACGAGTGTCGGGCATGTGGGCACAATGCACTTCAATCCGCGCCGGTTTGCCGGCCAGTTCTGGGTGCGACTCTGCCATTTCGCCGTCGAGCAAAAATGAAACGTAAGCGTTGAACCGCTCCTGTAACGCGAGCAATTGTTCATCAGAGCCGTTCCATTCGTCAGCCTCATTCATCACGAGAACGACTTCGCCCGTCTTCGCCTCATGCGCGATCACATCGATTACACCGACACGATCTTTGAGTTTTGAATCTTGCGGCTTCATGTCCATTCCGGTGATTCAACTTCGGCGTTGGACGTTCGATCTTGGATGTTCCACGTTCAACAAAAACCAATGAGTGATGATCTCACAGCTGATGAAATTCGCGCCTTGCTAAAACTGGAGCAGCACGCCACGTGTGGATTCGTGCGGGTGAGTTTCATCAGTAACAAGCAAATTGCGCCCGGCAGGCTCCCGGCACCATTTCTTGATGGCCGGCCCGCGGGCTCCGCGCTCTATTTCATGGTGACGCCGGATGCGCCGGTGCGCCTGCACCGCATCCGTAATGACCAGCTTTATCACTATTACCTGGCTGATCCGATCGAGGTTTTGATGCTTCACGAGAACGGAGTAACCGAGCATGTTGTAGTCGGTCCGGACCTGCGCGGAAACCAATGCGTGCAGCTTTTGATTCCAGGAAACACGTTTCACACTGCGCGCGTCATCGGGCGCCGGCGCTGGTTTCTCGGCGCGAGTACAGAATGGCCCGGCGTAGAACAAGTCGACATCGAGATCGGCAACGTCGAAGCGCTCGCTGCGAAATATTCGGACGCCGCGGCCGATCTCCGCGCATTCCAATAAGGTAGCGGCGATTGACGGTGTTCAGCGCCAAAGGCGCTGCATTCAGCGGCAGCCTGGGGCAACGCACCAGGATTTATGGTCACCGAGCCACCAGCGCTGAAAGCGCGATTCACGTCCGGCGCAAAACATTGAGAATAATCGACCTCACTGAAACGCGCTTTCAGCGCTTGGTTACATGCTAATCTGGATTCCTAGGGCGATGCCCCAGGCTATGATAAGACAGCGCCTTTGGCGCTAAACACACATGATTGACCTCAATCGCAGACGAGAGAACTTTGATGTCGCGATGGCAAAAGCAAAGCGTACAGGTCGATTGACGCTTCTTGGGCGAACCGAAGCTGAATTGCCTGCTTCGCCCGCAGAGGCTCACCTCGAGACTTTTCCGAATCCCGCACCCAATCGCAATTACCGGATTCATTTTGAGACAGACGATTTTACTTCCGTTTGTCCCGTTACTGGGCAGCCTGATTTTGCCAGAATTGATATCGAATATGTGCCCGATCGTCTGTGCGTCGAAAGTAAGTCGCTGAAGTTTTATCTGGCTTCATATCGCAATGAGCGGGCGTTCAATGAGGCGGTCACCAACCGCATCTTGGACGATTTCGTCAATGCGTGCGCGCCACGCGAGGCAATCATCACCACGCAATTCTCCGCGCGCGGTGGAATCGCCCTGACTGTCCGCGCCGAGTATCCGGACAAAAGCAAATCCAATCGTGAGGGCGATGATGCGGCACATGAGGGAGTCCATGGGACGCCAAATCGCGACAGCTGAGCTCTTCCGCCTCTCCCCTTCCACTATAGGGGAGAGGATTGAGGTGAGGGGTTTTTGCCACAGCTATCAAACCTCGAACCCTCACCCTACCCTCTCCCTTGCGAAGGGAGAGGCGAATCAGCGACTTCGGTTGTGGTGCAAACTGCACTATTAACAAATGAAACGCGCGGTCGTTCTGTTAAGCGGCGGAATCGACTCGACGACCACGCTAGCGATTGCAATCGCCGAAGGCTACGAAGTCTACGCCCTGTCATTCGATTACGGCCAGCGTCACGAAATCGAAACGGAGGCTGCTCGGCGCGTCGCCAACTCGTTAGGCGCAAAAGAGCATCGCGTCGCAAACATCGACCTGCACATCTTCGGCGGCTCGGCGCTCACTGACGATATCGAGGTGCCGAAACAGCGATCGGAAACAGAAATCGCGCATGGCATTCCGATCACATACGTCCCTGCGCGCAACACGATCTTTCTAGCTTACGCCCTCGCCTGGGCCGAAGTGGTCGGAGCCAGCGACATTTTCATTGGCGTGAACGCAATCGACTATAGCGGCTATCCCGATTGCCGGCCGGAATTCATCGAAGCGTTTGAGAACTTGGCGAATCTTGGGACAAAAGCCGGCGTCGAAGGCAGACGCTTTCAAATTCACACGCCGCTGATCAAATTTTCAAAAGCGGAAATCATCCGCAAAGCTGTCGAACTCGGTGTCGACCTCTCGCTCACCCATAGTTGTTACGATCCGACGCCGGAAGGCCTTGCCTGCGGCGAATGCGATTCGTGTGTTCTGCGCCTCAAAGGTTTTCGCGAAGCCGGAATAAAAGATCCTGTGCGCTATGTGAAGAAATGCAACGCCTGCTCCGAATTTTCGAGCTGTCCAACAGTGAACAGCGCGTCGTCCTCGTCGTGGTGCTGGTTCTGATCGCAGTTGCTTTCGTCGGATATGAACGCCGCGTTCGCCACCTTCCGATTAAACCAGTCTCCGCAACAGAAGCAAAACCGTCTCCGACTGTGGGGCAAATCGAAGAGGATAGATAGTCTCAACGTAAGAAACGTGAGGATGAAGAAGAGTGATACGGTTGGGCAGCTAGTAACGCTACCGCGGCGATTTCACAGTCTTGGCAACGTATCAATGTTTTCCTTGCTGGAAGTGACAGGCTATTTTGGACTTCACGAACAAGTTTCCGAGGTGGACATTCGAGCTTTTCTAGTGCGCTGCCCGGAGTGCGTTCAGGAATGGTTTCAGTACTCCGAAGATAAGCGAACCTCAAGAGGGTGGTATGTTACGGAAAATGATGAGGAGTGTTACGAAACGGGTTTTATTGCTGACGCCCACACCCGCACGAACCGGGTGCAGCATGATAATGCAATTGACGCGTGTGCGGTTTTCATCAAGCACGAGCTAGAATATATTCGACGCGCTTAGCTCACAAGAGGCGCTTCTATCCGCACTTCTAGGGGCCGGCGTCGAATTTCAACTTTCGGCGTCTCAATCTTCGCTTAAGCCGGGGATTCGCCCGTAGCCGACGAAGACCGGACTGATCTTGGCATCACCGCTCTTGGGTGGTGGCGGTAATTTGAAATCGAAAACGCTGACGCCCCAGCGTTGTATGCCATCATACGTGCGGCCGTCGCTTGATCCCACCATCACGCGCTTTTTCGTTCGTTTTTCCCGACCGAGATAAATCATTGTGTGCGTGATCGGCGGGTCGCGATCGATGTTGTAGGTGCCGCGCCAAAAAAGCAAGTCGCCCGGCTTGAGGTCATCGAGCTCGAATGAATCTTCCTTGCGACTCAAGACCGCGTCGAAATCTCCCGCCTTGCGCACCCAAACATATTGCTGGCTGGAATCGCGCGGAACCTCGCGAAAACCGTTTTGCTGAAGAACATAATAAATGAAGCCGGAGCAATCCATGCCACCGTTTTTGGGATCGGCGGAGCCATAGGTGTAACCGAGATTTTGTTTTGTTAGTCCGAGCCCGGCATCGAGAATCTGACGCACTTTCGGCGGATAATTTTCGTAATCCACTATTTCGTCAGGCGAAAGACTGACGTTTGGCGCGTTTTTTTTTTCCCGCGCGGAAGGCTGCGGAGACGAAGGTGTAGGAGTTTCCGCTGGAGTTGGCGACGGAGTTTCTTCGGCCGCCGGCGTCGGCGATGCACTCGCTTTTTTACGCTTTGATTTGCTCTTCGGCGTCGCAGTGGGAGATGGGCTCAGCGAAATCTTCTTCTTCTTTGGCGAAGCCGTCGGAGACGGAGTCGGCGAAGCTTTCTGCCCTGCATGCTTCCGATGTTTGCGTGATGGAGTGGGCGTTGGTGTCGGCTCGAAAACCTTTTTGATTTTCGTGCCTAACGACTCTTCAGCCGCATGTGCCGCGCAAACTGGCCCAAGTAAGATCGCAAGGATTAAAAGCCATTTCATGATCGGGGCGGTGCCCTTGAGGCTGTAGTGTCCGCTGTCCTCAGCGGAGAATCGAATGCGCGATCCCAGTCGGATGCGCTGAGACAGCGCACGCTACAGCACCTGACTGAGAATCAGCGCGCCAGCTCCTGAAGAATTGCTTTGTTGAGACGAATACCGCCCTCGAAATTTTCAAGGGGAAAATTCTCATTGGGCGAATGCGCGCGGCAATCGGGCAGTGCGAGTCCCATAAGCAGCGTTTCGATCCCGAGAATTTCGCGGAACTCCGAGACGATCGGGATGCTGCCGCCCTCACGGATGAGCGCGACGTCGCGGTTGAACGCTTTGCGCAACGCGCGTTGCGCGGCTTCACCGAGTGACGAGTGCGGATCAGTTAGGTACCATGGGCCGCTATGGCCCATAGTGATTTCGATCGTTACGCCTTTCGGCAGGTTCTTCTGCAAATGCGCTTTTGCTAATTCGAGCATCTCGTCGCCACTCTGGTCCGGAACGAGTCGGAATGTCAGCTTCGCCATCGCATGGCTGGCGATTACCGTTTTCGTCCCTTGCCCCTGATAGCCGCCGCCGATTCCATTAATCTCGGCAGTCGGTCGGGCCCAGATCCGCTCCATCGAATTGTACCCAGCTTCGCCGAAAAGCTCGGGCGCGCCTGTTTCCTCGAGAATCAATTTGTCGCCATCGACCGGAAGCTTCCGCCACGCTTCGCGCTCCCAATCTTCCAACGGTTTCACGCGATCGTAAAATCCCGCGATGGCCACACGACCCTCGCGATCGTGAAGCGTAGCGAGTAATTGCGCGAGTGCGGTAATCGGATTCGCAACGGCGCCTCCAAACACGCCGGAGTGTAAATCCATCTTGGGACCAGTCACTTTGACCTCGAGCGCGGTCACTCCGCGCAGACCATAACTCAAGGTCGGTACACCGCGCGCGACCATTCCGGTATCAGAAACAACTGCTACATCACACTTCAATGCGTCCCCATTTTGTTCTAAAAAACCGCCGAGGTTGGCACTGCCGATTTCCTCTTCCCCTTCGATGACAAGATGCAAATTCACCGGCAAATCGTGATGTTCTTCCATCGTCTCTTGAATCCCGAGAATGTGCGAAAGGATTTGTCCCTTGTTATCCGTTGCGCCGCGCGCGAAAACATAGCCGTTCTTCAAAACAGGCTCGAATGGTGGCGATTCCCACAGTTCAAGCGGATCAGGCGGCTGCACATCGTAATGCCCGTAGATCAGCACTGTCCGGCGCCCGGGCTGATGTTTGTTGCGCGCCCAAACAATCGGATGACCACGCGTTGGGACGAGCTGTGTCTCTAAGCCAATGCTCGTGAGTTTCTCCACCAGCCATCGCGCGCATTCCTCCAGCTTTTTCTTGTACTGGTCGTCGGTCGAGACACTCGGAAAACGCAGGAACGAATAATACTCCTCGAGATAATTGTCGCGCATGGGCGAAAGCTTGATGGAAAAACGCCAACATTCAACGCCCAACGCTCAACGCCCTACCGAGGAAGGCAAATTGTAGGGCGGGCACTCGCCTGCGAGCCTAAAATCACGCGTTCGCGCGCTTGGAACGCTCGATGGACGTCCGCACGAAATATAACACTGACGCGATGGCGAGAACCACGGCCGCGAGCCGCAGGCCCGCGCGTGTGTCATTCCCGATAGAAGTTTCGTTAAGCGCCGCCTGGCCGAGAATCCAGATGATCGCGGCGATCGCAAGCGCAGGCACAATTTTCATCCCAGGAAAACTAAATCCCGCCTCGCCAGACTCGGTGCGGATATCGCGTTGCACCAAGAACCAGCACGCGGCGCAGCAGAGCAAGTACATCAGCAGCACGGCGACGTTGGAGAGGACGGCCAGTTGTTCAAACGTGCCGGTGATGGACAACGCAAATCCGATTACAGCATAGGTGATGATCGCCACGTCGGGCGAGCGATACCGCCGATGAACGTGCGCAAACCATCGCGGCAACACGCCGTCACGGCCCAAAGCAAAGATGATCCGGGGTGAGCTGAGAATATCGCTGGTGACGAATCCGAACGCGGATATGGCCGCGCCTGCGAGCAGAAGAGTACGGCCCACGTTGCCGAGAAATTTCACAGCGGATTCCGCGAGCGGCGCGTCCTTGTAGTTGGCGAGATCGGCGCCCAGCGTTCCCTGCGCCACCAACTGGATCATCATGTAGATGATCGTGGTGATCACGAGCGCGAGATAAATCGACCGTGGAATGGTGCGCGCCGGGTTCTTCACTTCGCCGCTGGGCATCAACGCGACCTCGATTCCGACGAAGGCGAATATCAACAGAATCACCGCGTCGCCTAACGACTTGCTACCTGGCCATACAGTCCAGGTGAGATTCGCTGGATGAATGAAAAATATTCCCGCAGAGACGAAGACGAGCAGCGGGATAAGCTTCGCAAACGTCACGACAGTCACCGCGCCCGCGCCTCCGCGCACTCCACGCACGTTGATCGCGACGAGCGAACCGTAAACGAGGATCATCAGGACGATCCTCATCCCGACGCTGTCGAGCAACGGCACGGCAATGACGATTGAATTTACCAGAACGTTCACCACGCCGGCGACCGCGCCGAGCGCTGTAAGTCCGTAAAGCACGCCCGCGAGAAATCCGATGTAGCGGCCAAACGCGACTTCGACATACGCATAAAGCCCGCCGGTGAGCGACACACGGCTGCCCGCGATCGCGAAACAGGTGACGAACAACACCATGGCGATCGCGCAGCAGATGAACGCCAGAGGCGCCGCCGGCCCGAGTGTTTTCGCCATCGCTGCCGGCAACACAAAAATACCGGCCCCGATCGTAGAGCTAATGATGTTGGCCGTTAGCGCCGGGATACCGATGCCCCGAATCAACTGATGATCGACGCGCTCGGCTTGTTGGATCTCCGCCGTCGATTCACCGGGCATGGCCCATCCTGAGTGATTCAGTTGCCCAGAGCAAGGTTGCAGGTTACGCTTCGCTGCCAAGACACTCTTCGGGTTATCGCGGCGATTGCTACTCGGCGCGTCAGGAAAGGCTTTGGGAAACTGGATGCGTGAAAATTTTCCAATAGGATTGCTGGGTGTTGATCATGGCGAATCTATCCGGTGTCCAAGGATTTGGAGCTTACGGAATGAACCCAGAGCCCAATATACTGTAGTCCAGCATCCGTCCGCCCCTTCAAATGGTGTTTTTTTGCTTGTAACCGCTAGACGCTTGCTGTATTGAGCCTGTCGAGGCCCGAGGTTCGGCCCATCATGCATCTACAATCGCTCGAGCTACTCGGCTTTAAGTCGTTTGCCGACAAAACGATTCTAAATTTCCACGAGGGCATCACCGCTGTTGTCGGGCCGAACGGATGTGGAAAATCCAATGTCCTTGACGCCGTCCGCTGGGCGCTTGGCGAGCAATCTGCGAAGTCGCTCCGGGGCGACGAAATGGCGGATATCATCTTTAACGGCGCAGAAACACGCAAGCCGATTGGTGTAGCCGAGGTCTCACTCACCTTCACTGATTGTGCTGAGGAGCTTGGAATCGACTGGCACGACATCCGCGTCACGCGCCGCGTGTATCGGGACGGCAACTCCGAGTACCTGCTAAACAAAACGCCGTGCCGCCTTCGCGACATTCAAAATCTCTTTGCTGACACGGGCATCGCACGAGCCGCTTACTCGATGATGGAGCAGGGCAAAATCGACATGATTCTAAGTTCGCGTCCGGAAGATCGGCGCACGATTTTCGAGGAAGCGGCCGGAATCACAAAATACAAAGCGCAAAAGCGCGAAGCACTCCGCAAGCTGGAAGCCACTGAGGCAAACCTCCTGCGTATTGGCGACGTGATCAAAGAGGTAAAACGTCAAATCGGTTCGTTGCAGCGACAGGCAGGGAAAGCGCGCCGCTATCAGGCACTGCATGCTGACCTGCGCGTGCTCGAAACCCATCACGCGCGCGAAGAGCTTGACTCTCTTGAAGGCCAGCTGGCCGCCTGCCGCGATGAAATCGAGCGACTCAGCGCAAGCGAGCAGGCCGCGCGCGCGAAGATCGACAGCAGCGAAAATGCGCTCGCTGAAGGACGTCGAGAGTTGGACAAAATCGACATCGAGATCGCCGATTCGCGCGCGGAGGTACAGCGACTGGAGAGCGAAATCGCTACGCATCGCAGCCGTATCGAGTTCAACCGGCAGCGCGCCAAGGAGCTAGCCGAACTGATCGAACGCGCGCGGCGCGACATCGCCGAGGCTGAAAAGAAGCGCAACCAGCAGGTGGCTCAGATCGAGCAAACCAACAATTCGATCGCACAAATCGAAGGGGACTTGAAGGAAAAGGAAGCTGAGCGGACTCAGCTCGCCAGTTTGGCTGCCGAGATTCAGAAAAACCTGTCGCAGCGCGGCACGCGCCTGCAGGAGTTGCAACTGGCTGTTTCCAAATCCGGAAGCCGAACCGCGGCGCTCGAGGAAGAACTCTCGGGAACGCGAACGCGCCGCGAATTGACCCTCGCACAGATCAAACAACTCGCCAGGCAGATTGAAACATTAGCCGAAGCGCGACAGAAACTCGTTGAGCAAATCGCTGTCTCACTCAAAATGAGTCGGCGCAAAGCAATCGACGTCGAGGCAACCCTACGCGAGAGAGAGAAACTTCTCAGCGACGGCGAACAGAATCTTGCGGCGCTTGAGCGCGCTCTGGCCGAGAAGCAATCGCGCCTGGAGATCTTGTGCCAGCTCAATGAAGAAGGCGAAGGACTAGCCGAAGGCTCGCAGGCGGTGATGAAAGGAATTGGTGATTTCAGCCGCTTCCGCGAGGTCGTCACCGGCTCATTGGTCGCGCAACTCGATGTCGACTCGAAATTTATTCCGGCGATCGAAGCGGCGCTGGGCCGAAATCTGCACGCCCTCGTTTTAAAAGATGCTGACGCGGCTTGCGAAATTATCGCGCAGCTCAAGAAGCAAAAGCTCGGTCAGGCTGCTCTGGTTATCCCACAGTCAACCGGACCTGCGCAGCAGTCGGAGCGAAAAGCTCTGCCCACTGATGCGCTTGCCTGGGCCACCGACAAGCTGACTGCGCCGCCATCGCTCGAGCCGCTCGTCAGGCAGTTACTCGCCAACGTTGCCATCTTTTCCGATTTGCAACACGCGCTCGAATGCAAAAAGCGCGAGCCCGCTGTGGCGATGGCCACTCTAGCCGGCGAATTTATCTCCACAGAAGGTATCGTATTTGGCGGCAGCAGCGAAGTGCGCGCGGCCTCTTTTTTGGAGCGCAAAGCGCAAATCGCCGAGCTTACGAAGGATTGGGGCGCGCTCGGCAGGGAGCGCGATTCGCTTTCCGCTAAACGCGACGAACAGAAAACCGCGCTCGAAACCGCTTCGCAGCTCCGGCGCGAATCAACCGAGGCCGAACGCAAGATCGACAATTTGCGATCGGAACAAAGCGCGCTGGAGCGTCAGGTTGCTGTCGCGGACGACCGGGTCGCGCAGTTAGAGCGCGAACTTCAAACTATACGCGATCAACTCACAAAAGAGCAGACCGAATTGACCACGTTCGAAACCGCGCAGAAACAGAGCACGCAGCGCGAAGAAGAGTTGACCGAGAAAATTAATGAACTGCGATTGGCTGTCGCTACGGAGCGGCAGCGCCATGAAAATTTGATTGCGCAACGCGAACCAATGAGTGCTCGCGACGCCGAACTGGTCGAGCTGATCTCAGTGCGAGAAGCCGATATTGCGATGTACGAACAGAAATTGGCTGCGCAGGCTGAGGAATCGCTTGAATCGGAAGCGGCAATCCAAGATCAAACGAGACGCCGCGAGGAAGCGCAGGCGAATGCCGCGAACATCGCCCAACAACGCAGTTCACGACTGGCCGTGATTTCCAATCGGGAAACCGAATTGCGGCGTCTGCGCGATTCATTGGGCGAATTGCAGGATGGGCGGGGCCAGCGGCAGGTGCGCGAGTCGCAATTGCAAATGAAAATCGACAATCTGGCGGAGCACATTTCCAGGAACTACCACGTCGATCTTCGCCAGTTTACGCCCGATCAAGCGGCGTTCGAGAAGACCCTGAGTGCCCAAGTAAAGCGAAGTGAGAAACTGGAGGACGGAGCTCCTGCGACGCCAGGTTCGCCGGGACTCGCTCCTCCAGATGTCGAAAAGCTCATCGAAGAACTCAAGCGCCAACTGGATAACATGGGCCCGGTGAACCTTGATGCTGTCCATGAGTACGACGAACTCGAAGAGCGGTACAAATTTCTCGAAACGCAAAATAATGATCTTACAAGTTCGCGTCGCGAGTTGCTCGACGTCATTGCGCAGATCAACGCCACCACCAAAAAGTTGTTTGGCGAAACCTTTGCACAGGTGCAAACCAACTTCCGCGAAATGTTCGTAGAACTCTTCGGCGGCGGGCGTGCAGGTCTGTCGTTGCTGGATGAGAACGACCCGCTCAACTGCGGAATCGAGATTACCGCCAGGCCTCCTGGCAAACAGCTGCAAAGCATCTCGCTCCTGAGTGGAGGCGAACGCTCCATGGTCGCTGTCGCGTTATTGTTCGCGATTTACATGGTGCGACCGAGCCCGTTCTGCATTCTCGACGAAGTGGACGCGGCAATGGATGAAGGCAATATCAATCGCTTTATCCGTGTGCTCGACCGCTTCGTAGAGCAAAGCCAGTTCATTATCATCACACACAACAAACGCACCATTGCGAAAGCCGATGTTCTTTACGGTGTGACAATGGAAGAACGCGGTGTGAGCAAGCTCGTTGGAATGAAGCTGACGGCGCCCGGGCACGTTTCAACTGAAGTAACTTCTAACGGAGGCGAACAGAACCCGACACAACGGCGCCTCGCGCTGGCAATGCGATAGTTTTCTCTCCGGGGAGCGCAGGCTGCCAGCCTGCCCTTTTCGGCAGCTTGCCGAAAAGCCTCTTCGACCCACATCGAAAAATCTTGTAACGTCTTCGGGTCGTCGGCAAGCTGCCGACGACTACAGGCTAGCAGCCTGTGCTCCCCCGAAATGGAAACGCGCAAAAAATTTTTGCGCGTAGTTGTCGATCTTGGATAAAATGATTCGATGCTTCAGACGGCGCAGCGCACCACAAAATCAAAAACGAAAAAGGCCACGCCGCCGCACGATCGCTTCATTGAGGCCTTCCGCTGGATGCTGCTGGCGCGCACTCTTGAGGAAAAGCTCGTTAGTCTCTACCGGGGTGGGCTGATCACGGGCGGAGTCTATATCGGCAAAGGCCAGGAGGCCGTCAGCGTCGCATGCGGTTTATTGTTGCAAAAAGGCGACATCTTCGCGCCTTTGATTCGCGACCAGGCGGGGCGATCTGCGTTCGGCGAACCGCTGATTGATGTGACGCGCACGTACCTGGGCTCGCGCCTGGGGCCGATGCGTGGCCGTGATGGCAACATTCATCGAGGTCATCCGCGCAACAACGAACTCGCAATGATCAGCCATCTCGGCGCGATGGTTTCGGTCACTGTGGGCGCGTTGATGGCGAAGCGATTTAAAGGCGAGAAAAACTTCGTCGGCCTCGCTTGTATCGGGGAAGGCGGGATGCAGACCGGCGCGTTCCACGAAGGAATGAACATAGCCGCAGTGGAGCAAGCACCGCTCGTGGTCGTCGCCACAAACAATCATTATGCTTACTCAACCCCTAACGACCGCGAGTTCGCGTGTGACGATTTGGTTGATCGCGCGATCGGTTACGGATTTGAGGGCTACAGCCTCGACGGAACAGATCTCAGCGCGTGCCTTGACGTGATTGGCGGCGCGGTGAAACGCGCGCGGGCAGGACGTCCGCCGCAGCTAGTCGTTGCGTCTGTACTCCGCCTGTCCGGCCATGGCGAGCATGACGACGCCAGTTACGTGCCTGAGGAGGTGAAGCGTCAGCCGTTCGCGCGTGATTGCCTGAAGGTGGCCGAGCAAACGATTATCGATCTTAATCTTGCGGACGCGGAGACGCTGACCGCGTGGCGCAAAGATGCAACTGCGCAAGTGGACGAGGCAATTGCCGCCGCGCAACAAGAGGCCGCACCCGAAGGCAATAAAGAAGATTGGTGGGCGTTATCGACGCGTGACCTCGTCGATCACGCGGAATGAAATGAATGACGAAGCACGAATGACGAAGGACGAAGGAATGACGAAGCACAAATGCCGAAATAAGTCGGCAGTTCCATGGAGCATTTTCATCATTCGTCATTTGGGTTTCATTCGTCATTTCGTCATTCGTCATTCGTCATTCGACTCATGAGCATCACGTATTTGGAAGCAATCCGCGAGGCGCAGGCAAAATTGCTGCGTGATGATGAACGCGTTTTCATCTACGGACAGGACGTCGGCGGGACGTTCGGCGGCGCGTTTAAGGCGACGAAGGGTCTGGCAAAGGAATTTCCGGGACGCGTATTGAACACGCCGATCAGCGAAGACGCGATGGTCGGCACCGCGATTGGCGCTGCCATGCAGGGAATGCGGCCGATTGTCGAAATGCAGTTTGCCGATTTCTCGAGCATCGCGCTCAATCAAATTCTAAACAATGCCGGTACACATTACTGGCGGACGGATGTGCCGGTCCCCATAACCGTGCGTCTACCCTCTGGTGGGACAAAAGGCAGCGGGCCGTTTCACAGTCAATCAATGGAATCAATTTACGCGCATTATCCGGGACTGATCGTGATGACGCCAGCGACGGTAGAAGACGCGTACACCATGTTGATAGAAGCCGTAGCTATCGATGATCCCGTTGTCTACTGCGAACACAAATATCTTTATTACCATCTCAAGGCCGACAAGCTGCCGGAAAAAGGTTGGCCGACTGGTCGCGCACGGATTGCGCGGGAGGGACGCGACCTCACCATCGTAAGCTACAGCGCCATGATGCAGGAATCGCTCACGGCGGCTGAGGAACTCGCACGTGAAGGTTTCGAAGTTGAAGTGGTCGATCTGCGCACGGTTAAACCGCTCGACACTGACACCGTGCTGGCATCCGTCGCGCGCACCGGACGTTTGCTGTGTGTTGGTGAGTCATTTCCGTGGGGCGGTGCAACCGCAGAAGTGATCGCGCGTGTCACAAGCCAAGGCTTTCATCTGCTCGACGCAGCGCCGCAACGTCTCAACGCGAAAGATACTCCGATTCCGTATCATCCAAATCTTTGGAGCGCGCATCGGCCGAACGCACAAAACATCGCAACCAAAGCTCGCGCACTACTGCGAGAATAGAATTTATGCCGCAAGTTCCGATCATCATGCCGCAGCTGGGGGAATCGATCGCTGAAGCCACGATTGTCGATATCAAGGTAAAGCCGGGCGACGAAGTAGTGGATGATCAAGAAATTATGGACGTCGAGACGAACAAAGCGGTGATGGGTGTCACAACGCCATGCAAAGGCAAAATCGATAAGATTACCGTACAATTAAAAGAGACCTACCCAGTTGGCGCAGTGCTCGGCTACGTGGAAGCGAGTGAGGCAGACGCCGCGAGATTCGCGAAGCAAGCGCCGTCCCCTCCACAGCGGGAAGTCGCCGAGGAAATTCCCGCGCGCGCTGACCAGGAAGTCGCTCCTGCACGCGAGCGGAAAATCGCCGCGCGCGATGGCGAAGGCGCGCGCGTTGGCGACCTGCCCGTTCCTGCAGTTACGAAGGGCGCAACTTTCATGTCGCCGCGCGTCCGCGCACGCATGGCCGAGTTGCAATTAACAACAGCCGACATGGCGGGGATCATGGGTACTGGCGCAGGCAATCGCGTCACTATCAAAGATCTCGAAAGTTTTCTGCACAAGATCGAGAGCCAAACCGCGCATGAAGCTTCCGCTATTCGCGCGGGCGTGGCCGACGCGATGCGGCGCAGTTGGACGCGCCCGCTTTCGACTATTGGCTCGTCGGTAAATCTCGATCCTGTGTTACACGATCGGCAATCGCGAGATCCAA